>Ga0207117_1085_pt1 | contig 14364 bp, 13 predicted proteins | sample Alteio_BWMinHeat_45_FD_153502 | JGI IMG/M metagenome (GOLD analysis project Ga0207117, IMG submission 153502) | Enriched cells from forest soil in Barre Woods Harvard Forest LTER site, Petersham, Massachusetts, United States -... | ecosystem: Environmental > Terrestrial > Soil > Temperate forest >...
CTGTTGCAGCCTCCCACTTCGCCTTCGGCGGTTAAACCGATGGTGTGGGTGCCTGCTGGAAGCTGTTGGTTAGAAAAGAGAGTGGCGCTTAACGGAAGACCAACTGACGCAACGGGCCAACCGGTAGCGTACCATCCCATAAAGGGAGTTACTCCCATGTCCTGGCCGTCCAGGGTCACATGCAGCCTTATGGCTGAACAGTGAGTTCCAGGTACCGCATAGCTAGCGCTGACAGCTCCTGCCGTGGTGGTGATGAAGGTTTTGACATAGGGGGTAGGACAGAGCTGGCCGGCAGAACATCCCCAGGCGGGGATGCCAAAGGATTGGGAGGTAGGGGTACAGACGGTTGGAGGGGTAGGGGTGGGCGTGGGGGTAGGTGTACCACACGGAAAGTTAAGCCAGAGGTTGTAGGCAGAATAAATATTTCTATCATCAACTGAAGTAAGGCTAGTGTCCGGCACGATGTTAACAGCATTGCCACCTGTTTGCTTTAAAGCTAGCTGAAGTGTGGTAGAACAGGTTGATCCGGAGAAAGCATACTGAGATAAATCGAGGGTTCCGGAGAAATCAGCACTGCCAATGCCCCAGTAAGCGCCTCCCAAGTTTGGACGATAGGTTGAATACACTTTATCATGGACGATCTTCCAATTAGCGTTGGTTCCTACGAGCGTAGTCTGTTTGCCTCCGTTTAAATCTACACGGCCAATGACCCTTGCGTAAGCAATTCCATTAGCACAGACAACATAAGTAACTTTATACTGCAAAGGCACGGCATTCATTTGGTAGGTGCCAGCTGGAGCATCATGGATAGGAGCATTGATGAAGATTTCAAGACCCCTGTTATCGGGCAACACATTAATACCATTGTTATTAATGGTAATACCATTACCATCGACGGCGGCGGAGACTTTGAAGCCAAAACACACTGCACAAACTGCAACGACAATAAAACTCAAAAGAGTGATACTTTTAAATTTAGACATATATATATTTTAGAAGAAAAATTAATAGTATTAACCCAACAATTCCTAAAATGACAAACCACGTAAAATTATTATTTATAACTTTTTTAAATTGGGATTGGTCAATATTCATAGTAAAAGAATTACTGGATAGAATACTAGCATTCATATCGGTAATTGTCAATGTAATTGTAGGCGCACTTACTAAATCTCTCTTCAATTGTATGCGAGTAATTGTTTCTGTAGGCATGTCAGTAAGCTTAATATTAGATATATGTGCCTGGCCAACTATTCCTTTTGCATCAGAAATTTGAGCTGTAATATTTGCATTGAATACCGTTAGAGCATCAGGCGCACCTACAACGTCTAGATTCATAACCGTTGTATCTCCTTGCGTTGTTGCTAAATGACTAATTTTTACCGGCATTATATCAGCACTTACTCCTGTAACTACCCATCTATATTCTCCCATTGAAGAAATGGTGTTGCCATTACTATCAGTTAAATGAAGCAGGGCATAATATACTCCCGATTTTTGATCTGCCGTTTGTAAAAGAGTAACTATTTTTCTTTCTTTGGCCTGTAAGATTATTGGCGATAAAGTAACAGTTCTTTTATTACCCCTTGCAATATCAAAACTATATACATCAAAAACTGGTGTAGCGCTTATTACTGCTCCATTATTTTGTAATTCTACAGCTAAGGAAAATGTTTCTTTGGGGGAAACATTCGGCCCAGAAAGTGGGTCAAATATTTGACCAGGAAAATTTGGTAACTTTATGGCACCAGAAACAATCTTTACAAATGAATTACTACCCTGGGTTATGGTAAAAGATTTATCAGACCACCCAAGTTCTCGGCCGCCGTTAGTTACTATTTGTATTCTAAGATTATAGGTATCTTTGGGTAATTGACCCAAGGCGTAAGAAAAAGATATGGTGCGTTTTTCTTTGGCATTTAAAGAAAACTGATTCATTATCGGAAACTTATCATAGAGAGCTCCATCAGTACCTAAAATTTCAATATCGTATTGCAATCCGCCAACGATATAATCTCCGTTATTGAAGGCAGTAAAAGAACCACTAATGTTTTGGCCATTTTTTGTAATTGATAAATTAGTGGCATACACCTCAGGAAGCCGGTATGCCGAATTTACATCGATAGGGGCATTCATATCTCTATTCCCGTAAGGTGATGGTGCGCTAGACGGCGATGGGGTAGCATCGGCCAGTGCAATAAAAGGCAAAACCAAGCCAGCTACAGATGACAGTATTAAAAACGAAAATAATACGCTTTTTTGATATAATTTCATACTATTACGCTTTGATAATTAATAATTTTTGGGTTATTTTATATAGTTTGTATACTATTGCTTACTCAATGTTTTTTCAAGATGGTTTTTGATTGTTTTATCATTATATCATATTAGCGTATTTTGTCAATATATCACCGGTGAGTTGTAAATAAAAAACACCTTGTTGCTCAGTATGAGTAATATAAGGTGAATAAACGATTAATTTTTAATTAAAACTAGCCAAGCAATTTTATAACTACTCCGATAATAGCCAACACAATTCCCACAACCCAAAATCGCATGGTAACCTTGTATGCCGGCCAGCCAATTGCCTCAAAATGATGATGAATGGGCGTTGACTGGAAAATTTTCTTTTTCCTGAATTTTTTTGACAAAAGCTGTATAATCACCGACCCAACCTCTACTACTAAAAGCCCGGCAATAATGGGCAACACAAATACCGAATCGGTTAAAAAGGCAATTACCGACAATGTGGTGGCAAGTCCCAACGTCCCCACCTCGGACATATAAAATCGTGCCGGAGGGATGTTAAACCACAAAAAAGAAAATAAGGTTCCTGTAATAACAGCGCAAAACGTGGCTAAATCAACTTTACCTTGCGAGAAGGCAATAATGGTAAATGCGCCAAAAATAGAAGCAAATGAGCCACCGGCCAAGCCATCTATTCCATCAATAATACCTCCCGACCAACACGCAATCATAACTAAAATAAACAAAGGCACATAAAAAACACCAATGGAAAAATGTCCAATTAAAGGAATGCTAATGATATCCCACCCAAGTTTTGCATAAAACCAAATGCCGCCAACCAGACCAATTAACGAAACGATGATAAGACGCTTTTTAAAAGACAATCCCCCACCAATATAGCCACCCAGCGAAGATACCACTAATATATCATCAATGAGACCCACAAAAGATGCCACAATCAAAGTAAATAACGGTAGCCATGTTTGGCTTCTTGACAAAAAATTCAAATTTTCAAAAAAGGTGTTTGGAAATAACAAAGAAAGAATCCAAAAAAACAATACTACAAAAACCGTGGTAAGCCAAATTAACAGGCCTCCCATACGTGGCGCCTTCGTTTCCCTTTCTTGATGTAATTTATTAAAAACAACTGCCTCTTCCCCACTTATGGCTTTTTTTCCAGCCTGTTTCTTCCACAGTTTATGTTTGTACAAAAAATCTATTAAAAAAGGACACCATACCATGGCAATCAATGATGCCACGGCTGAAATTCCCAATACTTTTATTACATTAAACGTAAGAAGTGTCATGTACTTTTAAAGTTATATTTACCAATGATATGCAAGACTATCCCAATCAAGAATTTTTTTCATTTCTAAAGATCTATCATTAGCTCCCAAAACAACGCTAATAATATAGTTGCCTTTTTGTAATTCATCCTGTCCTGATGGTAAAACTGCTAAAGGTCCTTGACTAGTTGGCAATAACGACACAACCATAAAGCATCCGTTGGCGCCATAGGTATATCCGGTTTTGCCACTTATTATTCCATCGGTTCCCAAAAGATTATCCGTACTTACGGGTGTGTGGTGAAACGTACCATCAGGCATATAAAGATCATAATTTTTTACACCTGTAATTTGCCTAAACAAAAGATAATTATCAAATAAGTATCGGGTCAGGGTAACTAAATCTTGAACCGTAGAATATGAATTGTCATCAAGTCCCGTACTGTCCAAAAAATGCGTATTGGTAAGACCTAGGTTTTGCGCATCTTGATTCATTAAGCCAACAAAGCTATTTACTCCCGCCACTTCGGAAAGCTGGTAAGCTGCTCGGTTGCTTGATTCCATTAAGGCAATATATAAAAGATTTTTCACTGAAAGTACTTGGCCAAGCTTAAGATCTCCCTGCTCCCCTTCTTGTGACATTGCGCCCTGATCTATGATTACCTGGTGGTTTAAGTCATAATATTGCAGCACCACCAAAGCCGTCATTAATTTAGTTAAACTTGCAATGGGTAATTTTTTATTTTCATTTTGCCCAAATAAGGTAATTGGCTGGCCAGCATTAACATCAACTGAAGTTGCAGCTACTGCTCCTGAAGTTAAATCCGGCACTTCTAAAATACGCATTGGTTTTTGCAAGGAATTTTGTGGCGGTGAAACAGCCAATTGTTGTTTTTGGGTACTGGCGCTGACATTTGGAACGGAATCTGCCAAGCTGGATTTAGAAAGAGAGCTTACTAATTTATGGGCAAAAATATCACCCACGCTATGGGAAAACCACTCAATCCCAAAAAAAACCACTGCCACTAGCACAACAAAGATAAGAAAGAATAAAATATGTTTTATAATGTTACCGCCCAGCATTTTTTCACCCTTTTAAAATATTATTACTTTTTCTTAGATTTTTTTACCACAGCCTTACTTTTTAAAACATCAATGTTAATATGCAACTCTTTAAGTTGCTTTGGATATATTTCGCTTGGTGCATTCATCATTAAATCCCTACCGTCACCTGTTTTTGGAAAAGCAATGACTTCCCTAATATTGGGTTCGCCTTGCAAAATAGAAATTAGTCTATCTAATCCCCATGCAATTCCACCATGAGGCGGAGCTCCAAAACCAAAAGCTTCCAGCATGTGACCAAATTTTTCTTGAATTTCGGCGTCTTTATACCCCATAATTTCAAATACTTTCTTTAGGGCTTCGGGATTATGATTTCTTATGCTTCCACCACCAATTTCAAAGCCATTTAATGCAATATCATATTGACTGGTCACAATATCGCCAATATTTTTTTTATCCATTAAATCTTGCATATACTCGCTTTTGGGCGCTGAAAAAGGGTTATGGGTAAAGGTCCAACCTCCTTCTTCTGTCTTCTCAAAAAAGGGAAAATCTATCACCCAGCAAAAGGCCAAAAGATTTGCCTCGGTTTTGTCTTTTCTTAAGTCCGGTCTATCACTACCATATTTTTCCATTGACTCTTTATAGGCAATTCTTGGGAAAGGAATTTCTTGGATTTTTTTATTTGGAGTTTGAGTTTTAACCAATTCAATAATCATTCTTTCAATTAACTCCATGATGTCTTCCCGTTCCACAAAACTCACTTCTAAGTCCAGCTGGGTAAATTCCATTTGCCTATCCCCTCGCTGGTCTTCGTCGCGAAAGCATCGTGCAATTTGAAAATACTTTTCAAGGCTAGCTACCATAAAAAGCTGCTTGTACTGCTGGGGCGACTGTGGAAGCGCGTAGAATTTGCCCGCATGCAATCTTGAGGGCACCACAAAGTCACGAGCACCCTCTGGCGTTGATTTTGTAATAATGGGGGTTTCTATCTCAATAAAGTCTTCTTTAGATAAAAAGTTACGAATAAATGTTATTATGCTATGTCGCATAATAAGATTTTGTTTCATCCTTTCTCTTCGTAAATCCAAATATCGGTATTTCATTCTAATCTCTTCATTTATTTCCATGCCATTAGTGCCAATGTCAAAAGGTAATGTTTGTGCTTTTGATAATATTTTCACTCCCTCAACTACCAATTCAACGGTTCCTGTTTTTATCTCTGGATTTACCATTTTTTCGGGGCGTTTTACAATTTCACCCGTCAATTCAACCACCCATTCTGCCCTTATTTCTTGTGCGCTATCATAAGCTTCTTTATTGTTAGGTAAAAATACGCACTGCAAAACCCCACTGCGATCACGCAAATCAATAAAAAGTATTTTTCCATGTGCTCTTCGTACATTCACCCACCCCGCCACCGTCACCTTTTGGCCAGCATAATTAGTTGTTTCTTTTATAAGCAGTCGTTCCATATTACGTTATTTTTATTTTTATAAATTTTCTCTTGCCAAAACGTATAATCATCCCGTCTTCTATTTTAATTTCGTCACGCCAATTTTGAACCTTAAACTTTGTATTCTGACCCTCAATTTCCACCCCATTGCCTTCAATCACTCGTCGCGCATCGTTTTTTGATTCGGCTAGCTTAGTGTCGCATAATAATTCTAGGATTGGGTACATTTTTTTATCGGTTTCAAACGTTTCTATCTGGTCGGGTGCCTGATGCTGACGAAACACTTTATTAAAGTTCTCTTCTGCGGCCAATGCCTCCTTTTGACCACAATACATCTTCACAATTTCTTTTGCCAACAAGGCTTTTTGATCGCGCGGATTTGGTATTTTTTTAATTTCTGCAATTTCTGATAATGATACACGAGTTACGAGTATAAAGTATTTTTCAATTAATCCGTCGGGCAAAGACATCGTTTTACCAAACATATCGTCAGCAGAGTCAAAAAGATTTATAGTATTTCCCCAACTTGAACTCATTTTCCGCCCATCTAAACCTTCAATTAATGGGTTTGTTATAATATCTTGTGGTTCTTGTTTGTAATATTTTTGTAGATCTCTGCCAGCTAATAAATTAAAACGCTGATCACTGCCACCAAGCTCCACATCTGCTTTTACTGCCACAGAGTCGTATCCCTGCATTAAAGGGTATAATAACTCACGAAGAGAAACTCTCTTGCCTAAATCCAAACGATTCTTAATATTTTCGCGTGCTATAAATTCGTGCAAAGAAAATTGATCTGCTTGCGTACCAATCTGCTCGTAACGTAATTTACTAAGCCACGTAGAATTATATTTTATTTCGCACTTTCTTATATCTAAAACCATTCCAGCCTGTTTAATATAGGTTTTCATATTTTCCTTTATCGTTTTTGCAGACAACATTGGGCGTTCGCTTTCTTTATCTGATGTATCACCAATTATTCCCGTAAAATCTCCGATGATCAAAACTACCTTGTGCCCAAGGTTCTGAAAATCTCTTAATTTCAGTAAAGGAATAACCCTACCAATATGAATATTGGGACTGGTTGGATCAATTCCTAACTTAATTCTCAATGTTTTTCCCGAGAGAAGTTTTTTCTTGAGGTTTTCCTGATCAATAACCTCGCTTACTCCCCTGCTCAGAACTTCTTCAATTTTTTGTATATCAGTTTGTGACATGTTCATACTATTATACTTTTTTTAAAATAATATAAAAGCGTTGACATGTGAATAAAAAATGGCAGGCGGCGTTCGATATATATCGAACGCCGCGTTTTATTTTGAATAGTTGACATCCATTACTAAATTACATAGTATAAAATCCAGTTCCTATCAGCTCACCATCTTCAGTTGTTATGGAGTGACTCAAATGAAGAGAAAGAAAGTAAAAATTTCCTATGACACCAAATGGGAAAGGGGCCAGTGCATGGGAAATGGCTGCAAAGCAAAATTATCAGAAGACGAGGTCAGAAGAGGTACAGCACTTTGTAAAAAATGTGATAAAGAAGCTTACGACCCGCCAAAAAAGAAACCTGCAGCTTATCCTCGAAGTGACTACGAACCCCCGATTTTCAAAACTCCAAGAGCTGGGGACAGATAAAAAACCAGGCAAATCCAAAAGATTTGCTCTTTTTTTACTTAAAACCTGTCCACGAGTTTATAAATGTTACCCGCCCCCATAATTATCAGTACTTGGCCACTTTTAATATGTTCTTTTACCATTTTCTCTGCATCTGCCAATGCCATATATCTAATATTTTTACGATTAATTTTTTTGGCCAGCTTCTCTGAATTTACTTCCGCATTAATTTCTTTTTCTTCCCTTCCAGCTACATCATAAATATCGGTTATTAAAATTTCATTAATTTTTACCTTCCTAAATACTTTCACAAAATCGTCAAATAAATAATATGTGCGCTGATACTGATGGGGCTGAAAAACGCACCATATTTTTTTGCTCGGATATTTTTCCCGTGAAGATATTAAGGTTGCCAAAATTTCATTAGGGTGATGCCCGTAATCGCTTACGACTATAATTTTTTTAGTTCCCACCTTGCCTTCTTTAATTTCAAACCTCCTCCATGAGCCTTTATATAAAGATAACGATTTAAAAATAATGCCATCCTTAATGTTTAAAATCCGCGCAACAGATAAAGCCGCCAATGCGTTAGAAACATTGTGCTGGCCAGGAATTTTTAAAATCTTCTTTACCTTTGCGGCGTCCTTTTGCCGGATAGAATAATATATGCTGGTAAACTTCCCTTTGCTAATTTTCACCAAATGCTTATCATCCTTATTAGCAACTAAAAACCCGTCAGCAGGTAATTTTAAAATAAACTTTTTAAATTCGGCGATAACATTTTTAAACGTCTTAAAATAATCTAAGTGCTCTTTGTCTACATTCGTAACTACCGTAATTTTTGGAAAATAATTGGCAAATGAAGAATCGTATTCACATGCCTCAATTACCAAATACTTGCTTTTGCCCATCCTAAAATTGCTATCGTTAAATTCCTTCAATTTTGTACCAACTATAACGGTAGGATCCAAGCCTGCTTTTACCAAAACCAATGCTATTAATGCCGTTGTGGTGCTTTTACCATGGCTCCCAGAAACAGCAATGGTATAATATTCTTTGGTCAGCTGCCCCAAGGCCTCTGGATACGATTGCAATGGTATTTTCATACTCTTGGCGCCAACAAATTCTGAATTATCTGATTTTACCGCTGGACTATGTATTACCAAATCACAATCTTGTTGAATATGTGCCGCAGAGTTTCCGATAAAAATGTCTATCCCCTTATTTTTCAAAAATTCGGTAATTTCCGAAGCAACCAAATCCGAGCCACTAATTTGGTGCCCTTTTTCCAAATAATACTGCGCCAGTGCAGATACTCCAATTCCGCCAATGCCAATAAAGTGTATCTTCATTATTATTTTTTACCTTTATTATACTTCATTATCTTTTCGTAAAGATACGGACTGATTTTTTTAATGTAATCTGCATTGCGCTTACCTTGCTTAATCTCTTCTTCCCAGTTATCTTTTGAAAGAATAAAAAAACAAAATGCCAAACCATCACTTTCGCGCACTTCTTTTGGCAAATTTTTTCTGTTTAATCTTTTTCTCTTTCCGGTAAAAGCCTCTATAGAAGTACTTGGGAATCCGTAGGCCCTACCAATTAAATCGGGATTATTGCTTTCGATAGCTTTTATCAGCAGTTCCAAATCTTCTTTGGTGTTACCAATAGAAATACTAACCTGGTCGTACTCAAATAACTTTACAGACTCAATGCCTGGGGAATCAAAAGCCACCCCAGACACCTTTAATGATGTTTCTAATCTTTCAATCTGATCTTTAGATTCTTGCATCTCTTGCGCATCTCTTTCTTGCCAATTCTCAACAACATCAATGGTTGCAGCCGATTTTAAACCAGAAAAAACAAGTAAAAGATTTATTCTATCTTCAACTGTAAGAATATCCAATCCTTCTACCGTTTCGATAATTTCTGGCTGGATTTCTTTTTCTATATTACTATTTTCTTCCGGATTCGATGATGATTGTTTTTCCATATCTTTAATGTTATTTCAACTGATACGACTCAATAACTGTGTATCGCGGGCCTTGCCTTGTTAATTCGCTTTCCATTACTTCAATTGATTCTACGGTAAACATCATCTCAATGTGCTCGTTAACTTCTGGCCTTTGGTCTGGCTCAATTACCCGCCATTCCCATTCTTTAATTCTTGCCAAGGTAATATGCGGACTAAAGGCTTTATGGTCTAAAATAAAATTAATCTTTTCAGATAAGGCGTCTTGCAAATCCTTTTTTAGCACTGATAGTTCTTTTATTTGTTCTCCCCCAACCCAAATGTACCGGGGCGGAATTTTCCCTTCGGGTCCATAAGCTACCTTGCTTAAATTAATATGAAAAGAATTATATTTTTCCAAAACCTCTTTTGAAATCTGGCACACTTGCCCTAGCTCTACATCAGTTAGGTCACCCAAAAACAACAAAGTCATGTGAATATTATCTAGTGTAGTCCACTTTGCAGGCACATCAGCCCATTTTTTTTCAAAACCTGCCAGATACTTTTTCTGGTCATTGGGTAAATTAATGGCAATAAAAATTCTGTGCCTCTTATTCATGTACCCAGTTTATCAAAAAATCAGCCTTTTTTCACTATTGACAGAATAATATAAAAAGAGTATAATTAATTATTGGAATTAGACTTATTTGACCCTTTTTCTTCAAGAAAGGTATCAAAAAATGGAGTACTTGGTTACCGCGCTTTGCGAGGGGGAGGGCGACGGTGGCATGTCGACCAGAACCTTCCGCGTTCAGGGAGAGAATCCTCAAAAAGCGCAAGAACAAGCCTGCGAAAAAGCCATTGCCGAAGACCTCCGGGTCTTAAGGTTTGTGGGAAAGCCCAGCATCGTCCAACAGGAGTCCACTCCCACAACTTAGTCTTCCTGGCCTCGGCCACGTAAGACAAAGCCCAAACACGATGTTTGGGCTATTTTTTTACAAAACATGCTACTATATAAGTGATGAATAAAGAAATTGCTAAAATATTCAATGATATGGCGGTACTTTTAGAAATAAAGGGAGATTCTGCTTTCAGGATTAGCGCATACAGAAAATCTGCAAGGACTTTAGAAAACTTACCCACTGACATTTCAGAAATTTATAAAGAAAAAGGCTTAAAAGGAATAAAGCAAACAGGCATTGGAGAAAAAAATGCTAAAAAAATTGAGGAATACATAAAAAAGCAGAAAATAAAGAGTTTTGACCAGCTACAAGACGAAACAGCCATACGCCAAATTGTCACCTATTTTTTTGAGTCAAAGGGCTTGTCCTTGCAAGAATTGAAAGAAAATGCTAAAAAAAGGAAGATAATATATTCAAGATTTACCAAACCTGCAAAAGAACTTTTAGACTTGGCCGGCTCAATTGAAGCGTCCAAAGAAGCTATTAATAAAGTTGCGTTATGGGCAAATTCAAGAAAATTAGATTACACTATCGAAACCATATTTAAAAAATGGCTGGAATTAGACAGGCTAAAACCAAAAGATATTGTTAAAAAGCCATTTTATAAAGGGGACCCCATGATTTTCTCTGAAGTAAAGAAAAAGTGGTATGTCATTTCAAAATACGGCGAATGGTTACTCTATGCCGGCAAAGAATCCGAAATTGAATGGAAAATTATTGAATAGTAAAAACTATGTTAACTCATACAGATTTAAAAAAAGGTACACAGTTTATTTTTGAAGGCCAGCCATGGGAAGTGGTTGATGCGCTTTTGGTTAAAATGGCACAACGAAGACCCGTAGTGCAAACCAAAATGAAAAATTTAATTGATGGCAGATTCCAAGAAAGAAACTTCCAGCAAGGCGATGTATTCGATGAAGCTGAATTGGCAAAAATAAATATTAAATTTTTATACTCCAATAAAGGACAATATTTTTTCTGTGACGAAAAAGATCCTTCAAAACGCTTCTCGTTTACTGAAGATCAATTGGGAAAACAGGCAAAGTTTTTCAAGCCCAATTCTTTGGTAGAAGGAATTCTTTTTAATGAAAAAATTATCAACGTAAAGGCCCCTATTAAGGTACAATTAAAGGTAAAGGAAGCTCCACCAGGAATTAAAGGAGACCGAGCTCAAGGAGGCACTAAAGCCGTTATTTTGGAATCTGGAGCTGAAATACAAGTTCCCCTATTTATTGAAGAAGGCGATGTGATAGAAATAAACAGTGAGCTTGGCGAATACGTAAAGCGCGCATCAGAATAAGATCAAAATAAGATTACATAAAAAACCGCCTCTGGGCGGTTTTTTTTATTCCACCGTTACCGATTTTGCCAGGTTTCTTGGCTTGTCAACATTTAAGCCCTTTAAGTCGGCGATGTGATAGGCTAGCAATTGCAAAGGTATGACATTTACCAAGGGAGACAAAATATCAATGGTTTTGGGAACTTTAATAATATATGTTGCAAGCTTTTTAATTTTTTTATCGTCGCTGTTTACAATGGCAATAATAGTTCCTCCCCGAGCTTTAATTTCTTCCATATTGCTTACTATTTTTTCATAGGTATCATCCTTGGGACAAATAAAAACCACGGGCATATGCTGGTCAATTAAAGCAATGGGGCCATGTTTCATTTCAGCAGCAGGATACCCCTCAGCATGGATATAAGAAATCTCTTTTAATTTTAACGCTCCTTCTAGTGCGACCGGAAAATTCAAATTTCTCCCAAGATACAAAAAATTTTTACTGTCTTTAAACTTTTTTGCTAAAGTTCTAATTTGGTCTGATTGCTTTAACACTTGCTTAACCTTTTTGGGAACAGCGGTTAATTCTTTTAATATATTCTTATCTAATACTTCTTTTTTATTTTGCCGTGCATACAAAGCTAATAATAATAAAGCTGTCACCTGGCAGGTAAACGCTTTGGTACTGGCCACGCCTATTTCAGGGCCCGCATGAAGATAAATGCCAGAGTTTACCTGGCGAGCAATGGTAGAACCCACCACATTAATTATGCCCAGTGTCCTGGCACCCTTATCTTTTGCTTCTTTCAAAGCTGCCAAGGTATCAGCGGTTTCACCCGATTGTGAAACAACTATTACCAAATCCGTTTTTTTAATAATAGGATTTCTGTACCTAAACTCAGAAGCATAATCAACTTCAACCGGAATACCAGCAATTTTTTCAATGAGGTATTTTCCCATTAAGGCCGAATGCCAACTCGTACCGCAAGCCGTTATAATGATTCTTTCTATGGAAGATAACGCACCATTTATACTCAATTTTATTTTGCCATTTTTTATCCTACCCCGTATGGTATTTTCTATGGCCAGAGGCTGTTCAAAAATTTCTTTTAACATAAAATGCTTAAATCCCCCCTTTTCTATTTGCTCTATATTCCACTTTATTTGATGGATTTTTTTATCAATTTTCTGGCCATTTACATTTTTAACAACATATCCTTTTTTTGTTACTATAGCCATCTCGCCATCATCAAGATAAATGACTTTTTTTGTTTGATGCAAAACGGCCGACACATCCGAAGCTACAAAAGTTTCTCCATTTCCAACACCAATAATTAATGGCGAGCCTTTTTTGGCAGCTATTATGGTTTGGGTATTTTTATCCAGTACCAGCAAGCCATACGTCCCTTCAAGAAGCTTTAAAGCTTTTACTACCGCCTCTTCTATGTTGCCAGCGCTTGTGTAAAATTTTTCAATAAGATGGGCTATTATTTCTGAATCGGTCTGTGAAACTATTTTATGTCCCTCTTTTTTTAAAATGTCTTTTAAGGCGCTGTAATTTTCTATAATACCATTATGCACAATCGCAAGGCTGTCCTTGCAATCCATATGCGGATGGGAGTTAATTTCATTTGGCTCTCCGTGCGTTGCCCAGCGAGTATGGGCTATACCTATATTTGAGGAAGCTTCTTTGGCCTTAATGTGCTTTTCTAAATCGGCAACTTTTCCTTTTTTCTTAGCGATAAATAAAAAATCGGGCTGTGCAACGCAAACACCGGCGCTATCATAGCCCCGGTATTCTAATTTTTTTAAGCCATTTAATAAAAGAGGAAGTGCTTGCTCGTTGCCAATATAGCCAATAATTCCGCACATGTTAGGGATTGTTTTTTAATAAGCCGTTACAACCGAATATACGTTGGTGAGTTGTTTTTGTAGGTATCCAAAACTATGTTTCTGACTTCATCAACATCCTTTGGGTAGTATCTTTTGATATTGGGTAAATTTTTCAGTAAATCTTCTTCGTTTTCACTTCCCAACAAATTATGGCTCATTCCCTGAAACCGGTAATGTACATTTCCCACCGCTCCGATGAGTTTTACATTAGTATTACCATAACACACGTCATTACGCAGCTGCTCGTAATTTCGCATAATAACAAACGGAACCATAGAATATACATATGGCTTCCATCCACTTTGGGCCAGACCAGCCGCTAATCCCATAAATGTTTGCTCCATGACACCCGTATTAATATATTGGTTGGGATATTTTTTTTGAAATTCGGCCATATAGGAAAAACCCACATCCCCCACTACTAAAATAATCCTGTCATCTTTTTTGACTAATTCTTCAAGGGTTTCCATAAAAACTCCGCGGGCATTGCGAGCCGTTTTTTCTTTTGCCACTTCATTGGGCAACCCGTTGATAAATCCGGGAATTGATGTTTGCTTGTCATCCATTGTTGTTTAATTCAGTTAATGCTTTTTGATAATTTTCATCGTCAA
>Ga0207117_1086_pt1 | contig 14287 bp, 7 predicted proteins | sample Alteio_BWMinHeat_45_FD_153502 | JGI IMG/M metagenome (GOLD analysis project Ga0207117, IMG submission 153502) | Enriched cells from forest soil in Barre Woods Harvard Forest LTER site, Petersham, Massachusetts, United States -... | ecosystem: Environmental > Terrestrial > Soil > Temperate forest >...
CAGCTGTGAGGAGCAGAAGGTTGAGTGGGGTGAGCAGGTAAGCGGCTGCGCCTAGGACCAAAAGAGGGGGCAGGAGCTTGTTCCGCTTTTCCGAGGCTGCAGCGGCGATGATTGCTGCCACTACGGTGAGCTTAATTGCCGTGACGACGAAGCTGCTGACGGCGAGGACAGCAACTGCTCCCACCGCGACAAAAGCGAATTTTCTGCCGATGTTCTGACTCCCTTGAGCTGTTCCAAAACCAAATGTGGAAGAAACCTGATCTTTAAGGCTCTGCATGGGGTTATTTGGTATCAAGGCTGTTAACATTTAAGCTCCTTTTTGCTTGGTTTTTATTGTTTTTATAGTTCTATTATAGTGTAAACATATTTATTTAAAATTAAGCGTGTGTTAGGATTTTATTAATTTCTTTAATCAGAGGGAAAGGCTCTCTGGCCCGCCATTGACAGAAAATTGCTTAAAAGACGAGAATCTCACCAATATACCCCAGGAATGGTCGTGAAAAACGTGTTTGACATTTTGGAAGAGAGAGGGTTCGTCGAGGACGTCACTCACCCAGAATTGCGCACCCTTCTAGAAAAACCAGCTAAGGTCTACTGTGGCTTTGATCCAACTGCCGATAGCCTCCACGTGGGGAGTTTAGTCCCGATCATGGGTCTAGCGTGGTTTCAGAGGTGTGGGCATACCCCTGTTGCCATTGTAGGGGGTGCTACGGGGATGATCGGCGACCCTTCTGGAAAGGCTGTCGAACGGCAGCTCCTCGATGAAATGGTCATCGCCAAGAACCTGGTAGGGATTCGGAAAAATCTCGAAACAGTCCTCGTTTCGGGCGATTCCCAAAACCGCCCTCTGATTTTAAACAATCTCGACTGGTTTAGACACTTTACCTTTGTCGATTTTTTGCGCGATGTGGGCAAATATTTCCGAATTGGCCCGATGTTGGCAAAAGAATCTGTGAAGCTCCGCATCAATAGCGAAGAGGGGATGAGCTTTACCGAATTCAGTTACCAGCTGCTCCAAGGATACGATTTTTTACATCTGTTTCGAGAACTGGGCGTCACGGTTCAGCTCGGCGGAAGCGATCAATGGGGGAATATCACAGCGGGCACCGACTTGATCCGGAAGGTCTTAGGCAAGTCCGCTTATGGGATCACCTTCCCGCTCTTGACGCGCAGTGACGGGCAGAAGTTTGGCAAATCGGAGCAAGGGACGATTTGGCTTGCTCCTGAAAAATGTTCTCCTTACGAATTTTACCAATATTTTATCCGCGTAACCGATGCCGATGTAATCAAGTTGATGAAGCTGCTGACATTTATGGATATGGCTGAAATTCGGCAATTCGAAGCGGCGATGGCGCGTCCCGATTATCAGCCGAACACCGCGCAGCGGCGCCTGGCTGAAGAGGTAACCCGCTTGATCCACGGGCCAGAAGGGTTAGAAACTGCTCTTAAAGTTACCAAAGGGGCAGCGCCTGGTTCAGACACTGTCTTAGACGCTGCAATTTTAGAAAGTATTGCGCGCGACATGTCTCACAAAGATCTTCCGATGGCAAGCGTGTCTGGAGCAAAAGTGATCGACCTGCTCGTGCAGCTCGAGATGCAAGCGAGCAAAGGGGAAGCGCGACGCCTCGTGAAAAATGGAGGCGTCTATTTGAATAATCAAAAAATTACCGATGAAAATTATGCCATCGCACAGAGTGATTTGATCGAAGGGAAGATGCTTCTGCTCGCGGCTGGGAAAAAGCATAAGGTGATCTTGAAGGTCATAAATCCTTGAGGGTGTGAAGAAAAATATTGAATTGAAATCTTGAATAATTATCATAGATGCAGCCGACCGATGTGCGGTTGAAAATATTTGAGAGGACGTGAGTCTTCTCTTTACCTATTAATCATGAAGGAGTGAAAGCTTATGGCAGCACTGGCGAAAAAAGGTAGTACTATGACCAAAAAGAGACTCATCCATTCGATCTCGGCAGAGAAGGGCATTCATGCAAATGACGTGCGGCATGTTATTCAAGCATTTCTTGATAAGATGACGGATTGCTTGTCAGGCGGCGGACGTCTTGAGTTTCGCGATTTTGGGGTGTTTGAGGTCGTTGAACGTAAACAAAAAATTGGACGCAATCCTAAAAGAGCGGCTGAACCCATTGTGATTCCGGCTCGAAATGCTGTTAAATTTACTCCCGGTAAGAAGATGAGAAGCCGTATTGAGTTTCCGACAAAGCTACTTGCCAAGCGCGATCCGAAAGAGCGTGTACTGGCCCGTACGCAGTAGAAAATTAGACACAGCATTGATAGAATTTTTTAGGAAAGCAAACCTCCTCAATGTCAGCTTTTTCCTTTGATTTTTATGGATTTAACGCTATAATTATCTATTTCTCCTTCACGTAAGGGGAGATAACGTAAAGGGGAGATGATCGATGTCTTTTCCAAAGATATTGGCGATAGTTTCGACGGTGCTGTTTTTTGCCATTGCAGTTGCAGCATTTTTTAAGCAAGGCTCCGACGAACCAGCTGAAGCCACTTCGGTTGCGACGCGCACAGAAATTTCCCCTTCACAAGAGACCAAAGCCCTCGTCGTTGCGAATCCCAAACCAATCCTCCAGCCGACCATCCCTGGTTTAAGTGGATCGGGAAGGGAACCTCCAGCCGATGTCGATCGGACCAAAGAGCTATTCAACAAACGCGAACCCCGGTTGCCGATCGTCGAGACCATTGTGTACAAAAGCCGTGTGCCGTGGCAAAAGGGGCGGCCAGCGTGGCTTTCCGATTATGCCAATCACTACCGCACATCGCGCCACTTCATTGCGCGCGGACGCAATGGGAAGCCCGACTATACAAAACAGGATGTTGCCGATGGCGATCGCTTTAATGTGTACAATCCCGCTGTCAATTTCAGCTTCTATCTCCTTGTCGATACCACTAGAAGCAAAATGTGGCTCTTTTACATCAATCAGGATACCAACCAGCACGTCCTGATCAAAACCTATCCAGTAGGGCTTGGTCGCGTCGACAACACCTCTCCATCAGGTTTGCTTACACCATATGGCAAATATCAGCTCGGTTCTAAAACCGCGGTTTACAAGCCCAAAGTCATGGGGACCTACAACGGAAAGCGTGCCGAGATGATCACCGTCTTTGGAACGCGTTGGATCCCTTTTTGCAAAGAAATAAGCGGCTGTACGGCATCTCCTGCAGGGTTTGGCATCCATGGCGTTCCTTGGATCCTGGGGCCAAGCGGCGAGCTGGTCGAGAAGAATGATTTGCTTGGAAAATACGAAAGCGATGGCGGTGTTCGTTTAAGCACGGCCGACATCGAAGAATTGTATGCGATCATCACTTTACGTTCTGCTGAAATTGAAATCGTAAAGGATTATTTTGACGCACAAATTGCCGAGAATTAGGGGGAAAGATTGGAATTCTTACAACACGAAAAGCCAATTCAAGAGTATCTGAAAACGATTGAACACTTGAAAAAGCAAAATCAAGGTAGCCCCCTATTTTTGTCCGAGATTAAAAAGCTCGAACAAAAGCTTGAAAAGCTCAAAGAACAAGTCTACTCCGAATTGACTCCCTGGCAACGGGTTCAAATATGCCGACACTCCTCTAGACCCCATACGAGCGATTACATCAAAGGACTGTGTTCCTCGTTTCATGAGCTTTGCGGCGATCGCAGCTTTAGCGATGACCACGCCGTGATTGGGGGCTTAGCCACAATCGGCGATCTCAAATGCGTGATCATTGGACAAGAAAAGGGGAATGACACCGAAAGCCGCATCTACCGCAATTTTGGGATGCTTAACCCCGAAGGGTTTCGCAAAGCGCTCCGTCTCATGAAGCTTGCCGAAAAGTTTCAATTGCCCGTTATCTCCTTGTTAGACACCGCCGGTGCAAACCCCATTTTGGAAGCCGAAGAAAGAGGGCAAGGGTGGGCGATTGCGATGAATTTACGTGAAATGTCTGCCTTAAAAACCCCCATCATTGTTGTGATTATCGGAGAAGGGTGTTCAGGAGGTGCTTTAGGCATGGGAGTCGGCGATGTCGTCGCCATGTTAGAACATTCCTATTATTCTGTGATCTCCCCCGAAGGGTGTGCCTCAATCTTATGGAAAGATTCCGCTAAAAACGTCGATGCTGCGCAGATGCTCAAGCTCAACTCTGACGATGTGTTTGAGATCGGCATCATCGATGCGATCATCAATGAGCCTCTTGGGGGCGCCCACCATCAGCCTCAACAAGCAATTGACAACGTAAAAACGTTCATCATTGAACAAGCCCGAATCTTGAAAAATGTTCCTCTCGAAATTCTTCTCGAACAGCGGTATCACAAATTCCGCAAAATGGGTGCTTACTCGGAACGCAAATCATGAAGCGCCTGCTCTCGATTGCCTTTAAATCGCCCGTCCATCGGTGGCTCGTCGTATTGATCGTTCTGGCCATGTGCTTGCTCACCATAGCGAATCAGACCGAAATTTTGACAATCGGGATCATCACTCAGAAGAGCATGCCCCCAACAGAACATGGTCTCTTAAACCGCGTGACCGATTGGATCAACGCCCGCATCTCCATCGACGATCACTTGACTCACCTAGCCCTGTTGATCTTCTTTGTTGCTCTCTTCAAAGCGGTTGTTCTATTCACACACAGGTTTTCAACCCGCTTGCTAGCCATTCGAGTGAGCGCCGATTTGCGTCAGCGCTATTTTGAGCACATCCAATCGCTCCCAATGACCTTTTATCAGCACTATAACATGGGGAGCATTTCCTCACGCGTTGTAGGAGATGCCGCTTTGATTGCTGAAGCTCTCAATGCCTGTCTCGTCAATTATTTGCAGACCCCCTTCACGGTGCTCACGACGCTCACCTTTTGCTTTTTGACCTCGTGGCAGCTATCTTTGCTCATCTTCCTTGGGTTTCCCTGCATCATTTTCCCCATTGTGTTTATCGCAAACCGTGTCAGACGCATTTCGCGCCAGATTCAGCGCAACCAAGAAACATTCACATCTGTTCTATTAGACTTTTTGGGCGGTATCCAGACCGTCAAAGTATTCGCGATGGAGGATTTCTCTTTGGAAAAGTACAAAGAGAGAAATGACAAGATGGCAGCGTTGGAAGTCAAAAGTGCCAGGTACGATCTCTCTTCACGCCCGGTTGTTCACACGATTGCCATGCTGTTTTTGGCCACAGCCCTTCTGTATGGCCTTTATGTCATCCATTTAGGCGTCTCTGAGGTGCTCGTCTATTGCGGCATGCTCTATCTCTTTTATGAGCCCGTGAAAAAATTTGCAGAAGAAAACAGCCACATTCAAAGAGGAATCACCGCCGCTGAGCGCATGTTTGAAGTCTTGGATATGAAGTCCGATATGGCCGATGCACCCGGATCGCACTCTTTTGCCAGCCTGCAACACTCCATCGAATTTAAAAACGTCTCCTTCCGTTACCTAGACGAGTGGGTGCTCAAGGATTTGTCTTTTACCATTAAGAAAGGGGAGTCGGTCGCTCTTGTCGGCCCCACCGGAGCTGGCAAATCCACGATCGCGCAGCTCTTGCCCCGTCTCTACGATATCCAAGGGGGAGAGATCCTATTCGATGGCAAGCCAATCCACTCCTACACCCAAAAATCGATCCGCGAAGCGATCTCCTTTGTTCCTCAACGCCCTTTTCTTTTTATCGATACCGTTGCCGCCAATATCAGCTATGGCAAGGGCTTTTCCCAAGAACAGATCGTCAAGGCCGCGACACGCGCCCATGCCGACGAGTTCATTCAGAAGCTCCCTCAAGGGTACCAGACTGAAATCGATGAAGGAGGAAAGAATCTCTCTGGCGGCCAGCAGCAGCGCCTTGCTATCGCCCGCGCGCTTGTCAAAAACGCCCCCATTCTGATTCTAGACGAAGCAACCTCTGCCCTAGATGCCATCAGCGAGCATTACATCAAGTCCGCAGTCAAAGACCTACACGGCTCCGTCACCCAGGTGATCATCGCCCACCGCCTCTCCACAATCGAGTACGTCGACAAGATCATCTACCTCGAAAACGGCCAAAAGGTCGCCGAAGGCCCCCGCGACGAGCTCCTCCGCATCTGTCCCGGCTTCAAGCGCATGTACGACATGATGATGCTGCAAAAAAGCTAATAACACGAAGTGATTATGAACGTCGACCTTCAGACAGATCCACAGCAACGGGGATGGGCTTTACCTAGCGATATACCAAAACCAAAAACTGCAGCCGTTATTGCAGGAACAAGTTGGCTTATTACTTCGTTATTTCTTGCCTCGATGGGCCCTAAAGTATGCACACGTTTTGGTGAGCAAAGTTCAGAAGATCCTGATTACTATTCTTGCAACGATTCCGATTGTAGGAGGTCCACACTTAGATGCGGTTTGGTATTTTGTGTTGGAGGAGCTGTAGTGCTCAGTTTAGCCACTTATTGCGTAGCAAAAACTTTTTTCTGTCCCACTAGACAACAAGAATACAATCCCATCCAGTAACAACAGTCGAAGATTGAAGGGGTCATTTATCCGCTTTTGCTTACAATGGCCTTAGAGAGCGTTCAAAGAGACGGTTCTTAAGGCATCTTGATAATTCTCTTCGTGGATAGGTTTTATTGTGTGTTTTTCAGGATAATCAATGTAATAAGACACTTTTCCTTTATTCGCTGCTGCGATACTGATTTTGCCGGGCGGAACGTCAGAACCATCTGGACTGTGAAAATAAATCACAATTTCTATATTCTCAGCAGAGAAGGGATAGTTGTGCAAATAAGGTCTAATCTCCTCATTAGAATTGATATCTGATAAATATTCCTCAACCGATTTAACTAGAAGCGACCTTGCAATTTCAATATCTATTACTTGATAGAAAGCAAATCCCATCATCATTTTTTGGATATCGTCCATCATTTGCCCGCCAGTTCCTATTAAATAAAGACCTGTCTGCGCTTCCAATTTTTTAGCTGTCTTCCTTGTAAGTTTGTCGGCTAATGTTTCGTAGTGAGGGATGGAATATCCAAGGGAGGAACACCCTAAAACAAGAATCAGGGCACTAATTGCCACAAATGTCGTGCAATAATTCTTCACTATTTACCTCCGTATTCTTTGATGTACTCATTTATATGGTACCGCAGTATACCTGAAAAAGTGGGGCTTGAGAATTCGTGGTCCCAAAAATTTGCATTTGGGTGAGATTTCAAAATTATTAGTTCGTTGCGGTGCTGGATTGCTCCCACATCGAGTCGTGTCACAAAATCTCTGTCACTCATATAGTTATAGGAATCATAGCACAAACGTTTAGGAATAACAACAGCAGGGGCTATTGCTAGCACGATAATGCGTTGGCGAACTGATTGGGGAGAACCTAGCAGCGCATTTTTGACGTGGATCGCACCACCGCTATGACAAGGTTGTAAATATTTATCCTCAGGTCCGCTTTTTGCCATCCAATCGTTCCAATTTGACTTCATATGCTGGACGGGTGGTGTGTGATATCCCATGAAACCAGCTACACATTCTAATAAATCCCCAGGTAAAGTATTTGAGTTATTGTAAACGCCTTGTATTTTGGCACCTTCTGCATATCCACTGAGCAGCATGGCGTTTCTCTTTGCCTCGTCGAATGTGTTGTTTATCCCATTTGTAAAACCGATTCCACCACGAAGCAAATCGAAAGAGCCTACCTCGTAAGGGCCCGAACGAGTCATGCCGTTATCTGCAAGATATGCGGCGGCTTGATTAAAAACGGCTTGTTGTGGTCCAACAGGAAAATTAAAGAAGGCTGCTCTATTAATAGCTGAAGAAGCTGAGTAGTAAAGGGACGAGGCAAAGCGGCCATCGGGATCGAAGAAGTTGATGGGGTCGTTATTGGCGTAGGCGTAGAGGTTGATTTGGAGGGGGTAGCCGATCGGGTCGGGGCTGAGGAACTTGGAGCTGCTTGGATCGTAATACCTAGCGCCCATCCAGATGAAGCCGGTGGGGTCGGGGGCTTTGCTGTGCCATGTTAAAGCGGTGGCAAGGCTGTGGAGGTCGGGTGTTGTGAAAGGCGTGCCTTGGAAGGGACCATAAGGGGAAAGGGTTGAGGGGACGGAGAGCGTTTCTTCACGGGTGATCAGCTCTGATAAATGGCCGAGCGCATTGTAGGAAAGGTAGATGACTTCTGTGTCATCCATCACGGCATCGCATGTTTCGGGCCCGTAGATTTTCCAATAGGTCTTGCCATTAAGGTTAATGCCAATTTCTTGAAACTCCTCTTCAGGATCGTAGATGGACGTTGTAGTCAGGGTAGAGCCCCAAGAGGGGGTGTAGCGGGTTTGCAGGCGCCTTCCAAAAGCATCGTAGGTGGCTTCCCAAACGTAAGAAGGGTGAGTGACTTTAACCAGTTGTCCCCACGGATTCCACTCTAAGACCTGGCTTTGATGCGTAATCACTTGCCCCATTTCATCGTAATGAATGGGGAACTGTTTTTCAGACCTGATTTCGGCAATGGTCTTTCCAAAAGGATCAATTCCGTTGTCAGGAACGCGCCACAAGGGTGATTCTGTCAGGTTGCCGATCCCACGACCATCGAAATCAAAAGTGTAGGTGTCTTGATTAACCGAAGCAAGATAGCCATGGGGAGTATAGCTGTACTTTTGCATTTGGTCATTTAGGTCGAAACTTCTCATTTTTCCTGAAAGATCCCAGGTGATCGATTGCTCAGTTGAGGAACTTGAATGGTTTGTTGAAATTGCTTCGGGAAGTCCAGCTGGGTTATAGTGCCATGTAGTCTTGCTGACAGGAGTTGTTTTCTGTTGAAGCGAACCATTCAAGGCATAGGTGTAGTTGAGATCCAGTGGAGCGGCTAAGATGCGCGATAACTTTTGTCCTTCATAGAAAAATTTGCGGGTATGGCTCCCAATTCGCAGAGTTCTTTTTGAAAGCATCCAACGTTGAGTTGCTAGAGAAAGACGTTTGCCATTGAGATCGATCAACTCAGAAATGACGCGGCCCGATCCATCATACCGCCTTTCGATGTGAGAATGGTCAGTTTTGCGTCCATCCGGCAGGGTTTTCCATTGGTCCACCGCTGCTATCAGCCCACGGGGGTCGTAAGCGTACTTGCGCTTCCACCCTTCAACGTTTTCCTCCTCGAGCATTCTAGAGTCATCGTACACATAGGTGTGGATGCGCTTCATGGGGTCTTTCATCGTGGCCAATTGACCATTCTCATAGCTGTACTCCCACCGCTCGCTGGTTTTTCCTTGGGCACAGAGTTCTTCAGCGAGCTTGCGCCCCATGGGGTCGTAGGTAGCATTCCAAACGGCTTTATTTGGCAACAGACATTCCGATAAGTTAGAATCGGGATCATAGGTATAAGTCAGCTGGCTTCCGTCGGGAAGAATTTTTCGAATGAGGTGATTGGAAGCATCAAACTCTTGTTGAGTGGTTCTTCCCTCGCCGTCTGTGATTGCAACACAATTGCCACAGTTGTCATAGGTATAGGAGAGTTTTATATTTCCTTTTTGGACATGTGTCGTCAATCCAAGAGCATTTTTTTGTGTAATTGTAGTGACATCTCCCTCTGTCACGGTTTCAATTTGGTGTACGGGATCAAAAGCCAATTTGCTTGCGGAGAGGAGCGTTCCGGTCGCGCTAAATACTTCAGTGGTAACAATTTTTCCCCCTGCAGAGGAGCTGACCGTCCGTTCTCCACTCGCCGTTGTGCAAATCACGCGATTGCCTTGATAGCTCCATGTGGTTTGCTCATCATTTGGATTTGTTTCACTCGTAAGACGTCCCAAAGCATCGTATGTTTTTTTCCAAACATATCCGGCAGCATCGGTAAAGCGAACGGAGTTGCCTTTTACATCAAACTCTTCCACTTCGATCGCTCCATCCTCTAAGTCTATTCTGACAATTTTGCGGTTGACGTCGTCGTACTGAATTTGTTGAGCGCGTCCGTTTTTGGTTTGCCTAATGGGTCTTGCGAATAAGTCATAAACACATGAGCTCGTGGTGCTGTCTGGGAACAACTCCTCCTTTAATAATCCAGTTGTCGTGTAGGCGCGCGCGGTTTTAAAACCGCGAGGTGAGGTGGTCGACTCAATAAGATCGCCTGGCTCATAGGTGTAATGTATAGAGAGGTTGTCAATAGTTTTGACTTTCACCCTTCCAATGGCGTCGTATGCGTAGGCGGTGCAGTTGCCGCGCGGATCGACTTCTTGTGTTAGGAATCCCCGGGTATCGTAGTCGTAAATCGTGTATGCGATTCCATTTTCTGGCCCAAGCTCTTGACTTATCGCTTTGAGCTCGCCTGAGGGAAAATATTCAAATCGAATCGCATTTTCAGCGTTTGCTCCTTGCATCCAAATGGGACGGTTGCTGAGGTCGTATTTCCAATAAGTCACTGAGAGAAGCGTTCCATCTGGTGCATAGACATGAGAGCGGTATTTATTCCCAACAATATCATAGTCGTTCTGTTGGATCGCATCTTCCGTTATCATTTCTATACATTGGCCTTGTTTGTTGTAGGCATATGTGGTTACGACAGCGGGATCGTTTGTGTTGGTGATCTCAGTCTTCTTTGAGGGAAGTCCACATTTTGAGTCATACGTCCATTCAATGATCGATCCCGAATAATCTTCTTTGATGATCTGACCTGATTCATTGTATGTGAGGTTCTTGTACGAAATAAGTGTGTTTTCCACATATTTTTCTGTGCGCTTCGGAAGGTATGGAAAGCGTTCGTCATAGGTGATCTTGATTTCCTGATCCAGATGGATGGATCCTCTGCACTGACTCTTTTCATTGAACTGGAAGGTTGTTGAAGTATGCGTTTGGAAGTCGCCTGTCAGGTCGTTGCCGGAAATCACAATCTCTTTTGGATTCCCCTTCTGATCGTACAGATAGGACGTTGTTAAACCGCGCTTATCCGTTGTCGCTTTCAAACTCTTTTGATAGCCTCCTGGCTGATCCCAGGGTACAATTTTCTCTGTTTCGGGATCGAACCACGATTTGTCGTCCACAAACCAGGCATGCAGGATTTGGTACCCCTCTGGATCGATGGCCTTATAGATCCGGTTTTCGCGGATGAAATAGGTTGTTGTGCCCCCCTCGCCGTCCGCAACGATTGTAACCCCTTTTTGGTAATCAAAGGTGGCTGTCGTGGCCATTTGTTGCCCCGGGCCCATGGGAGTGCGCTGCTCTTTTACTTTTCCATTTTCATAAGTGTTTTCAAGGACCATCCCACACGGTTTTGTTTCCCGCTCAATGCGATGGTGGGAATCGTATTCATAAACGATGTGGGCGCCGTTGGGTAGCGTGACTCTCCACAGATCGCCTTGGGGATTGTAGTCATAAGTAATATGCCTGCCATCCTGTGAATAAATTTCGTTGATCAAGCCATTAGGAGTGTAAGTGAACTCAAAAAAAGAACCGTATGCACTTTCAATCCTTTTTAAACGCTCTTTTTGGGAATAGGAAAATGTTAGGGTGTCTTCCGCTGCATTTACAATTTTTTGAAGCAAACCATCTTTGAAAAAGCATCGCGTTCCATTGTCGCGATAGAGGATATCGTTTTTAATGTAGGCATTGAAGGGGTTAGCAGTATTGTTTAGTGGGTTTTGCTTTAAGTTGCACAGGTCTGGATTATCCTCTGCAAAAACTTCCCACCTGTCAGACTCTTTATTATAACGGTACGCAATCATGGTGCCGTCTTCTTCAGCGGCATACAATTTGCGATCCTCTTCGACCAAAGAGGGGTTGAGACTGAGCTTCCACCCATATCCAAGAAGTCCCTGAAGCGGATTTTGACTATTGTAATTGCGGCGGATGGCTAACGGGAATGGTCCTGGCAAGACGAGATCGACCTCATCAATGTAAAAGGCGCCTGTAACAACGTCAACGGGATCCGATATAACATCAATTAGCTGTTTATGCTCCTGCCGCACATCGGGTTTGACCTTAGTGGTGTCGACAACAAAGGGTAAAGATCCCAAAGGAAATACTTGGCTCTGCTGGAAATAGTTTGGGTTTTGCACAAGAGGCCACTCTTTGACCCGGTCCAATTTAAATTCATTAGGTAAGCGCGACCCAAAACCCCCATTCTTTACCAAGTGGTGGTTAGAAATAAAAGAGGCAAATTTATTTTGGCTAAAAATCAATGTAGCCAAATTTGGACTGATGCCTTCTGCGTTAATGGAAGGGCCTATGGCCATGTAGGCATGACTGTAATTGCCCAGCCCTTCTGTTAGGTAGGGGCTAGTCATACTCCACTGAGAGGAAGGTAATTGTTGGACATTTCTTAAATGAATATCTTTGAGATGAGGAAAATAAAGTTTTTGAGCAAATTCAGGGAGCTGGGTAGCATACTCAAAAACCGAGGGGACTAGTTCTAAAAACCCTGTCCCGGAAAGTCCTTTCTTTCGATGTTCTTGATGGTTGAGTTGAAGGAGTTTTACCGTTGAAATCGCATGAGGGTCATTGAAGAAATCGCGTAAAATTTGATGTTCATTGCTTGATCCATCAACGATGGATAAAGCGCCCAACTGGTATTCTGCAATTTTTGTGTTTTCTTGCCAGACAGAAGGAGTGCTTTCGGGATCGAATTTCCTTGAGAAAATTTGTATTACCATATCAACGTGCGGGTATTGCAGCTCAGGGTTTCCGGTAATTGACCCTTTTGACATGTCGGGAGAAAGTTCTGCAAGCCCGCAGCCAAAAACAAAATGCGGTAAAATTTTGTGGAGCCGAGCCAGTTGCTGATGCGCATGGTTGCAATTTTCGAAATATTTAGCGCCCATGTAAGCAAGAAACGTGCGTAAGCATTTTTGCTCATTATTTTCGTTGACCAGCTGGTTATAGAATGTGGAGGCGATTTTGGGACTTGCAGAACCAAAATTAAAACAAAGAGCAGCAGTCGTTCCTTTTGCTAAATTTAGAGTTTGAGACACGTGATAGATCTGTGAGCCGATTGGAAGTTCATATGTGATTTTTACTGCAATGATCCCGTCTTGTATTCCCACTGGTATGAAGGCCAAATCGCGTTCCCTATTTGATAAATAGAGAAAATGGTCAGTTGCACCGAATGGGGAAAACCTAAAGGACAACGCATTAAAATTTTGATCTGTTGTTATAAATGTGACGGTCATTGAATAGGATGGATTTAAAAGAGAAGATGTTCGAACTTCAATCTTTGCAATATTATTTTCCTCGATCGACCTTGAAATATGCGTTTCGCCAGTTGTAGATGGGCGTGGAAATTCTGACCAGCTTGTAAACTGTTTTTTCAGCTGAGTGCGTTGTATTCCGACATCGTCGATCGACAATCCTTTTTTCTTCAGTTCGTCCTGAACAAAGCGCACAAATAGAACACCTGCTGTATCGTTTTGGTCGCTGCCGATATGCTTTAGAATTTGTGGGTCGTTTTTGAGATACTGGTTGATCCATCGGTCTGCGCTGGCATAGGCATCCGGTAATAGAGTATAGAGATTGTACCCTTCCTCTACATGCATTTCCTTCAGCCAGGGAAAGAGGGAAATCCACTGAGTGCCGTCGTAGAATTGCACCCAAGGGTACTTGAGCAAAAAATCATCTGATCCTTCGTGTTGAGTAAACAGCAGTTTTTCCGCAACGGCTTTAGGAAGGGTGCAAGTTCCACCCTCGACGTACACGGCGTCATAGCCCGCCTTTTGTAGAAAATAGACGAGCAACTGGCACTGTTCCCACGGCGTTCCCTGTTTTTCTAGAAATGTGATGTAGGGGTTAGCGCGGATGCCAGGTGCGATGTAGATGCCATCTTCTTGAAATAAGAAGGGCTCAACAAACGCAATCTCATTGTGGACGTATTGTGCGAGCAGCATGGGATCGCGCTTCATTTTCTCGACAAATGCGTCCAAAGCTGGAAAATTGACTGTTGGTTGGTCAATCGGGTTTTGTGGTTGATCTGGAGCACTGGCAATTTCCTTTGAAGCCCCTGATTTTTCGATGGGTTTGTCATAAGACGCAATAGAGGGTTTTGTCAGCGAGGTGAGTTGCCACGGTGGCGGGAGCGTATATCGCCAAGCGTACAATTCTTTCGCATCATCTAAATGGATCGAAAAGTGATAGTCGGTAGAATTGCCCTTTTGGCTAATGATAATTGCAAACGGTGCGGTGGTTCGCGGCACGATTTGTATGCGTAAATCGAGTCCAAAATCGGTTTTAAGCCGCGTGTTTGGGATATAGACAAGCCCGTCTGCTGTTAAATACTGCTCCCATTCAAACGTGCGATCAAGAGGGAGAAGCACTTTTTCTTGATGAACAGTTTCTCCGTTCTTGAAG
>Ga0207117_1042_pt4 | contig 14203 bp, 10 predicted proteins | sample Alteio_BWMinHeat_45_FD_153502 | JGI IMG/M metagenome (GOLD analysis project Ga0207117, IMG submission 153502) | Enriched cells from forest soil in Barre Woods Harvard Forest LTER site, Petersham, Massachusetts, United States -... | ecosystem: Environmental > Terrestrial > Soil > Temperate forest >...
TCTTTCAGCTGTTCTTGTGTCACTTCCTTTCCAAAATAGGCGCGATGGATCGTCCGTCCGTAGGCAGGCACTTGTGATAAGCGGATCAAGGCCAACAGCAAGTTAGCAAACCCTTCTGGCCGCTGCCCTTCTTTGAGTTTCTGATGCGACGTATACAATTCGACAGTTGCGTGCGCGAGCAAGGAGAGCAGTTTGAGTTCAGGACCACCTACCACAATCGAACCCAAATAGAGAATATGGTGCGCCGCTGCGAATAACTTAAAGCTCGCTTTCTGCCACTCCGATTTTTGAATTTCGACATAAGCTTCTTGAAGATCTTTGACGATTTCTGCCACACTCGACGCCACAATCCCATAGGCAGGCTTGTAGACGCTCAGAAAGACCCCGGTCACCACCTGTGCCAATTGAATTGCGTTGGCACGTCTTTTCTGTGGATCTAGATACATTCCGTGTAAGAGCTGGGCCGACTTAGCTGCGCCTAATCCCAAAGTTAACGTCGTCCGGACCGGTTCACACATGCAGAGAAAAGGAATGGCAATCTTTGCCACGCGTTGTGTTTGAGGGGAAGAGGCGAATACTGTGGCATCATGAACAATGGAGTCTTTAATATAATTAAAATCAAATTTAAAAAAACTTGTATTATTAATCACATAAACTCCGATTAATTACATAACAATCAAAATCAGGTGGTGATTATATTTGTTTTTCTATTTTTTTACAACCAAAATCGTTTAGACATTTTTGCGGTTATGAGGGAAGAAAAATATATCCAATACCCCTAATGAGAAACTGGAGGGCTCTCAGATCGCTGCAGGCAGGCTGCTGCTTTTTCCACAAAAGCGCGGAAAATGCGCATCCCTTGCTCGGCGGCCTTTCTATAATGAGGATCTTTTCCCAATTGAAATTGTTCTGAAATGGCAAAGCCAAGCTCTGGATGAAACTGAGTAAGCACAATTTTTCCATCCTCACTGACGATAGCTTTAGGAACGCCGTCGTGTTCTAACACTGTATGTAATCCCTTCCCGATCAGATTATTTGCTTGGTGGTGCATCGACAACCCATAATAAATGTGATCATTCACCATCGACGAAATGACCTGGGCGGCGGCTGGGTTCGCTCCTTTTTTTATCGCAAGCTCATGATACACACCCGAATGATCCTCCACTCTCTGTTTCAATGTTCCTCCAAAATAGACATTGCCCAGCTGCGCTCCATGGCAAGTCCCGTGAATTGGAAGATCCTTTTGATGCGCGCTCGCAATCAACGCACAGGCATTGATACTACGAAGGTAATTCGTTTCAGGCAATGTGCCTCGCTCCCGTTTTTTCCCATACAACTCAGGTTTGACGTCATCGCCTAACCCGGGAAGATATAAACCATGCATGTAACCCGCTATCTTTTGCGCTCTTTCCTTCATCAAGGCAATGTGGGACCCAGGCTCTGCCTGTTGCAAAAGGGCGTCGCAAATGCTCATTGCCGTCGATGGCAACCCATTTCTAGAAATATCCCCCAACCCCTTTTTTACCTCGCCATCAATCCCTTCCACAAAGATCCCCTCCACTTGAGAGTCGATTTTCAAAACAATTGCTCTATTAGATCGCAAGGCCTTCTCTGTAGCATACGTAAAGCCCCCTACCCCTTGAAAATTCCATAGATAGCCGATCACCGGTCGGGTCATGATATGAGGTGTGTTGTCCGACTGAATAAATTGATTCTCCGTACCGACAAATAAACAATCGGTCAAATCAGACCCGTAAATCTCAGAATTGCGCACGTTCGCATCTAAGAAGCAAGTCTCATTCAGGCGAGAATTGTCAAAAAAAACATTTGTTAACGAAGCTCCATTGAAAGCTGTTCGGGTCAGGTCGCTCTGACTAAACCCTACGCGATCCAAGAGAGCGTCTACAAAATTTGCATCAGTCAAATCAGAGTTCGTAAACAAAGATTGTTTGACTTGTGACTTATAAAAATTAAAGCCTGAAAAATTACAGTTATTCGCCCCGACGCGTTCAAAGAAGACCGATTCGACATTCACTCGAGAAAAATCGCAGTCGGTCAACTTGACGCCTTTAAACCGAATCGCGTAGTTCGTGCCTGCGTCAAATTCACAGTTGGTCAATTCCATGTCCTTTAAAACCACCCGTTTTTCAGTCCCATCACCAAAATCCTTAAAGACTTTCCATCCAAATTTCTTGATAATTTGCTCAAACAAGAAATAGAGCTTGTCGAGGTCAAAGATCTTCTGCATTTTCATCAATTTGATCAGAGCCTCACGGCCAAAGCTCATCTTCAGCCTCTTCATGATACTCGAGAGTTCGACAAGAGTGTTAAAACCAGGGTTCTCTCGAAACCTATTCAGAATACGTATCAAATCAAGAAAAGCTTTAGACAAGCTAGGACCCAGCTCGTCTTTTGAGGCCGCAGCCTGAGGGGCTGAGTCGCAAGAAACGGGCACAGCTTCTTGATAAGCTGTTTCCATCACAGCCGTTTGCCGTTCGCGCGCGATCTCTTGCGCGGCTTTTGCAAACGACACATTCTTGACTTTATTGGTAAATCCACGCTTTTCCAAGACCTGATCGAAATCGATCTGTTTTTTCGGTTCCTTCTCCATCTCATTTTGAACTTCGGCAAGCACTTCTTTCAGCTGTTCTTGTGTCACTTCCTTTCCAAAATAGGCGCGATGGATCGTCCGTCCGTAGGCAGGCACTTGTGATAAGCGGATCAAGGCCAACAGCAAGTTAGCAAACCCTTCTGGCCGCTGCCCTTCTTTGAGTTTCTGATGCGACGTATACAATTCGACAGTTGCGTGCGCGAGCAAGGAGAGCAGTTTGAGTTCAGGACCACCTACCACAATCGAACCCAAATAGAGAATATGGTGCGCCGCTGCGAATAACTTAAAGCTCGCTTTCTGCCACTCCGATTTTTGAATTTCGACATAAGCTTCTTGAAGATCTTTGACGATTTCTGCCACACTCGACGCCACAATCCCATAGGCAGGCTTGTAGACGCTCAGAAAGACCCCGGTCACCACCTGTGCCAATTGAATTGCGTTGGCACGTCTTTTCTGTGGATCTAGATACATTCCGTGTAAGAGCTGGGCCGACTTAGCTGCGCCTAATCCCAAAGTTAACGTCGTCCGGACCGGTTCACACATGCAGAGAAAAGGAATGGCAATCTTTGCCACGCGTTGTGTTTGCGGAGAAGAAGCAAATACTGTGGCATCATGAACAATGGAGTCTTTAATATAATTAAAATCAAATTTAAAATAACTTGTATTATTAATCACATAAACTCCTTGTATTATATAGATATTAATACAGATGCGATATTTTATTTGTTTTTCTATTTTTTTACAACCAAAATCGTGGATTATGGAACTGCAAGCTAACAAAATTCGGGCGCTGGCACGTTTACGAAAGAGGGTTTCTTCGGCGAAGCCCATGGGAATAGGTGGAATCGTAGTAATCGAGGACGAGCGCGATCGCTTGGGCAAGATCGCCTTGTTGGATCGCTTCGCTAGCACTCTTGGCCCTAACCCGGCCTAGATGCTTCTCAATCCGGCCGATGGCCGCGATCAGCTCTTCAGGGGAAGCTCCCCCGTATTCTTTCAAGAGTCTCTGGATCCGCTCTTCGCGGGGCCGCTCGATCACCTCTAGGCGAGCAGAGGCCATTTTTTGAGACAAGGCGATCGGCAAGTGGCACGTCCCAATCAAACGGCTTTCATTTTCGATCCAAACAGGCCGCGTGAGATCAAACCTGGCCAATGCTTCTCCGATTGCATTTTCAAACTGCTCCGTCGACGGCTGAGGCTCGAGAATCCCGACACGCCCAAAAGCGCTCCCCCGATGGCATGCTAAGGCTTCTAAATCGATCACCTGCTCTCCACGCTCTTTAAGATCGGCAAGGGCCTCTGTCTTTCCACATCCAGTCATCCCTCCAATCACGATCAGCTCAAACGAACGCTCAAATTGCCGGTGGCACCATTTCCGATACGCTTTGTACCCCCCTTTCAACGTCGCAACGCGAAAACCCGCAAGCTCCATCAACCATCCCATCGCCCCGCTGCGCATTCCTCCACGCCAACAATAGATCTTGAGGGCTTTGGAATCGGCTTGACTTTGTGCCTGAGTGACAAACGCGGCAAGCTTGGGGCCAGTGAGTTGCAACCCTAAGAAAACAGCGGGATCTTTTCCCTGCTGCTTATAGGTCGTCCCCACGAGAGCGCGCTCTTGATCGGTGAATAAAGGCAACGAAAGGGCACCTGATATGCGCCCTTTGGCATATTCCAAAGGGCTTCTTACATCGATTATAACGCCTGGTTGTTGGAAAAATGCCTCCACGTCGCAAACGAGCGCCATGGTGTGTCACTCCTCTGGAACAAGCTTCTTGAGGCCGCCTAAATAAGGCTGCAACACAGCAGGGATGTTGACAGAACCGTCCGCGTTTTGATTGTTTTCCAACAAAGCCACCATCAAACGGGACGTGGCTAGGCCAGAGCCATTCAGCGTGTGAACGTATTCGAGCTTATCCTCCTTATTCCTAAAGCGGATATTGGCCCGACGCGATTGGTAATCGGTGCAATTGGAGACAGAAGAGACTTCGTAGTAACGGTTCTGTCCGGGCAGCCACACCTCAATGTCGATCGTTCGCGCAGAAGCAAACGACATGTCGCCTGTGACTAACAGTGCGTTGCGATAATGGAGGCCCAAACCGTTTAAGATCTCTTCAGCGCTGGCCATCATCATCTCAAACACGGCAGAGCTCTCCTCTGGCTTGGCGAAACAGAACATCTCTACCTTGTTAAATTGGTGCATCCGAATCAATCCCCGTTCCTGAGAGCCAGCAGCGCCAGCCTCTCTGCGGAAGCACGGCGTATAAGCCACATACTTCAAGGGCAACTCCCCTTCAGGAATCACCTCTTCGCTATGCAATCCATTCAGAGAAACTTCGGCTGTTGGAATCAGATAGAAGTGAAAATCTTTATCCTCGATTTTGAACTGCTGATTGTCGAACTTCGGAAGCTGCCCAGACGCAAACATCACATCGCGCCGCACAACCACAGGGGGCATCCATTGCATAAACCCATTCTTCAGGTGAATGCCGATCATGTAGTTGATCAGGGCCCACTCTAAGCGAGCTCCTAAATTGCGGTAGACGGGCCACCCGGTCCCAGCAAGCTTCGCACCCCGCTTGAAATCAAACAAGTTAAGCCGCTCGTTCAGTTCCAAATGGTTTTTAAAGGGGAAGTCAAACGTTGGTTTTTTACCGACCTCTTTGATCACCACGTTGTCTTGTGGAGATTGGGAGATCGTGATGTCATCCATCGGAAGGTTTGGCAAACGGGCAAGGAGATCGATAAAATGGGCTTCAAGCTCTGTTAAACGGTTGTCTAGAGAATGAATCTGCTCGGCGTGGGCACCCACTTCGTGCATCAAATCGGTTGCATCTTTCCCCTGCCGTTTCAAGACGCCGATCTGCTGCGAAACCTCGTTTCGCTTCGCTTTCAGCTTTTCCACTTGTGTTTTGGTGTCTCGGATCTCTTCGTCTAAAGCGACAATAGGCGCAAGCTCAACTGTCGGTTCTTTATGCCTCAGCTTCGCTTCCACTTCTTGCCAATTCTTGCGGATCAAACGGATATCGATCATAGGTGTGCCTCAATATGTAATACCTATTGAGGATCATACACCGCACGTCTTCTTGTCAAGCCTGAATATTGGAATTTTTGTCCGTTTCCGACAGATAAACGCGGAACATCTGCGTCACTGCCAACATCGAACTCACGGAGTCTTTCTGACCGACATAGTTGCTGATGTTATCGATGACACTCTCTTTTCCAGCGGCATCTTTTGGGAAACATGCTTGCACTTGTGTCAGCAAATTGCTCATGAGCGTCGTTATCTTTGCACGCATCTCATCAGACGTATTCTCAGGAAATTTCAATAAGCTGCCAAGTTGGCTCGGATCGGCGTTGAGCAACTCCTTCATCTCCATCCCGTTCATCCCCCCATAAAGAGTGCGATACAGGAGATTTAACGCCATTGCTGAGAGTGTCAAGCGCACAGCCGTGTTCAAAGCAGCACGCTCAGGAGGGAGTGAAGAGGCACCCTCCATCTGAGGAATGACCATCCCCAACACCTGATTCCCATACTTGACGGCAAAATCTATATCTTCAGGGGGTACGGGTGGTTTTTGACCTAAAGCTTCCGTTAACATTTCTGCATTGACTTTGTTCACAGCTTGCCCATTCAATAAGGCTGCAACCAGAGCAGCGGCGGCTTGAATATCCATTGGCATACCAGAAAGCGGCCCACCGACCCCCGCAATCGCATCTGCGAACGGACTGACACTAATCCGATCAACCCCGGTAGAAGAATCGACCGCTCCCACCAATGCCTGTGCATCTGCAATTCCTCCTGCCAAGACCCCTGCCATCGAAACCGCCCCAGGATCCGTGACCCACTGTTGAAGCTCGACACGCGCCATCGAAGAGGCGGAAAGCTCTGGATGTAACTCAGCTTGTTTTTGACTCGCCCGATACTCTTCGGCAAGCTGCGCAAGCATCGCAGCGTAATTGCCCCACATCGAGTCTGAGATGTCTTTTTCGGTCTCTTGCACAGACGTTGCTACGTTGATTGCCGTTGCCCTCGCACTTCCCAATGCCGCCGAATCTACACCCGAAGCCGATGGAGGATCGAGCGAGGGAATATTCGCTGCCAAAATGGCTAGCGCAGCCGCCTGCATCTCACTCGCTTGGATCGAAGATGCCGATGTAGGAGCTGTATCGCTCGTCGTCGCAGGCTTAGAAACACCCGGTACCCCGCCTGGCCCACTGACCTGGTCGCCCGGCTTCTGACCCCCAATGCCTATGTCCATGCCCATAAAACACCTCATCCGAAGGGCAAATAGACTCCCTTCTTATCCCTCATTATATCAAATATTTATTTAAAAATCACCACTATTTTATTTGGCTTAAAAAGGCAAAAACTAACAAATTTACTATAAAAAATGACCATTTCACTACAATTAACTAGGGGTAAGAAACCGTTTTTTTTGACCTAGAACGGCGATTTATGGTAGATTGGGCCCCAAAATAGGAACATTTGGAAATTAAGGAGATAAAAATGGATGCTCGCTTAGGAAGATTTTATACTGACGCCGTGTTAACAATCCGAGAGAAAGGCTGGTGTCAACAAGCGGTCTCACAGGTGGCAAAGTACAAACAACACACAGTCCGGGCTTTGGCTCTTGCTACAGGGCTTTATTCAGCCTATAAATGCTATCAAAAACCAGCTGAGGCTCTTGCAATGGCTGCCTTTGGCGCTACCTGGGCTTTGCTCCATCATGCCATTCCACAGTTTGCCAAAGATGTGTTAAAAAATCAGTATATCCCTGGCGTTATACGCGCTCCATCGTTTTCCGGCAATATTGCGACATCATACACTGTGCTTTCCTTCGTGGCCGCTCTTAAAGCAGAACAGCGTGTTTGTCCTTCGTTTGATAAAGTAGCCGTCTTTGCGGCCTTTGTGTTGACAGAATTCGTTCTAGTTCCGACCGCCAAACTGGCTATTGACGACCACTTTCACCGTGACTTTGAAGATGACTTCCCAACAGATCAATACCCCAGCGCCGCCCACTATCGCCGTGACTCTGAAGATGACTTCCAAAGTGATCAACACCCCGATGGAGACAGGTTCGCATCCTCCTCAAGCGTTGAATCTTCACTAGTTACAATGAGCAGCCGGGTTCTGCCTTCAAAACCAATTGATATTAGTCAAATAGACATCCTTTATTTAAATAGTAACATCCCGCTGAAAGACTACCACGAGGTATTCCCTCTAGGCACACAACTTATACTCTCAGATGGACGTAAGTATTTTGGGGTGAATCGCCAATACGCTCAGGAATGGACTTCAGCTGCGAAAGATCAAGCCAGATATGCTCCTTGCCACAGCAATGCGGTCGATGATCATAAGCTACGACAAGTTGCACACTTATTACCACTAGAGACCGTCGTAGTTTTTCCAAAGGGTCAAGGATCATTTCAATTGAAAAGCTGGGATAGATGGCTTGGGTCTTGGGTTCGAGTTGAACGGAGCCACTAACAAAGCGATTACGGATCCCCTAGCGGATTAAGGCTGTGCCTACAGCTGCGAAGCGGCGGCAGAAAACAATCACGATTGTGACTGCACTAAAAACACGAGCATTTGAAAATTAGGGAGATATAAATGAATAGTGCATTGGACGGGTATTATGGCGTCGTGAACTCAATCCGATTGAAGGGTTGGGGTCAACAAGCGCTCACACTGGTTACAGACTATAATAGCCACACAGTCAAGGCGTTGAATGGTGTTGCAGGCCTTTGCTTTGCTTATAAATGCTATCAAAAACCCTATGAAGTTCTTGCAATGGCCGCGTTTGGGGCGACCTGGACTTTGCTCAACCATGCCATTCCACAGTTTGCCAAAGACGTGCTCGCAAATCATGGAAGGATATTTCGACCACGCATTCAATTGTTTTTAGGCGAAGTTGCGAGATCATACAACGTGCTTTCCTTTGTGGGAGCGCTTAAAGCAGGACAGCGTGTTTGTCCCTCCTTCGATAAAGTAGCAGTCCTAGCAGCCTTTGTGTTGACAGAATTTTTTCTGGTTCCAGCTGCCAAACAGGCTATTGCCGACCATTTTCTCATGCATCGGCAGCCCCAATTTTTCCCTAACTTCAGTATTGATGACTTCGAAAGCCCTCCATTCGCATCCCTCACTAGCACTGCAACAATGTCTGCAATGAGCAGCGAGGATCTGTCTTTAACACGAGTTGATATTAATCAGATAGACATCGATTATTTAAACCGTGAGTTCTCGTTAAATAAATACCATGAGGCATTCCCTATTGGGACACGCCTTATATTCGCAAATAAAGATACATATGCGTCTGGGAATACTCCCGGTTTAACTCCGAAATGGATTCAAGTCGCGGAAAAGCAAACCCAATATGTTCAGTGCAACAGCAGCAACAGCAATAACAGCAGTGTGAATGGTCCGCCTGGCAGTCACCATAAGCTAGGACAATTTGCACACTTATTGCCACTAGAGACTGTTGTCGTCTTACCAGCTGGTCGGGGGGCATTTCAATTGAAAAGCTGGGATGAAGGGCTTGCGGTTTGGGTTCGAGTTCAACGGAGCCACTAGCAAAGCGATTACAGCCACCTTTTTAGGAAACTGAAAGAAACGGTAATTGCTGATCACCCTCCAAAAGCTTGACAAATCTAAGGTTGTACTTTAGATTTGTCAATATGTACCAAAGACATCTGAAACCTTATATTTTAAAATATTCCAAAGAATATCCACTGCTGGCTCTTGTAGGCCCTCGTCAAAGTGGCAAAACAACTCTTGTTAAGGAGCTGTTCCCAAGCTACACCTACCTTTCTTTAGAGAATATCGACACCCGAACCTTTGCGCTAGAGGACCCAAAAGGATTTTTAAAGCAGTATCATACCCACGTGATCTTAGATGAAGTGCAAAGAGCGCCAGAATTATTCTCCTATCTGCAGGGGATTGTCGATGATGACCCAATACCTGCCCGTTATGTTTTGACAGGGTCCTCTCAATTTTTGCTGATGGAAAGTATTTCCCAGTCGCTTGCAGGGCGCATTGTGACTTTCAAACTGTTCCCCCTTTCCTTTCTTGAACTTTATCGCTATCCTCCTGAAAAGCACTCCGAAGGTATTTTCAAGAAACATTCAAAACGCTCCACCATTTCGCAAGAAGAGCTTTATTCTCTCCTTTTCCAAGGATTTTACCCAAGAATCCATGAAAAGAAAATCAACAGTTATAAATGGCACGAAAACTACATTGAAACTTATGTTGAAAGGGATGTAAGGCAGCTTCTAAATATCCGCAATCTGCGCACGTTTGAGAGTTTTTTAAAGCTTGTCGCTTCCCACTCTGGACAGCTTGTTAACTATACAACTCTCTCGTCAAGCCTTGGAGTCTCGCTCCCAACCATTAAAGAGTGGATTTCGATTCTCGAAACAAGCGGGCTCATTTTTATTCTCCCCCCTTTTTTCGAAAATTTTTCTAAGCGCATTGTAAAAACTCCCAAGCTTTATTTGGCTGATACTGGCCTTCTTTGCTATCTATTAGGCGTCCGGTCGACAAACCATCTAAAAGCTCATCCATTGCTAGGTTCTATATTTGAAACGTTTATAATAACTGAGTGCTTCAAAAGGTTTTACAACATGGGTCAAAAGCCTCCACTTTACTTTTGGCGCGACCAATCGGGCAACGAAATTGACTTGCTCATTCATGAAGGCACTTGCGCCTTCCCAATTGAAATCAAGCTTTCTCAAACTTTCAGGACGGATTTTGCAAATGGAATCAAAAAATGGATGGCCCTTGATGATAATCCTGCAAAGAGCGGAGAAGTCATCTATTGTGGAAACGAAGCGCTCGGGATAAAAAGCCCTATCACAACCTTGCCCTGGTTTCAAATATGAATTGCAATGTGATCAGGAGCCACTAACAAAGCGATTACGGATCCCCTAGCGGATTGAGGCTGTGCTTACGGCTGCGAAGCAGCGATGGCACAAGCACAACCCGAGAAGAGTGCTTTGATCAAAGAGAATAGATCCTCAAGAAAACTTGCCAGAAATAAGAAGAAAATGGCATCTTTTTGCTAAAAGGATTGATCATGCTCGAGCAAAGTAAAGTCACATTCATGGGTTTAGTTGTAGCGTTGTTAGTTACATCCTCCGCTAGCGCGAAAATTGAGAGGTTGGTTGTCAGTGAAAATTATGTGCAAGAACGGGAACGAGAAACCACTGAATATGTGCCCCAAATCGAGCTTGCTTTACAACATACTTTAGAGATCTCGAATTTAGATTTAGATCGCTTCAATCATAATGAACATGTGCAACCCTACATTGGTAAAGTACGAGATCGTTATCCTGTTGGCGATAAAATGGTTCTGATTACAACTGATCGCTTGACCGCATTTGATTTGCCGGTTGCGCAAATTCCACTGAAAGGCGCGGTATTAAATTTAATTTCTGAATATTGGTTCAAAAAAACGGCGCATATCATGCCAAACCACATCATCTCGGTGCCACATCCCAACGTCACCATTGCCAAAGCTGTGACTCCCTATAAAGTGGAATTTGTCGTGCGTGAATATTTAACAGGCTCAAGTGGCACCAGCATTTGGACTTTATATAAAAAGGGGCAACGTCAGTTTGGCGGTATTGTATTACCGGATCATATGCAACAGCACCAAAAACTCCCATGCCCAATTATTACTCCTACTACCAAGTCTGACGCGCATGACGAACCCTTAACTCCACAAGAGATCGTCACTCAAGGTTTAATGACCCAAAAACAATGGGATGAATGTTCTGCTAAGGCCATTGAATTGTTTGAGCATGCGCGTGATGTTGCTGCTAAACGCGGTTTAATTTTAGTCGATACTAAAATGGAAATGGGCATCGATGCGCAGGGAAATAATATCTTGATCGATGAGGTGTTTACTCCAGATTCATCGCGCTATTGGATTGCATCCAGTTATGATCCAGAAGCCGTACTTAAAGGCAAAGGGAGCCCAAAGAACATCGATAAGGAATTTATTCGCTTATGGATCAGCTCACAATGTGATCCCTATAAAGATCCAATCCCCAAGGTCCCTCAAGATCTAATCGTAGAACTTAGCCGTAGATATGTCATGTTATACGAAATCATTACCGGCCAGAAATTCCCATTTGAAGACGTGATTGGCGCTAAGAATTTGAATGAGTCAGTCTATGAAGAACTGGCGTTATGAACTCAAACGCTTCAATGCCGTTGGATCTAGCGCCTCCAGGCCTCTGACGTGATCCAAGTTGATTAAATTTTGCAGCTTGAGATAGCCTACAAGGTGAACATTTTAACCCGAGGCTCTGATGACTATCCTTAAATACTTGCTTGTACTTCTCCCTTTTTGCAGCCAATTATGTTCTACACCCAAAATTGAAATACGCGTTGGGAGCGATTCAGACATACCGAGGATTCAAGAGGCGTTTTGTATTTTGGATCAGCTTGGGATTGATTATGAGCTCCGAATTTTATCCGCTCATCGAACCCCTCATGAAATGATGGCTAAAGCTCAAACTTTGGAGCAAGAGGGTTTTTCGGTATGCATCGGTTCCGCCGGAGGGTCGGCACATCTCCCCGGGATGACAGCATCGGAAACTCCCCTCCCTGTCATTGCCTTGCCGGTTAAAACGAGCTACTTAGATGGCCTTGATTCCTTACTTTCTATGATCCAAATGCCTCCGGGAATTCCCAACGGCACTGTGGGGATCAATGACTCAAAATCAGCCGCCCTCGCAGCCGCACAAATTGCCTATCTTGGCGACACTCAAGTCATGCAAAAGATCTGTACATTGAGAAATATTCCATACAAAGAACACACGCCGCAATCTCGAGTAGCTGTTGTAGGTTCAAAACAAAAAAACTTGGGTGTAGAGTTTGAAAAAGCGATGGAGCTGTTCGTCGCTTTTAATGTCGAAGCGATCGAGTATGACATCGATGAAGAGGGGTTTTTAGATCAAGCTATTGAATCTGGGTGCAGCGCGCTCTATTTCGTTTGTGATGTTCAAAATGAAGGGCTTGTTCAATGTCAACACTTAGCGAAAAGCACCTTTTTACCTTTTGTCGTGATCCCCTATTTTGAGAATAAGACAAGCCTATCCCCCACGTTTTTTTTATCAAATTTTGTCGAATGAAGCCGCTCTTTCTATGGGCATCAATCAGTTTTCCAATGGAGCCCTCTATTGCTTACAGATTATCGGTAACGAAAATGCTCAAGTACGCAATAAATTTAATGAATACCGTCGCGATCTCTCAGATTCTGTTAAACAAAAAAACAAAAAGCTACAGGAAGAAAAGCACAAAAAGGAACTGACCTAAAATAAGAGTGCAAATCTTGCCGTAACCCCTTGCAACATAAGGCTCCTCCCTTGGTGGAGGAGCAAGTTTGGCTGAATGTCCTCGGTCGTCTCTCCGGAAAGGTTAAGGGGTCTTGATTCTACCGAGGAGTAAACGTTGATGAAATCGTTTTGATCAATCCATTGGGATAGCTCATATCCTATCTTCACAAAAACTTGGTACTGCCAAAAACACCCCGTCCATTGCAATCCGATACTTTCTTCAAAGTTTGCCCGCACGCGGTTATATTGGTCTTCAAGAGTACCATCAACGGGAATTAAACTCGGCGTGGGTTGTCGAGTATCAAAGGTAGCGCCAAGAGCGGACATTCTGTATTTGTAATGCGCGTAGAGCAGAGAAGCAGATACATTACCGCACAAGCTCCATCCGCAAGCAAAATCCCAATTAAAACCCATTCCCGTTCGAATGCCGCCAGCCGAAAAATTCTGTTTAATGTTTAGATCAGAATCGAAAGGAATAACGCCCTCTCCTGGGCCAAAAACTGAATACATAAATAGGGAATGATAATCCGTATGATAGCGTTGATTGATCCAAGCGCCGCGCACACCGATGTAAGGACGCAGGCAAACGCAATTTCCGATTGAGAACTCGTTGCCTATCGATAGATCAACGACATTGTAATTTAAACTCCATTTGGCCCGTGCACGATCGGCCCGAGCGCCAGCAAAATCGGAAACCCACTGGATATTAAAAAATTCCTGAGGAAAATTTGGAGTCTGAAAGGAACCGTCAGCATGGCCATTTAAGTGTGTCCACTCAACAGCAAGGCCCCAGCAGCAATGTGATTTGTAACCCCCACCCACTCTAAACCCGGGGCTCCAGTCATAACTGAGGTCTTTAACTTTGGCATCGAGACCAACAATGGGCACGGAGAAATCAACTGTATCGATTTCCGAATAACCATATTCAAGGCCGTCGACAAATGGTTGTAGATAGAGAAATTCGCCAAATACGAAATAATTATCGTTTACACAGCCATTCTGATCATATGTCACTTGAACAGCGTCTAGCTGACACTCATCAGCAGAAACGGCTTGACAACACATCATGAAGCCCATGCACAAGATGCGGCATTTTTCTCTCATGTTACCCCCTCCGTTAAAGAGGGGCATTATAGCAAAATTTGGGTGTTATAAATCAAGTTTTAGGTTTAAAGGCTAGCTCTCGCATAGTTAACATTTCCTATTAATTATTGTTAATGTATAATAAATATTATAAGCTAGAATAGT
>Ga0207117_1089_pt1 | contig 13748 bp, 10 predicted proteins | sample Alteio_BWMinHeat_45_FD_153502 | JGI IMG/M metagenome (GOLD analysis project Ga0207117, IMG submission 153502) | Enriched cells from forest soil in Barre Woods Harvard Forest LTER site, Petersham, Massachusetts, United States -... | ecosystem: Environmental > Terrestrial > Soil > Temperate forest >...
GCGCCTGGGTAAATAGAAGGGCTTGTGATGAAAGGTTTGTAATGATATATGGCATCGGCACCGACATCATTCAGATCCCCCGGATAGCGGCGGCGCTGCAGCGTAACGGCGATCGTTTTGCGGAAAAGATTCTTGGCCCGCAAGAAATGGAAAAATACCTGCAGCGCAAGGCCAAGGTAGAGGCGCGCGGCATCCGTTTTCTGGCGACACGCTTCGCCGCCAAAGAAGCATTTTCCAAAGCGCTGGGACTGGGCATGAAGATGCCGATGACCTGGCGCGCCATGCAAACCTTGAACGCGCCCAGCGGCAAGCCGATTGTCGTCGTCAACCCGGCGCTGGAAGAATACATGCAAAAGAACGGCTTGACCGCTCAGGTATCGATTACCGATGAGGTGGAGTACGCGGTCGCCTTCGTCATTGTGGAGAAAACATGAGTAGTAACGGTAGTAGTCAAGCGGCGCTTGGCCCTGTCATGCTGGATGTGGTTGGCACCGCTTTGAGCGCCGACGATCTGCGCCGGATTCAACATCCGCTCACCGGCGGCGTGATTCTGTTCACGCGCAACTATCAGGACCGGGCCCAGCTTACCGCGCTGACTGCAGCGATTCATGCGGCGCGTCCGGGCATATTGATTGCGGTCGATCATGAAGGCGGACGGGTGCAACGTTTTCGGACCGATGGTTTCACCCGTCTGCCGGCGATGCGGGTGCTCGGACAACAATGGGATCGCGATGTACTGGGCGCGACCAAAGCGGCAACGGCAGTCGGTTTCGTGCTGGCGAGCGAGTTGCGCGCCTGCGGCGTCGATCTGTCGTTTACACCTGTGCTTGATCTCGATTTCGGCGGCTCCAGCGTGATTGGCGAACGGGCTTTTCATCGCGATCCGCGCGTGGTTACCTTATTGGCGAAAAGTTTGAATCACGGCCTGGCGCTGGCCGGCATGGCCAATTGCGGCAAACATTTTCCCGGTCATGGCTACGTGCAGGGCGATTCGCACGTGTCGCTGCCGATTGATGAGCGTAGCCTGGCGCAGATCATGGAAGAAGATGTCAAGCCCTATGACTGGCTCGGCATGAGCCTGGCGGCGGTGATGCCGGCGCATGTGATTTATTCGAAAGTCGATAAGCACTCGGCCGGTTTTTCTAAAAAATGGCTGACCATCCTGCGCCAGGATCTCGGTTTCAACGGCGTGATTTTCAGCGACGATTTGAGCATGGAAGCTGCGGGTTCGGCCGGCGGTGTGCTGGATGGCGCCAAGGCGGCGTTGGCTGCCGGTTGCGATGTAGTCCTGATTTGCAATTCGCCGGACAAGGCGGATCAACTGCTGGCGGGCTTAAGTGTTGTTGGCGATGATGCAGCCGCATCCCGCGCACGCCTGATGGCCCTGGCGCCGCAAACAGCGGCATTGGATTGGGACGCACTGCAAACAGATGCGCGTTATCTGGCCGCCAGATCGTTGGTGCAATCATTGGTGTAGTCACAGCGATGATGGATAATTGAAAGCATTGCATCATGACCGAAATTGAAACTGCCGATATCCCCGATCCGCGCGCCGTAGTGCTAGAGACCGTCGCCAAGTTGCCGAATCTGCCCGGCGTGTATCGCTATTTCGACGCCGCCGACAACATCCTGTATGTCGGCAAGGCGCGCGACCTGAAGAAGCGGGTATCGAGCTATTTTCAAAAAAATCTCGCCAGCCCGCGCACCGCCATGATGGTCGAGCGCATCGCCCGGCTGGAGACGACGGTGACGCGCAGCGAAGCGGAAGCCTTGATCCTGGAAAGCAATCTGATCAAGAGCTTGCAGCCGCGCTACAACATCCTGTTCCGCGACGATAAATCCTATCCCTACCTGAAGATCAGCGGTCAGGAATATCCACGCATGGCCTACTACCGTGGCGCCGTCGATAAAAAAAATCAGTATTTCGGGCCGTTTCCGAATGCCTGGGCGGTCAAGGAATCGATGCAGATTTTGCAGAAGGTGTTCTTGCTACGAACCTGTGAAGACAGTGTGTTTGCGAATCGCACCAGGCCTTGCCTGCTGCACCAGATCCAGCGTTGCAGCGCGCCCTGCGTAAATCTGGTCAGCCGTGAGGATTACCTGACCGACGTCGATAACGCCGCCAAATTTCTGCGTGGGCGGCAAACTGAAGTATTGACGGCGCTGGAGCAAAAGATGCGCGCCTTTGCCGCCGAGCTGAAATTCGAACAGGCGGCGGCGGTGCGCAATCAGATCACCGCGCTATCGCGTGTGCTGCATCAGCAAAGCATGGAAACCGTGGGTGACAGCGATATCGATATCGTCGCCGTGATCGTGCAGGGCGGGCGTGCCTGCGTCAATCTGGCGATGGTGCGCGGCGGCCGCCATTTGGGCGATCGCGCCTATTTTCCGACCCATGTCGAGGGCGCCTTGTCGAACCCGGAAGAGGCACTGGGTGAAACCATTGAAATTGCCGTACTCAAGGCTTTTCTGGCGCAGCATTACATCGATACTTTTATTCCCGGCACCTTGATCCTGAATATCGAGTTCGACGAGCCGGCCTTGATGGTGGCGTTGATGGAGCAATGCGGCCATCGCATCAACCTGCTGTTCCAGCCGCAAGGACAGCGCCGCCAATGGCTCGAGATGGCGCAAAAGGGGGCTGAAATTTCGCTCGCCAGATTGTTGTCGGAGCAGGGCTCGCAACAATCCCGGACGCGTGCGCTGGTCGAAGTGCTCGGGCTGGAAGTCGAGGATATCGATAGTCTGCGCGCCGAGTGTTTCGATATCAGTCATACCTCGGGCGAGGCGACCCAGGCGTCCTGTGTGGTGTTCCATCATCACACCATGCAAAACGGCGAATACCGGCGCTACAACATCAAGGACATCACGCCTGGAGACGATTACGCAGCGATGCGCCAGGTGCTGATGCGGCGCTACGAGAAAGTGGCCAACGGCGACGGCGTGATGCCGGATATCGTGCTGATCGATGGCGGCAAAGGCCAGGTTGAAATGGCGCGCCAGGTGCTGGCGGAACTCGGACTGGATATCAGCCTGATTGTCGGTGTCGCCAAGGGCGAAGGGCGCAAGGTCGGCCTGGAAACGCTGATCTTCGCCGACGGCCGCGCCGCACGCGAGTTGGGCAAGGAGTCTGCGGCCTTGATGCTGATCGCGCAGATTCGCGACGAGGCGCATCGCTTTGCCATCACCGGCATGCGCGCCAAGCGCGCCAAGGCGCGCCAGAGTTCGCGGTTGGAAGAGATTGAGGGGATCGGCGCCAAACGCCGCCAGAAGCTGCTGGCGCGTTTTGGCGGGCTGCGCGGCGTGGCGGACGCCAGCATTGAAGACATCGCCTCAGTCGAGGGAATTTCGAGATTGCTGGCGGAGGAAATCTACAAGCAACTACACTGAGGGTTGCTGAGTGTTGCTGAGTGTTGCATGCGCGGTCTTTGCTTGTCGCTTGTGCAGGTTTTGTTTCCCAACTGCGGCATACTCCTAGATAATTGGAACAGTTGGCCTCCTACCGATAAAACTATTTATGCCTTTTTATGCCCTTTAATATTCCGATTTTACTGACCTGGCTGCGGGTTGCATTGATCCCCTTGGTGGTCGGCGTTTTCTATCTTCCTGATCTCGGTTTTTCGACATTGCAATTGGGCTTGATCTCCAGCGTCATTTTTATTGTCGCCGCCGTGACCGACTGGTTCGACGGTTTTCTGGCGCGGCGCTGGAACCAGACTTCAGCTTTCGGCGCTTTCCTGGACCCGGTCGCAGACAAGCTGATGGTCGCCGGCGCCTTGCTGGTGCTGGTGCATCTGGGGCGGGTCGATCCCATCATCGCGTTTGTGATCATCGGCCGCGAGATTGCGATCAGCGCCTTGCGCGAATGGATGGCGCAAATCGGCGCGTCGAAATCGGTGGCGGTAAGCTCGATCGGCAAAATTAAAACCACGGCACAGATGGTCGCCATCCCAATGTTGTTGTATTATGGCGACCTGCTTGGCATCGATACCCGTTTCTGGGGGCAGGTGCTGTTGTTGATCGCAGCGGTGTTGACGGTCTGGTCCATGTTTTACTATTTGCGTAAGGCCTGGCCGCTGATCAAGGAAACTACCGCTGCAAAAGAAAACAACAAGCAGTGAAGTAAAAGTCGGTGTTTCGAAAAAATCTGATGAATATTTTTCGAAATCGTTGACAAGCTCTGTAGATCAACTATAATGTCGTCTCTGTTGTTGATGCAGACAAAGAAGCAAATGCGGGAGTAGCTCAGTTGGTAGAGCGCAACCTTGCCAAGGTTGAGGTCGAGAGTTCGAGACTCTTCTCCCGCTCCAGATTAAAAAAAAGGAAGCTGGAAAAAGCTTCCTTTTTTTATGTGAAATCAGTAGCTGATCGTGTTGCCGGATTGATGTTAGTCTAGCCGGGATTGTTTTGATTTTGCAGTAGCTAATACCCTTGGCGGGGTAGCAAAGTGGTTATGCAGCGGCCTGCAAAGCCGTTTACGCCGGTTCGATCCCGACCCCCGCCTCCAAAAAAAAAGCAAAAAGCCCACTTCGGTGGGCTTTTTGCTTTTATGGCTAAGAATCTGTTTGCTCAGTCACAGCCATTGCTGCCTTTGATCGACTATCTTTCAACTGCGTACCGTTCGGTATTGCCAAATCTCTCGCCGTGCTGCTTGCTGTACACATCGCACGTGCAGGGCGCTTGTTCTGTTGCGCCCTGCACGCAGATTCAATTACTTCATTTTTCTCGAATATGCCTCAACAAACTGAGGGAAATCCGGGTTGCTGCGGTTTTTGGACCAAACCGTGAGCATCGCCATCGCTACAAAGCCAGTGACGATCAGAGCAGGGTAGGCGGCCAGCAATTGTACCAGCGAGTATTTCCAGGCCAAGGGACGGCCGACGCCCAGCATGGCGGCGTAAAACCAGGATACTGCCGACACCGCTCCAGCAAAAATTGCCAGCATGCGTTGGTTGAACTCCATTTGCAGCAGCGAACCGGCTTTTTCCATCGCCGGCATCACCGCATTGTGGAGAACGAAGCCGTTAAGCGTCAACAACGCCACGATGGTCAATTTAGCCTGCATTTTTGGATTGGCGAAATATCCCAATCCTTTGGCAGATACGTCCAGCCAAACGATTGCAAATCCAGTTATCCACAACGCAACGAGTGCCAGGGAAACCGTCTTTTTAAGAGAGTTCAAATGATCATTTTCTTGCTTTCCCGCAGTGCCACCCTTGATAAGTTGGTTGACCATGGCGATATCACTGGTAAGAACAAGACCGATTGCTACACAGCAGGCGATAAGATGAAGATACACGATACTCAGGCGAAATAATTCCATTGGGAATCCTTATTTAAATCACAAAAATAATAAAATGAGAGTGCCTTTCTATTTTTACGAATGCTTACAAATTAATAGATGGCGTTTATTTAATTTCTCAAGAAAAAGCGGTAATTAATATTGCAAAGTTAAAACTATTGCGAATAGTTGTTAATTCCATCAAATGGGAATTGGGACATTCGATCTCCTTTTAATCTGATAATGAAATGCCTGGCTGACGCGCATATTCACTAGGGGATTCATCAAAAATCTGAGCGTGGGAATATATCTGCTCACGGACAAAATTACCGGCACGGAAAGAAAATAGGCACGTGTCGAAAATTTTGGAAAATTATACCGTGATTTAGTTCAAATTAATCTTTGTGAATAACACGATGTTTCTTTTTATGGAAACTATTATTGCCGGATTATTATCCGATGTTTGAATATTTTCAATTTCATGAGAGTAATTAATTCCTTGTCGTTGTTAATTACTATTTATAGTATTTCAATTTCCATGTATTAATTATTGCCTGTTTTATTTAAATGTATTTGTTGAATACTAAGGACGCTATATAAGAATCGGCATTCTCAATGAATACAATATTGCGCAATATTTTGAAATGGTTCTCATTAACTATTTATCGGGAGGTGGTAATAATACCCATGCCGTAATAGGGTTTGCATCAAGTTCTTTGCGCGCAGTTTTGAGCTATATCTTTGCTATGGGGAGCAAAGATGAAAATTAAAATAACATCATCCGTTGTTCTGTTGTGCCGGGCGTTGGCGACGGCGGTGTTGCTATCAGCGGCGCCGGGCATCGCCAACGCCCAGGTGTATAGCGGCACGAGTGCCGGGGGCACAATCGTTCTGTCCAATTTCAGCAGCCCTGAGGCAAGGGTGTTATTGATACCGTCCTCAAGCGTGGACAAGGTTGTGCTCGATTTCGGCAGCGCACCAAGTGAAAAGAATTCCGAAATTCCTAAAGCTTTCAAAGCCCTGGTGGAGGAGGCCGCTCGTCAGCATGGCCTCGATCCTAATCTGCTGCATGCAATGATCAGGGTTGAATCAGGTTATAACCCCCGGGCTCTATCTGCAAAGGGCGCGCGCGGATTAATGCAGCTGATGCCTGAGACCGCCCGCCGCTTTGGCGTTTCAGACGCATTCAATCCGCGAGAAAACGTGCGCGCCGGCGCCGAATACGTCCAATGGCTGCTTAAATTATTTCAAGGCGATGTGGAGCTCGCGCTGGCCGGCTATAACGCCGGCGAGCAGGCGGTGATCCGTGCCGGCTATCGCATTCCGAGTTACGGCGAGACGCAGAAATACGTCCCCAAAGTGCTGGCGCATTACAAATAGGGGCCGCAGCAGAAAGCAGCGGCAGGATTGGGTGCGCTGATGATGGTTTTTACCAGCGCTTGTACAGATGGAGTATCGCAGCGTCGGATATATTTTTTAAGTTCTATCGACGCAACGATTGTTCGACTAAACTAAATTTTAGTCGGACATACCCTACCAAACTCTGCGGGTGTTCATCCACTGACGGATGACACTAAATGAATCAAAGTGGTAGGTATGGTGAGTGCCATAAAAAAGCCCGAACGGGAAGGCACTCCACAGGGAGAAGTAACATGCTGGCTTATCGTCGTGTAAATGCGTCTTGGTTAGCTGTGGGGGCGTTCTGCCGCCCCCATCGCTTGCTACCAGCCGACGCCCCGAACGGTAGCGCCGCACTGGCGTCCAGCGCCAGCCGCGATACCGCGGCAATCCCAGACCACGCTCTGTCTCTTTCCGTAATCCGCATTTGCATTCGCCATCGCATTCATCGCACCGCACTCCGGCCTCACTTCCTGGCGCCGCGGCTTCGATGGTAGAGGTTCGTTCATCGACGGGCGGGGATGATCACATAAGAACAGCCTACTAGGGGTGCGGCTATGTTGAAATTGCAGCAGGTGCTGGGCGTGATGCGAAAAATGCGCACCGAGATCGAATTGTCGGAGCCGCAGTTCGGCGAGCTTACCGATCTGTTCGGGATTTCGTCGCTCGTCATCGATAACGAAGGTGCTATTTCCAGCATCAACGATACCGCCGCCGAGATGCTCGGTTTTAAAGTACAGGAGTTACTGGGCACCTCGCTGATGCATCTGGTTGTGGATGGCGAAAGCGCCATCAGCCGTCTGCTGCTGCAAGGTCCTGTGGCCCATAACTACGAACCGTTCGATCTGGTCTTGCATGGCCGCAGCGGCCGCAAGAGTGCGGTGTTCGTGGTGCCGGTGCCCATCGATCAAGGCGACGGCGTGGCCTCTTCGATCATGCTGATGCTGACCGAGAAGGCCAAGCGCCAGGCTTCGTCGCACACGCTGCAGCACTCCGAACAGGAACTTCAACATTTTTCCAATCGCCTGATCGTCGCCCATGAAGTTGAACTCAAACGCGTTTCGTCGGAACTGCACGACGGCATCGGGCAAGTGCTGGCAATGATCAAGTTCATGGTCGAAGACGCGTCGCGCAGGCTGAAGCAGGGCAAGATACAGGAGGGCGCGCAGATTCTTGACGAGACCGTGCAGCGCCTGCGCGACGCGATGGATGAAGTAAGACGGCTTTCCAGCGAACTGCGGCCCAGCACGCTCGATGACCTGGGCTTGATCCCGACGATAGAAGGACATTGCCGCAAATACGAGTATGCCTACGACAATATAAAGCTGGATCGCAATCTCAGCGTCGCCGAAGCAGAAATTCCCACGCATCTCAAGTCAGAAATCTTCCGCATTGTCCAAGAGGCGATGAACAACGCCGCCAAGCATGCGCGCGCCTCGACGCTGGCGGTGTCGATGCAGAACGATCACGGCAACCTGATCCTGAACATTCGCGATAACGGTGTCGGCTTCGATACCAAGCCATTTGCCGGCGGCCACCTTGGCCAGCAGGGCATCGGCTTGCGCAGCATGCGGGAAAGGGCAGAGTCCACTGGCGGTGATTTTTCGATTAAATCCCATCCCGGCGGCGGTACCGCGATAGAGGTCCGCTGGAAGCTGCATGCGGTGGTGATGCGTGGGACGAGCAACAACAACAATAACAACAACAACGGCATGCATTCGAATTGATGAGGTCATGGCGCTGGAATAGACCGCGAAATGGCATCTAGCGGCCATGGTTGTAGGTGAAGTAAAAGGGAAATAAGTGACGGCGCTCCGGGCGCATAGCGTTGCCGGAGCATGACGGAGGTCATATGTTTAGCACACAGTTATTTAGCCGCAGCTGGTACATGCTGCTATTGCTTGTTTTTGCATCGCCGGTATTCGCCCAGTCGTTCCGGGTGCAATGTCCGACCAGCACGGTGCTCCATCCTGCCGTTGTCACGGCAGGGGTCAGCGGGGCCATCAAGTGCCAGCAGATTTCGGGTGGCGACGGCTACTCGACAATGGGCGATGGCAATCAGACCTATATGTTCTCTTTCGGTCCCTTGTCCGGTCTCGCCGATATCAAGGCGGGCTTGCCGGGCACGCAGCCGGCGTCGATATTCAACACGGTCGGCGATGCGGTTGGCGACCCGACCTTCAACGGCGCGGTCGGCCTCGCCCCTGATCCGGATTCGGTTCCCGCCGGCCAGATCACGGGTCACGTCGATCCACGGCCGATCATGAATATCGGTGTCATGAACGGCAACATACCGGCGCCGACCATGGCCATCGACGAGGATGACGAATTCTTCCTGACTCTGACTAACGTCGGCATGATCATGCGTCCGGATCTGTTCGAAAAACACACCGTGCACTTCCACGGCTATCCGAACGCCTCCTCGTTCTATGACGGCGTGCCGGACGCCTCGGTCGCCATCAATATCGGCGCCAGTTTCACTTATTACTACCTGGCGCCGGATGCGGGGACCTATTTCTGGCACTGCCACATCACGCCGCCGGAACACCTGCAGATGGGCATGGTCGGCCAGATCTACGTGCGGCCGCGTCAGAACCGGGTTGCCAGCGGCACGCTGTACGCCGGTCTGGTAGGGCAGCAAGCCGATCTGCGCACCAAGTGCGGCAGCGACATCCTGTGCTCGTCGCCGCTGCCGCCGGCCAATACCACCACCCACCTCAACAACAAGTCTGGCACGCCAACGCTGTACGCCTATAACGATGGCGACGGTTCAACTGCCTATGACGTCGAGTATCCGGTGCAGATCCACGGCTTCGATCCCAACTTCCACTTCGTCGGCATGACCTTCAATCCAGAGGCGTTTACCGACATGAAGGACAAGCACTTCCTGCTCAACGGACGCAGCTATCCGGACACCGTGACCCCGGGCCCGATGTCGACCGAAGTGTCGGACGGCACCCAGCATTTTTCGCAGCCGCTGCCAACCATCATCAACATCCCGGTCGGCGGCAAGGCCCTGCTCAGGATCTCGGATCTCGACGTTACCGAGTTCCAGACCCTGGCCTCGCTCGGCATCCCGATGCACGTGATAGGCATCAACGCCCGCTTGCTGCGTGACTTGTCCGGTAATGACCTGACCTACAACACCAACTCGATCACGGTCGGCGGCGGCGAATCGATAGACGTCATCCTGGACGCCAGCGACACCGTCAACCACCCGGCGGGCGCGGTGTATTACCTGTACACGCCGAACCTTGATCACCTGTCGAACGATGCCGAAAACTTTGGCGGCTTGATGACCGAGGTCCACATCTGCAATTCCGTGAACCCGACCAGCAAGTCCTGCGTCTAGGAGAAGAGCCGTGAGCCACATAACCAACAACAACCGGAGCGCGAAGCCTGCGCGGCTCGCCATGCCGTTTTTGCTGCCCTTGCTGCTGTCGCCGCTGTTCGCGCTGCTAGCGCTGCTCGCGGTGTTTAGTCCGCGGCCGGCGCATGCCGCGGCCCCGGGCATCACGGGGACGACATTCAATCTGAATGCAGCGGACAGCACTATCACCCAGCCCGACGGCATGAACGTCTATTCCTGGGGCTACGGCTGCAGCACGGCGCCGTCCGGCTTTTCGCCGGCAGGGATGCCGGGAGCAGCCTGTTCGACCATGCAGGTGCCGGGTCCGACCCTGATCGTTCACCAGGGGGACAGAGTGACGGTAACGCTCACCAACAATTTGCCGGCGGCGGCTGGCAACACCTCGATCCTGTTCCCGGGATTCAATGTCTGCACCGCCGTCATGAACCCGGATGGCAGTTGCCCCGCCGCAACCGGCGTACCTGGCCTGATGACGCGGGAAGCCGCGCACGGTGGTTCGGTCACCTATAGTTTCATCGCTGCCACAGCGGGTACCCATAGCTACTACAGCGGCACCCAGGGTGACCTGCAAATCGAGATGGGACTGTACGGTGCCATCATCGTGTTGCCGACCGCAGTGCCAGCCGGCTGCCGCGCCGTCGCCGCGACGCTGCCGGATGGCCAGCCCGACTACCGCAACGCCGCAGCGGCTTACAACCACAGCACCAGCTGCTACGACCGCGAGTACCTGTTCCAGTTCGCCGAGATGGATCCGCGCATCCACAACCAGGCGCAACAGCAGGCTGCACTGGCGTGCACCCAGCCCACCGGCTGCATGACGATCGAGACCGAGCCCTACCATCCAGCCTATTTCCTGATCAACGGCCGCTCCATGCCCGACGACATGGATCCGAACTATGCGGTGCAATATCCGCACCAGCCATACAACGGCAACCCGCACATGCATCCGGGCGAGCTGGTGCTGTTGCGGGTGATCGGTAACGGCCGCTGGCAGCATCCGTTCCACGAGCACGGCAATCACGTTCGCGTCCTCGCTCGCGATGGCAACATGATCCTGAGCCAGACCGATGCGACCAAGCCTGCCGGGCCGCTGCTGTTCACCACAACGACCACACCGGGCCTGGCGATGGACGGCATCTTCTACTGGACCGGCAGAGGGCTGAACTGGGATGTCTACGGCCATACCGCTGGTGCACTGTACACCGACCAGGCATTCCCGGCTTACCTCGGCAAGCCGGTGGTCTGCATTCCGGACGCCAACGGCTACTACACGGCAGATCCGCTCGCACCTAACTATTACGAGTGGTGCCAGGATCACGACAAACCGCTGGAAGCGCACGCCTTCGGCGCCGTCGGCAGCGGCGGCCCGGTGTCGCTGCCCGACGCCAACATCCTGACCAACGGCATGTGGTATGGCGGCAGTGCCTATCTGGGGCCGGATGCGACCGCTCGTGCGGTCGGCCCTACAGGCAGTACGCCGCCCTCCGGCACGCTGGCGAATCCGCCGGCTACCGAATCAGGTTTTGCCTTCATGTGGCACTCGCACAATGAACGTGAGATCACTACCAGTAATATTTTCCCGGGCGGCATGATGATGATGATGCTCGTGGATCCGCAGGCCTTCTTGATAAACGAAGCCAATTAGAAGCAGGAGAAATGCGATGAGAACCAATCAGGTCAAAGCCACGCTCTTAGGCTTGGTCAAGGGAGGGCTAGCGGCATCGGTGCTAGTCATGGCCAGCGGCGGAGCTTTCGCGCAAAGCGTCAATCTGACGGCGCAGGCCGCCAACGCCACGCTGCCGGACGGACAGCTGGTGCCGATGTGGGGGTATACCTGCAGCGCAGCTGCGGTGGCGCCCGCCACTTGCGCTGCCACCAACCCGAATGCTGGCACCAGCTGGTCACCGGTGGTGATCAGCGTGCCGCCGGGAGCCCTGACCATCAATCTCACCAATAGCCTGCCGGCCAGCGTGCCGACTTCGCTGGTGATTGTCGGTCAGCTCGGAGGCGGGCTGGGAAATACCGCTACCACCACGCCAAGCCCCGCACATGCGCCGCATAGCGTGACCTGGCCGATCGCCGGCAGTGCCACCGGATCGCAGTTTACGCCGCCGGCCCAAGGGCCTCGGGTACAGTCGTTCGCCACCGAAGTGGTGCACGGCCAGACCAAGTCCATGACCTGGAATAACCTCAAACCCGGCACCTACCTGATCGAATCGGGCACCCATCCCTCGATCCAGGGGCCGATGGGCCTGTATGGCGTGCTGGTGGTAAGGACTGCGGCCAGCGGCGCAACCCAGGCCCAGGCTTATGCTGGCGTCGGTTACGACGCCGATGTGCCGTTGCTGCTGAGCGAAATCGATGCGGTGCAAAACACCGCTGTGGCGGCGGCCGTGGCGAAAGCCGGCTTCAGCGAGACTGCGGTATGGTCGGGCCAGCCCGGCGGCTGCGGCAATCCTGCCTCGCCGACGTTCCAGACCTGTTATCCGCCAGCTGTGAATTACGATCCGCGCTATTACCTGATCAATGGCGTCAGCTTTGATCGCAGCAACGAAACCAAATCGCAGTTTTCGATTACTGCGCCGGCCGCCACCGGCCAGGTTCTGCTGCGTTTCGTCAACGCCGGCCTGCGCATGCACGTGCCCTCCGTAGTCGGCGCGCAAACCGGCAGCCCGGCGGCTTCAGGCTTCTCGCTGATCGCTGAAGACGGCAACCTGTTGCCTGGCAACCGCCGGGTCCAGAATGAAGTATTCATGGCAGCCGGCAAGACCTACGACGTGATGATGAATGCACCGGCCGCCGGCGCCCTGGCGCTGCCTGTGTTCGATCGCCAGCTCAGCCTGTCCACCAACAATCAGCGCGACGGCGGCATGCTGGCCTATGTCAGCGTCAACGGCGGCGCGCTGCCGGTGGCTGCAGGCACCCAGAATGCGGTTGCCAATCCCGATAACTATTTCCTGGTGCCGGGCAATACCCTGGCCGTCACCGATCCGGCCAAAGGCGTGATCGCCAACGATATCCGGGTCTACGGTGTCAAGGTGGCGACGCCCCCGGCCGGAGGCGTGCTTACCTTGAATCCTGACCTTCACCTATGTACCGAATGCCGGCACCACTTCCGACAGCTTTACCTACATGGCGAACGGCAACCCGGCAATCACCGCCAAGGTGACCCTGGCCGCCTGTACCGCCGTCTCCGGCTGCCTGAGCGGCGCACCGGTTGCCAACAACGATACCTACACCAGCAACATCGCCTCGCGGCTGCAGATCAGCCCGCCCGGTGTGCTGGGCAACGATAAGGATCCTGGCGGCCATCCCTTGCATGCCTCGGCTGCAAGCAATGTCGTGGGCGGCACTGTGACCCTGAACCCGGATGGCTCCTTCAACGCAGCGCCGGCGACTGCTCCAACTGGCACCTCCACCGCCACGATGTCTTTCCAATACACTGCCATCAATTCGCAAAACACCAGTTCGGCGCCAGCCACCGTCAATGTCACCTTCAAGGGCGGCAGCGGCCTGGTTGTCAAAGTATTTGACGCGCCGAGCGCGAAGACGGCGACCCCGGTCCAACTCAACGACTACCGCTGGATCATCGAGGAAGACCGCACTTTCCAGGTTGACCCCGCATGCCAGACCAATTCAACCACGCGGCCGGCTACTTGTCCGCCGCTGCCAGTGCCTAGCCTGGGCGCCAGCTTCCAT
>Ga0207117_1076_pt2 | contig 13492 bp, 7 predicted proteins | sample Alteio_BWMinHeat_45_FD_153502 | JGI IMG/M metagenome (GOLD analysis project Ga0207117, IMG submission 153502) | Enriched cells from forest soil in Barre Woods Harvard Forest LTER site, Petersham, Massachusetts, United States -... | ecosystem: Environmental > Terrestrial > Soil > Temperate forest >...
TGTTAGAAAGTAGATTGCCGCAATCGCGACGTGGTAAATGGCTCGCGCTACTCGAGCTTCCAGACATACGGAATCGATGTTGACGATTGCACCGGTTTGCCGTCTGCCATGGCCGGTTTGAAATGGCAGAGACTTAACGCTTTCAATGCTGCTCTATCAAGATCCTTGAAACCACTGCTCTTTGCAACTGATGACTCTACAACGCTGCCATCTGTACCAATAGTCATCTTGATTTGCACGGTACCTTCTTCTTCATTACGTAATGAGGTTCTCGGATACTCCGGCTTTTCGCAATTACCATCAACTCTCGCACTGGTATGTGCAGGTGGTGCAACTTCACCGGTAGTCGACGGTTGCGCTACAGACGTCGGCAAATCATTGGTTGGCGGTTTGACATTGGTTACAGCTGCTATCACGTTCTCTTGTGGCGGCGGCGTTACTTTTACCTCTGGTGGAGGTACGAACGGTGGCGGTGGCGCAACCGATTTTGGCGGCGGCGGTACCGGCTTGTCCGGTGGTGGCGGCGGTGGCGGCGGCTTGATCTCTTCGATGATCTTGGTTTCGACCGGTTGCTGAATCACTTCGACAACTTTACGGGCTAGCCCTGTAATCAACGCATAAATTAAAGCCACGTGCAAAAGAACAACCACGCTGATGCCAACTACATTCTTGGAAGGGTTCCTCCCATCCTGCGTGAAATCCATGCCTCTTTCCTCCGATACTACATTATTCAATTGCCAAAAAACATGCAATGTGATGGATGATACTGATTGATCAATGAACTCACAAAATGGCGCCTTGGTTGTTCAAAGTACAAACTGGCACGAAGGCAAAAATCTGCGTCCGCACCAGTTTGCTGCCGCTATATTACAAGCATCGCGATCAAATTAGAACTTATACGCACCGGTCAGGTAAAACTGGCGTCCCAGCGGGTCGGTATAACGGGCATCATAGCCAACCTGATTGCCGCCGCCTGCAACGACCAGAGACAACGGTGGAGTACGTGCAAACAGGTTCTTGATACCAGCCGTAATCACCAGGCCCTTTTGCACTTGCGCCTTTACCTGCCAATCGAACGTGGTGTAAGAAGCCACGTTGTGATTAGGCATAGCCACATAAGGACCGAACGAACCGTTCGGATTGACGATACGAACCGTCGCATCGTCGGCTGTGAAAGTCTGGTCGTGATAGCCGGAACGGTAGTTGGCGATCAGCGAATGCGTGAACATATCCGACACCTTCAGTGACGCTGCCAGTCTGGAGATCACGCGGAACACCACGTTCTGGTCCGCACCATACTTGCCAAGGCTGCTCTGCGTGCCGCTTCCAGGGAAGGTCTGCTCGGCTTTCAGCATGTAAGTACCAGTCCATTGCAGGCTCATGTCACCGATCGGCGACTTGGTCTTGAATGAATGATCCCAATCGATACCGCTATACTTCGCGCTTGCCAGATTGACCGGAACCGACGTGAATGCAACGGTCGGGCCATTGAACGGATCATTGAACAGCGTGAACAATTTCGAATAGGTCACAGGATCATTGAACGCCAGGTTTTCCTGGACTTGGCTGATTTGATCCTTGATCTTGACTTGCCACCAATCGAAACCAATCGACACGTTGCGCACCGGCTCAAGCCGGAAGCCGACGGTACTCTGCTTCGAAGTTTCCGGCTTCAGACCGGCGGAGCCGGTGTTCGGATTACCAACTTGCAGCAAGTCGTATTGCGTTGTGCCCTGGCAACCTGCTGCACGTGGATCAGGCGCCGAAAATGGGCATGGATGCGAATTCGCGGTGCTGCCCAGGATGGTCGGCGAAGTGATCTGAGCCAGCGTAGGCGCCTTGAAACCGGTGCCGTACGAAGCACGCAACAACAATGTCTCTACCGGCTGCCAACGTGCCGAAACCTTGTACGTGGCTTTGCTGGCAGAGTTACCCTGAGTCGCCGATCCAAGCGGATTGCCGACCTGGTCGAACACCATGTCGTTCTTGGCGGCCTCGTAGCTGTCGTAACGCAGTGCGCCGGTGATGTCCAGGTTCTTCGCCATAGGGACCAGCAATTCAGCGAACGAGCCGTAATTGTTGCGCTTGGACGAGGATGGCAGCGCGCCAAAACCGCCACCGAGGATGTTGTCGGTGAAGTTAGGCTGCATGCCGTTTTGACCTTGCAGAATGTCGCTAGGACTGTCGGTATGCGATTCCCGGGTAGCTTCGATACCGAGGCCCAATTGTGCAGTACCGCCCGGCGCCTTGAACACCTCGCGTGAACCGTGCAAGTTGAGAATATCGAGTTTCGAAGTCGATTGATCGAGGGTCTGGTGCAGCACGGCTGGCGCCAGTACAGCTACCTGTGATCCTGCAGGCAGGAAAGGATCGAAAGCGCCGCTGGCCTGGATGGCATTAAACGTGTTGTTGCTGGCGTAGCCGCCTAGCGCATTGTCGTACCATCTGTTTTGCGAGTGGGTATAGGAAGCATTGTAGTCCCAACCCTTGAAGTTGCCATCGACACCGAATGCCATATGCAATGCGTCGGTCCGATACTCGTCTTTGCGGCCACCGGTATCGAACAGGCGCAAGCCCAACGAAGCGCTCTTGATGTTGGCTGGGTCTTCACCAAGTCGCGCCAGATACGGCGTCACATATTTGGCGTACAGCGGGCTGCTCATCGACAACCCTATCGGCTGCGCCACTGGCGCATATTGCGGCTTGATCGAGAATTTGGAGACAACGATATCCGAGAACAGCGTGGTATCGCTATTGAGCTTGAGGTTTCCCGAAGCCGTAAAACTGTCGCGCGTCGATTCGGGGATCAGCTCAACCGTTGACGCATAATCAAATTTGCAATAGTTGTTCGAACGGAATGTATTCGGTCCGCACGCGCCATTTTTTAAGAAATCAGGTGAAAACTGCGTCGTCGAACCATCATTGTGATGCAATGTGACGCCAGCCGGCGACGTATTGCTACTCAACTGATACAACGAATAATTTTGTCCGCCGACACTGAAAGGCACCACGCCAGAGCTGGCAAAACCCCGTTGACCGGCAACCAGATTTTTTTGTTCGTCGTGGCTGTATGCCAGCAGCACGTTGTAACCGTCTTTATCCAGATCGCCGAAGCCTTTGGAGATGCCGACATTGAAACTCTTGCCGCCCGCTTTCGTCGGCGCATTGTAAGTGGCAGTGACGTCAGTTGAGGTTGAATTTTTCTTGAGAATGAAGTTGACAACACCGGCAATCGCGTCGGAACCGTACAGTGCGGAAGCGCCGTCGGTCAGGATTTCGACGCGCTCGACGGCTGCCAGCGGAATACTCGCCAGATTGACCGCGTAGTCGTTGTTGTTGATCGCCGATTTGGCCATCCGTCGTCCATTCAGCAGCACCAGGGTATAGCCGGAGCCCAGGCTATGGATCGAAGCTGTCTCAACGCCAGCGCCGCTGCCGTTGACAGAATTCGATGAAGGAACGAAGCCCTGCATCGCAGGCAGAGCCTGAACCAGATCGGCAACGCTTTGGGCGCCGGTCTTTGCAATATCTTCCTTGGTGAGCGTCTGTACCGGCAGCGCTCCTTCTTTGGTGATCCGTTTGATGGATGAGCCAGTAATTTCGACTCGTTGCATTTGTTGCGGTGAATCGTCCGTCTTCGTCTCCTGCGCCTGCACCGAGTGAGCCAACAGACCTAGCCCAACAGCGACGCCGCCCGAAAACATCAATCGTAGCGAACGTGGCAATCCCCGTTCCTTCATCATAACCAAACTCCCTATGGGTAAAAGTTAGAGTTGAAATTTAAGTTTTTGTAGTAAATCTAAACACGATTTGTTAATCGCCTTCTGAGCGATGCGTCAAAAATCTTTGTATAACAACGACAAAAAAAGATTTTCTTTCGCGTGCAAAACAACAGTATTGACTGTTAATTTCTGGAGCAATTTGTAATTGTTTTCCAAAAATATTTCCACACATCTTCACAAGCAAAAAACATGCCACACAAAGCAATGCAGCTAAAATAGTGTATCCTAAAAAAAATAAAACATCATTTAATTTCAGTAACACCGGCGATACTGTTGCTTATATACGGCAAATAACAAATACGCATACGGGTATGCAAAAAAACGCATAGGCCTGTTTAACGGCGAAAGTACGCCATTTCTTCTTTAAGAGAAGACGCAATAAATGATAATTAAACAACTGTAAAATAACAAAAAGACAATAAAGCAAAATCGAAACCATGCGGAACTTTAAACAACTTAAGCTATCGTGCATTGCACCAATAATGCTCATTTGCAGTATCGCAAGTGCAACATTTCCAGTGTATGCGGACAATAACCCGGCTGATCCGTCCAAAGTGGTGCGCGCCGTGCTCGAAGCTGCGGACGATGGTTTCGATCCGGTGCGCACCGTTAACGTCTATTCCAATTGGATAGCCGAAGCGATTTCTGAGCGTTTACTGACTTACGACTATCTGGCGCGTCCAGCCAAACTGGTGCCAGGGACAGCGGAAGCCATGCCGGAGGTAAGCGATGGCGGAAAAACCTATGTATTTCATATCAAAAAGGGAATTTATTTTGCCCCCGATCCCGCATTCAAAGGGGTGCGCCGCGAACTGACTGCCCAGGATTACGCCTACACCTTCAAACGTTTTCTGGATCCCAAGAACCGCTCACCCTCAGCCAATGTCTTGCAAGGCAAGATCGTCGGCATGGATGAATTGATCGCCAAGGCGCAAAAAACCGGCCGTTTCGATTACGACGCGCCGCTAGCGGGTCTGCAAACTCCTGATCGTTATACCCTGCGGATAGTGCTCAATGCGCCCGACTACAATTTCCTGTACCTCATGGGATTCACTGCCTTCGGCGCGCAAGCGCGTGAAGTGGTCGACGCCTACGGCGACCAGAGCGGCGCCCACCCGGTCGGCACCGGCGCCTACATGCTGCAGAAATACGTACCGCGCAGCAAAATCGTGCTGGTCGCCAATCCGGAATACCGCGGCTATACATGGGATTTCAAATCGTCCGGCAGCGCCTGGGACGACCAGCTGGTACACGATATGAAGGGCAAGAAAATGCCGCAGGTCGGCCGGGTCGAAATCAGCATCATCGAGGAAGAGCAATCGCGCTGGCTGGCTTTTCAAGGCCAGCAAATCGACCTTGATTACTTGCCCCAAGCGGCAGCGCCAACGGTACTGGACGGAAAAAAACTGAAACAATCCTTCCTCGATCAAGGCATCCGCCTGAATACCGTAGCTGAACCAGGCGTGGTCTACACTTTCCTGAACTTCAAAGATCCCGTCATCGGTGGCAGCAGCCTGGAGAAAAACGCCCTGCGGCGCGCAATCGCCATGTCTTACAACGTCCAGGATGAGATATCCCAGGTCCGTCTCGGCTTGGCGGTTAAGGCAGAAATGCCGATCCCTGAAGGCGTTGAAGGCCATGATCCCAGCTACCGCAGCAGCATCGCTTACGACCCCGCGCTGGCAAACAAATTGCTTGACCGCTTTGGTTATAAACGCGGGGCCGATGGCTATCGCACCCTCCCCGACGGCCAGCCGCTGACTCTGAAAATAGCCACCGAAGCAAGCGCGATCAACGTGGTTTTCTCGGAAATATGGAAGCGCGGGCTCGACAAAATCGGTATTCGCGCCGATTTCCGCGTAAGCAATTTTGCCGACAACCTGAAGGCCGCGACCGAATGCAAACTGATGATGTGGAATGGTTCTTGGACCGCGGACTACCCGGAAGGCGATGATTTCATGCAACTGCTATATGGCCCCAATGTGGGGCAAGGCAACAACGGCTGCTACAGCTCGCCCGCCTTCGACGCGCTGTATGTCAAAGCCAAGGCAATGCCGCCAGGCCCGGAACGCAATCAGTTATATATCGAGATGAGCCGCCAGATGGAAGCTGATACCGCCTGGGTGCTCACCGTGCAGCGCCTGCGCAACTGGCTGATCCGGCCTTGGATCAAAGGTTTCAAGCGCCACCCTATCCTGCAGGCCGACTGGCAGTATCTCGATGTTGAAAAACATTAAGCGCTTATTTATATGCATCTATCTTTTTGCGCGGGATTCTGTAGTATGCCGCCTTAACCTGGAACAGACGGCTGCCATCGGCCGCAAAATCACATACAACAGGAGACAAACACCATGTACAGGTTCCAATTAAACAAAATAAGTGTATAAGATAAACTCTTATCGAATTACCAAGTAACAAAGTATTAATCACGCGTTCACTTACCGGTGGATTAGCGCGATGTCATCGGAGATGACACTATTTTGAGCAAAAGATAAGCAATCTTAAGCGCATATAGAAAATAACCACCTGCTCAAAAGGCAAAAAAATGCATCGAAAAATGTCGAATTCAGTCGGATTCAAAAAGATATTATTAGCGCAACTATTTGCGTTTACGGCAATCGCGGGCGGCGCAGCCGGCGCCCATGCAGGCACCAATCCAGCCGATCCGTCAAAAGTAATACGTACCGCTTTCGAAGCTGCCGACGATGGCTTTGATATGGCCCACACCCAGAATTTTTATTCAGGATGGGTAAGCGAAGTGGTCTTTGAAACCTTGCTTACCTATGACTATCTGGCCCGACCGGCCAAACTGGTGCCGGAGACAGCGGAAGCAATGCCGGAAATCAGCGAAGATGGCAAGACCTATACCTTCCACATCAAGAAGGGCATTTATTTTTCTCCCGACTCGGCTTTCAAGGGTGTGCGCAGAGAATTGACTGCAGAGGATTACATCTACACTTTCAAGCGCGTTCTTGATCCGAAAAACCGTTCGCCGTCCGCCAATTTTTTGGCCGGCAAGATTGTCGGGCTTGACGAGCAGGCGGCACGAGCTCAAAAAACCGGTCACTTCGACTATGAAGCGCCGATAGCCGGCTTGCAAGCGCCGGATCGCTATACCCTGAAGGTTGTCCTGAATGCCAAGGACTACAATTTCCTGAACGTAGTCGCCTACAGTGCTTTCGGCGCAATGGCCCGCGAGGCTATCGACGCCTATGGCCAGCAAACCGGCCAGCATCCGGTGGGAACCGGCCCTTACATGCTGGAACAATATGTGCCGCGCAGCAAAATCGTTCTGGTCGCCAATCCTGAGTATCGCGGGTACACCTGGGATTTCAAGCCCTCCAGCGACGCCATCGACAAGCAGATCATCAAAGATATGCAAGGCAAGAAAATGCCGCAAGTCGGAAAAGTCGAGATCAGCATCATCGAAGAAAATCAATCGCGCTGGCTGGCATTTCAGGGAAAGCAGATTGATTTCGACAAAATGCCCGACACGGCGGCTTTAAGCGCGTTGGACGGTGAGAAGCTCAAGCCTGACTATGTCGATCAAGGAATACAACTGCAGCGCGTGGTTGACGCCGGCATCACCTATACCGTCTTGAACATGAAAGACCCGACCATAGGCGGTTATAGCAACGAAAAAATTGCACTTCGGCGCGCGATAGTAATGGCGTACAACAATCAGGAAGAAGCTTCCTTATTGCGTCATGGCCAGGCCCTTAAACTGGAAATGATCATTGCGCCAGGAGTCGGCGGCTACGATCCGGCATACCGCAGCAGCATCGATTACAACCCGGCCCTTGCCAACAAATTGCTCGATCACTTTGGCTACAAGCGCGGCGCCGATGGCTACCGCAATATGCCGGACGGCCAGCCCTTGCTGCTGAAATACACCAGCAATCAAGGCAGTATTTCCCAGGAGCAGTCGGAACTGTGGAAGCGTGGACTGGACCTTATCGGCATCAAGACCAAATTCATCGTCAGCAATTTTGCCGACAATCTGAAAGCAGCGACCTCTTGCGAATTGATGATGTGGGGTGCGGCCTGGAATGCCGACTACCCGGAAGCGGAGAATTTCCTGCAATTGTTGTACGGCCCGAATTCCGGCCACGGCAATCACGGCTGCTATCAATCGCCAGCTTTTGACGCCCTCTATGTCAAAGCAATGGCCCTGCCCTTCGGTCCCGAGCGCAACCAGGTCTACCAGCAAATGAATCGACAATTCGAGGCTGACACAGCCTGGGCTCTGAACACCACCAGAATCCGCAGCTGGCTGGTGCGGCCATGGGTCAAGGGTTTCAAAAAACACCCGATCATGCACGCTGAATGGCAGTACATCGATGTCGAAAAACACTAATTCATCGCATATGCAGTGATAAGACACCCTGCTGCGGCAAGCAGATGAAGCCTGCCGCAGCTCCAATTTAGCTAGAGAGATATTAGAAGGAGGCAAATGGTATGAACTCGCTTTGGTTACGCGGGATATTGGTTGCGTGTTTAGCGTGCGCCCTGCCGATGAAAGCATCGGTGGCGGCAGCGCCAATTTCACCGGCCGATCCCGACAAGGTATTGCGCTTTGTATTCGTAGCGCCAGAAACCGGCTTCGATCCGGCCGTTACCCGCGATTTGTATTCGCAGCTGGTCAATCAGTCGGTCTTTGAAACCCTATTCGCCTATGAATACCTGGCGCGGCCGGCGCGGTTGATGCCGTCGGCAGCGGCAGCATTGCCGGAAGTCAGCGCAGATGGCATGACCTATACCATCCACCTGAAAAAAGGCATTTATTTTGCCGATGATCCGGTGTTCAACGGCAAGAAGCGCGAACTGACCATGGCCGATTTCGTCTATGCCTGGAAACGCCTGTTCGATCCACAGCTGGCTTCGCCGCAAACCTGGCTGCTGGAAGGCAAAGTGGTCGGTCTCGACGAAGTCGCCGCAAAAGCCAAGAAAACCGGCCATTTCGACTACGACGCCAATGTCCCCGGTTTCGAACTGCTGGATCGCTATACCCTGCGCATCCACTTGAAACAGCCTGACTTCAACCTCGGCATGATCCTGGCGCACCAGCCGACCAGCGCGGTCGCCCGCGAGGTGATCGAAAAATACCGCGACGCCCAAGGCACGGTAATGAGCCATCCGGTCGGCACCGGTCCCTACATCCTGAGCCAATGGATACGCGGTTCGCGCATGGTATTGACCGCCAATCCCGACTACCGTGGTTATACCTGGGATTTCCAGCCTAGCAGCGATGCTGGCGACGCGGAGATTGTGGCGAAGTTAAAAGGCAAACGCATGCCGCAAATCGGTCGCGTTGAAATCAGTGTCATGGTGGAAGACCAGTCGCGCTTGCTGGCGTTCGAGGGCGACGAAGTGGACATCGTTCAATTGGAAGGGCCGCTGGCGCCGCAAGTCCTGTCCGGTGGCAAGCTGAAGCCGGAATTTGTCAAACGCGGGGTACAGCTGTCGCGTATCGTCGACCCTGAAATCAGCTATTTCTACTGGAATATGCAAGACCCGGTACTGGGCGGCTTGAGCAAGGAAAAAATCGCCCTGCGCCGCGCCATTGCCATGGCGCACAACGTCCGTGAAGAAATCAAGGTGGTCTGGAACGACGAAGCAATTCCACTTGAATACCCAATTCCACCAGGCGTGATCGGCTACGATCCAAACTACAAAAGCAGCATCCAGTACGAACCGGACGTCGCCAACGCTCTACTCGACAAGTTCGGCTACAAGATCGGCAAAGACGGCTGGCGCACCCTGCCGGACGGCAAGCCGCTGGTGGTACGTTACTCCGCCCGGGCCGATTCCAACGGCCAGCAGCAATCGGAAATGTGGAAAAAAACCTATGACACCATCCACATCCGCATGGTCGGCGACCTGAAAACCTTCCCTGACCTGCTCAAAGCGGAAAAAGAATGCCAGTTGCAAACCCGCACCGCGCCATGGATTGCCGACTATCCGGACGGCGACAACTTCATGCAATTGTTCTACGGCCCGAATGTCGGCCAGAACAATAACGGCTGCACCAAGATCCCCGAATACGACAAGCTCTACGCCGCCTCGCAGAAACTGCCTGACGGCCCCGAACGCGATCTGCTGTACCACAAGATGACGCGCATCCTGGAAGTCTATTCACCTTCACGTATCGGCTATGCCCGCTATCGCAACATGATCGCGCAGCCGCGGGTGATCGGCTTTAAGAAGCACCCGGTCATGCCTACCGAATGGATGTATTTCGATATCGAAAAACGTAAATAACGCTACAACAATACGACGGAGCGGAAAGCCTCAGCGCCTTCCGCCCGTATTCCCGCTAACCATTAATTCTTACTAAGCCCCTATTTGAGGAAATGCATGAAACCATCATCATTTTTCTTGCCGGTCACCACAGCGTTATTCACGCTGGTGCTGAACCAGGCAGCCGCCCAAGGTACGCAACGCCCGCTGATTCCGCTATTGAAAGCGGACCAAATCCCCACTCTATGTAGCGACACCCTGGCCAGCTTGCGCAAGCGCGTGAGCATGCTGGAGAAACTACCGGCGGCGCATGCCAAAGACAGCAAGAAAGTGCTGACCGAATGGAACGATCTGCAAATCGCCCTGGAAGACCTGCAAGGCCCGGTCGATATCCTCAACAACGTTTCGCCGGACGCCAAAGTCCGCAGCACCACCGAAGCCTGCCTGATTGAAACCAACAAGTTCGCTACCGATCTGCTGCAAAGCGAAAAACTGTACGCCCGCTTCAAAGCCATCCAGCCGACCGATCCGATCGAACAAAAACTGCGCCAGGATATCCTCTACAGCTTCGACGACACCGGCGTTTCCCTGCCGCCGGAAAAGCGCGCCAGAATGAAGGCGATCCTCGACAAGCTGGGTGAACTGAGCCAGGAATTCGCCCGCGATATCCGCGACAACAACCAGAAACTGACATTCACTCCGGCAGAACTGCAAGGCATGCCGGCCGCCTATCTGGCACGCGCCAAGCGCGATGACAAAGGCAATTACCTGCTCGGTTTTGATTACCCCGATTACAAACCCTTCATGGAATCCGCCGACAATAGCGATGCCCGCCGCCGCTATCAAATCGCGTTTGCCAATCACGGCACACCGAAGAATCTGGATATCCTGAAGGAAGCAATGAATCTGCGCCATGAAATGGCCGCATTGTTTGGATTGCCAAGTTATGCTGACCTGGTGACCCGTCGCCGCATGGTTAAAAACCCGCAAACCGTCGACAAATTCCTGACTGAAGTACAAACCGCAGTCACCCAACTGGAAATCAAGGAAATCGAAGAGCTGCGCGTATTCAAGTCGGAAACCCTGAAGACGCCGCTGGCCGATACCAAGCTGGAACGCTGGGATGCCGATTACTGGCAACAGAAAATCAAGCAAGCACGCTACAACGTCGACCAGGAAGCCCTGCGCAAGTACTTCCCTACTGATGCCGCAATCCCCTGGATCCTGCATGTCTCCAGCACCTTGTACGGGGTCGAATTCAAACGGGTCGAAGTCCCGGTCTGGAACCCTGAGGTGCAGTACTACGACGTTATCGACAGCAAGAGCAAAACCCGCATCGCCGGCATCTATCTCGACCTGTTCCCGCGTGAAGGCAAATACGGCCATGCCGCCGCCTGGGGCACCCGTGGCGTCAGCACCCTGGCCCACCGCACCCCGGTTTCAACCCTGGTGACCAACTTCGATCGCAATGGTTTGAACAGCGATGAACTGGAAACCCTGGTGCATGAATTCGGCCACGTCTTGCATGGCGTGCTGTCCAACACCAAATATGTGGTCCAGGCCGGCACCAATGTCGAACTGGATTTTGTCGAAGCGCCATCGCAAATGTATGAAGAATGGGCGCGCCGCAAAGAATCGCTGACCCTGTTGGCCGGCTTCTGCAAAACCGCTTGCCCAACCATCGACGACGCCCTGCTGCAACGCCTGACCGCCGCCCATAATTATGGCCGCGGCATACGCTACGCCCGCCAGCTGCTGTACGCGAGCTACGACATGACCATCCATAACGGCAAGGCCGACCAGCAACAACCGCTGGCAGTCTGGCAACAAATGGAAGGCGCAACACCATTGGGCTACGTGCCTGGCACCGAATTCCCGGGCCAGTTCGGCCATCTGATGGGCGGCTACGCAGCCGGCTATTATGGTTATATGTGGTCGGAAGTGCTGGCGCTGGACATGCTGTCGCGCTATAACGGGAAACTGATGAACCCGGACGTCGGCCATCTGTATCGCCAGGACATCCTGTCGCGCGGCGCCGAAAAACCGGCTGGCGAGATGGTCAGCAGCTTCCTCGGCCGCGAGCCAAACAGCAAGGCGTTCTTTGCTGAAATTTCAGGCCAGCGCCTGCATTGAGCCAGATTAAGGAAACATCATGACCGCTTATATCCTGCGCCGTCTCTGGCAAATGCTGCCGACCATGCTCGGCGTCATCGTACTGGTATTTTTCCTGTTCAACTGGGTCGGTGGCGACCCGGCCTATATCCTGGCCGGGAAGATGTCGAACCCGCAACAGATCGCCAACATCCGCACCCAGCTGGGCATCGACCAGCCGTATTACATCCAGCTGTGGATTTTCATCAAGCAGATCGTTACCTTCAACTTCGGCAATAGCTGGAGCACCGGCGAATCGGTGGCCAACGTCATCTTGACCCGTCTCGGGCCATCGATGACCGTGCTGATTCCGCTCACCATCCTGGAAACCCTGATCGCCGTAGCGCTGGCACTGGCCGTGGCTTTCATCCGCGGCTCCAAGACCGACCGCATGGTGATGGTGGCTTGCACCGTCGGCATGTCGATCAGTATCCTGGTCTACATCATCCTGTTCCAATACTGGTTCGCCTACAAACTGAGCTTGTTCCCGGTGCAAGGCTGGGGCAACAGCTTCGCTGAAAACCTGTTCCACTACTCGGCCCTGCCGATCCTGATCATGCTGGCGGTGAGCATCGCCCCCAGCTTGCGCCTGTACCGTACTTTTGTGTTGGATGAAGTCAACCAGGACTACGTCCGCACCGCCCGCGCCAAAGGCGTCAAGGAGCGCCGCATCCTGTGGGTGCACGTGCTGCGCAACGCCGCGATTCCAATCATCACCAACGTCATGTCGAACCTGCCGGCGCTGCTGATCGGCGCCTTCCTGATCGAGCGCTTCTTCTCCATTCCCGGCATAGGCCGCGAAGTGATCCTGGCGGTTGAACGCAGCGATTTCCCGGTGATCAAGGCGATTACGATTTATGTCGCCGCCGCCACCATGATATTCAACTTGTTGACCGATCTGCTGTACCAAGCGGTCGACCCACGCGTTCAACTGAAGTAGGAGCCGCCATGACACAAAGTATCCACCAGGCCCCTACCCAAGCGGCGCCTGCAACCACTACCGTAACTCTCGCCGGCGGCCCCGCCAGCGGCCATTCCCCTGGCCTGTGGGCTCTGGCCTGGCGCCGCCTGCGCGCCGATCATGTCGCTATGGCGGCGCTCGCCGTGGTCGGCGTGTACCTGGCGATGCTGGCGCTGTCAGCCAGCGGCCTGATCGCCGGCGACTGGTCGAAAGAAGTTGGCGTCAACTATGCGCCACCCACCTTCATAGGCGCGCAAACCGACGCCGAACGCGGCTTCAGCGACAACGACACCGCCGTCGAGGCGCCGCCGCCGGAAAATCCGGTCGATCCGCTGCGCGACATCTTGCGTGATCTACG
>Ga0207117_1091_pt1 | contig 13182 bp, 11 predicted proteins | sample Alteio_BWMinHeat_45_FD_153502 | JGI IMG/M metagenome (GOLD analysis project Ga0207117, IMG submission 153502) | Enriched cells from forest soil in Barre Woods Harvard Forest LTER site, Petersham, Massachusetts, United States -... | ecosystem: Environmental > Terrestrial > Soil > Temperate forest >...
ATTCACCGTTGCCAACGCATGACATCTCCGCCATCGGCGTCCTTCCCTTCGCGGACATGAGTCCCGCTCGCGACCAGGACTACCTCTGCGAAGGTCTCGCCGAGGAGCTGATTAACGCACTCACCTATATTGATGGCCTGCGGGTAGCGGCTCGGATCGCTTCGTTTCAATTTCGCAACGCCGGGGCGGACGTTCGCGCGATCGGCCAACAGCTCGGTGTTGGAACATTGCTCGAAGGCAGCGTTCGAAAAGCCGGCGATCGCCTGCGTGTCACTGTCCAGCTCATCGAAGTGGCCACCGGCTTTCACCGCTGGTCTCGGCGCTTCGATCGTACGCTCGACGACGTCTTTGCGATTCAGGACGAGATCGCTGAAAGCGTCGCCAAGTCTCTACGCGGGAAAATCAGTCAACATGAAAAGCAGGCGTTGCTGCGGCCTCACACTGGCGCAGCGGCATACGAGTACTACCTGCGCGGACGGCAGCACCTTCCCCGGTTAACGAAGCCAGACTTGCAGAAAAGCGCAGAAATGTTTGAGCACGCCATCGAGCTGGACGCTGGCTACGGTCCAGCCTTCGCCGGATTGGCGATGGTGCACGCCACTCTTTACGAATGGTATGGCGCAAAAGAAGACGACCTGGTCCAGGCGGAGCGCGCTAGTCAAAAGGCGCTGCAACTAGCCCCCGGCCTCGCGGATACACACGTGGCGCGCGGCTGCGCACTCTCGCTCTATCGGAGGTACGAGGAAGCGGCGCATGAATTCGAGGATGCTATCCGCCTCAATCCGAATTTCTTCGACGCCTACTACTATTTCGCGCGATCCAGCTTTGCGCGCGGCGACATAAAACGTTCTGCGGAGCTCTTCCGCATGGCCGCGAAAAGTCGCCACGAAGATTTTCAAAGCCCCATGCTCCTCTCGCAATCGTTACGCATGCTCGGACGAAAAGCAGAAGCAAGCGAAGCCGCGAAAGAGGGCATCCATCGAGCCGAAAACGCCCTCATTCTGAATCCGCTCGATGGACGGGCGCTCTCGCTTGGCGCGGGTGCGCTCTTCCACGACGGTCAGAAAGCGCGTTCCATGGAATGGACGCAACGATCGCTCGAACTCTATCCGGACGACATGGGCGTCTTGGTTAACGCTGCTTGCTTGCGCGCGAAGAGTGGCAAGAAAGAAGAAGCACTGGAAATTCTGGAGCGCGTGTTTGCCAAAGGCTGGGGAAAGCGTGACTGGATCGAGCACGACTCGGCCTACGATAGCTTGCGCGACGACCCGCGGTTCAAAAAGCTCTTAGCGAAGCTCAAATAATCGTCGGGCTTGTGGGCGGAGCTAGTGCACTTCGATGGATGACTACGGAAGTGAAGGCACCAGCAAACTCCGCCACATCTTCGCCTGTTGATGTCAGAGCACGTGGCTAAGTCCTGATAAGTCGCCAAATCGGTAAAGTTCCCCGCGCCAAAATCAACTTCGGCGATTTCCGCGTTTACCACTCAACACGACCGCCGCCAAAGGCGCCAGAAATGCCTCTCGTTTTGTCGACTACTCTGCCCAAGGTAGAATTGCCCTGACGAAAAGGTCGCTCACAGCAAAATGCACAAAGATGACATTCAGCTGATCTACGAATACGACCGCTGGGCAAACAATAGGGTCTTGCAAGCGGTCTCTAAGCTCACGGTTGAGCAGTTCACGCGCGATCTTGGTGGCAGCTTTCGCTCGGTGAGAGACACGCTCGTCCACATCATCAGCGGCGAGTGGGGATGGCTTGCTTACTGGAAGGAGCCGATTCACAGCGCCGCCTTCGTGACAGATTTGAGAAAGAGACGAGACGCGTTGTTTCGTCCGGATGCATTCCCCGACGTCGCTGCAGTACAGCTAAAGTGGGGGGAAGTTGAGAAGGAACTGATCGAGTTCGTGAATCACCTGACAAACGAGTCCTTGGAAAGAATGCTCCCTCTTCGCACAACGCAGATCAGTTTGGCTCACCTCATGCAACATCTGGCGAACCATTCCACCTACCATCGAGGTCAAGTCGCACTGATGATGCGCCAGCTTGACGCCGAGCCTCTTGCCACAGACTTCCATGTTTTCTTGGTAGAAGGCCGCCGCGAGGATGCCCCTGCCCGCTAGAACCGTCAAGCGACTTTACCGGTAACGGCGTTAACCAGGCGCTTGAGGACATCCGTGTTTAAATCGAGCCCCAGGAATGTCACACCATGGAGCAGCCTTGATAGACTTGCAGGCAGTGCCTGATATGCAAAAACCAAGTTTCAAGTTGGATGTCGAACAGTCCGCACTCGAATACCGTAACTCTGAGCATCAATCGGTGTGGCAGATTCCTCTCGAAAGTATCGTGCTCATGGCCGAATACACTACGAACGAGGGGCCGTACCTTGATGATTATTTCTTGGTTTTTGTCTCGGCCGATGGCGATAGCCTCAATATAGCGACAGCGAGTTTCTACGCGGATGGACGCGACGAAATCGTCAGGAATTTGGCACAGAGGTGGAAAACCAATATTGAACTATTGCTCTTCAATTCGACAGAATGGGCGTCCCGTGTGGTGTGGCCGCCTACATTAGTCGGACGCGAGTATTTTGAATCAAGGGTTGTTGAGCCGAAGAAACTCGCTGAAAAACTTCGCCGATTCGCTTTTGGTCCAGTCTACGAGTATTTCCCATCTCAATCGGTGCGAGAATTCCTGTTGTAGCAGATAGGTAAGGCACGCAGCTTCGATTGATTTTCCCACTAAGTCCTGATTAGTCGCCTTACCGTACATGTGGATTTGGGACGATTCCACTTGGGCGGTAACCGCGTCTACCAGGCACAATCGCCCCACGTACGCTACAATTCAGCCCAGTCAAACCTAATTTAACCCAGAGGGTTCACCAAAACGGATGGCAAGTCTCGAACAGATTGGAACTGTGACAACTCGTTCCGGCGGGCTGATTGTCATCGATACGGGTTATCTGGGCATTTGGTCGCATAACGCCGCACCGTTACTGCCAGAGGGTTCTCTGGGCACGGAAGAACAAACCAGTCGGCCCAATGGTTTCGTGGACCTTCGCCTTGTTGGTTCGGACGCAGAACATGCTGGGCAGTTGCTCGACATGTCATGGAATCCTCTGTTCGTTTACGACCAGCCACCAGCGCACCCAGAACTTGAGCAGAAGCTACGAGAGGTAGTTCGCAAGCATCATCTCGACGCAAGGTTTGAAGTTATCTCGCCCTGCATTCCACACCGCAGGCGTATCCACCAAGCCTTGGAGTATGGCCGTGGCGCTGGAGAGATTCAGTTTCACGGTGTTTGGGCTGCTGTGGTCAGTGGCGTACCTGTCGGCGAGTCCCTACCAGTGTTAGGCGAACGGATGCCTCCACCAGACCAATCCAACTGGAAGCGTGTTTTGGTTCGCTGCAACTCACAGTCAATTAGCCGCTCTGAAAGGGTAGGACACGTCGGCGTGGACTACGCTCGACTGCTTATTGCGGATTTCGATGTGCTGGGTGCATGGCATCATGAAGATTCGCTGGACGGTCTCGCTGACTTCGTTTTTTGGGGACGAGATGCCGAGAAAGCTGCCCTCTCCCTCAATGCGCCGGCCTTGTCAGCAACTGAATTTGGTTGGACCAATCTCCCCGTTGAAACGGTCCAAGAGCGCGGCGCGGCAGTAAAAGAACATCAGCACACGAACAATTTGAAACTCGCGACTGACTTTCGACCTCATTCTCACCATTGGCAGGTCATGCAAGATTCAAGAACTAGCCCGACCGAGTCAGGAATGACAGATGTGGATGGAGTGCAGGTGTGTAACTTTATGACGACGTGGGGTGACGGGATTTTTGAGCTCCATCGTGACCTAAGCAACTCTGACGAACTCGTGCAAATCCGCATCGAATTTGAACCCACGTAACAAGAGTCTGAGCGCAGCGACGTGGTTGCGCCTGGTTAGTCGCCTTACCGGACAAATGCCCATTGCATGCGACTATTTGCTGGCCCATGCACCGGTTTCTTCTCAATATCTAGTTCTCAGATAAAATCATGTTGAAAATCCTCCCTTTAGGTTGAGAATACCGCTCGTCGAGGGGGTACCCCATGACGAAGAACTATGACATCGCTGTGATCGGCGGAGGCATTGCCGGCGCCGCGCTCGCTCATTCAATGGCCAAGGCGGGTGCGCGAGTATTGGTCTGTGAGGCTGAGACTGAATTCAAGGACCGCGTTCGCGGCGAGGTTCTGGTCCCGTGGGGTGTGGCCGAAGCACAAGAACTGGGCCTCGAAGTTGCATTGCAACAGGCGGGCGCCCGCAAATTACCTTGGCTGAACCAATATATGGGCCCCCAGCTGATCGAGCGCCGCGATTTTGCGGCCACGACGCTGACAAAAACGCCGGTCATGACCTTTTACCATCCTCGGATGCAGACTTTTCTATTGAACGCAGCGGAAGCAAGTGGCGCCGAAGTGCGCCGAGGTGTAGTGGTCACCTCCGTCGTGCCAGGACGTCCTGCCCAGGTCACGCACAAAACGAATGGGGAAACGAAAGAGATCGCTGCCCGCTTGGTCGTAATCGCCGAGGGCCGCAATTCCCAATTCCGCCGCAACGCTCGTTTTCAAGTGCAGTGCGAGACGCATTCCTTGTGCACGGCTGGCGTCCTTCTCGAATCCGTCTCAGTGCCAGAGGATACGTTTCACCTGTTCACGAATCCCGTGTTGGGTGAGATTATTATTTGGGCCCCTCAAGGGGACGCTCGGGTTCGTACATATATTTGCTATTGGGGAGAGACAAGGCCGCGTTTTCAGGGCTCGGCTGACCTTGCTCGCTTCATCGGCTCTCTAGAATGGACCGGAACTGCGGGCGAGTATTTCTCAAGAGCAACACAAGCCGGCCCGATTGCCACATTTGAAGGTGCCGATCACTGGGTTGGGCATCCCTATCAGAATGGCATTGCATTGCTGGGCGATGCCGCTGCCAGTAACGATCCCACTTGGGGACAAGGACTTTCCCTCGCATTGCGCGGTGCCCGCACCCTCCGCGACGCTCTCCTCCGAAACGAGGACTGGGACATAGCCGGTCACGACTACGCTCGCGAACAAGATCGGTATTACGGGAAACTGCGCACGGTTGCAGGCTGGTTCCGCGAATTTTTTATGATAACCGGACAGGAAGCCGATGCCCGCCGCGCGCGCGCCCTCCCATTGATCGGTCAGGACCCCACTCGCGTTCCGGACCTTCTCTTCAGTGGACCTGAAATCTCGCTTGCCTCCGATGCACGCGCTCGATTCTTCGGCGAAGATTAAGCTGCTGCTTCCGCATAAATTTCCCACTGCCTGATTAGTCGAGCTTACCGGAGATGTGAAGTAAAACTTCACTTTTCCGGTAACCGCGTTTACCAGGACTCATCGCGAAGGACTGGAATGACTTAGGAAACTGACAAAAGAACTTGCACATCGGGTCTATACTCCAAGTCATGCCACAGCGGACGATGGCGTGGAAAATTACCGCTGACGAAGCGTCGTACACCTGCACCAATTGTTCTTTGAAGATAGCTTTTAGCCGGGAGCACAGGGAGCAAGCTGCCGAGGCATTCGACAGACACGATTGCGGTGACCATCCACCCTTGAAGAAGTCCAGAGTCAAGTAATCGGGGCGGAGTTCACAGGCGTGGCAACCTGCGTTCAGACGGCCTACAAACGTAGCCGCGTCCCCCTCGGCCGTTCCGCACTAGTCGGTGCAGCTTTGCGATCAGCAACCTACCGATGTAATCTTCTCCCGGTCTGGCGCTTGTCATAAGCCGCTGAATTTATCGTGGCTTGCGGATTGAGAGCTTAAGAAAGAATTGACGTACTGAAGATACTGGAAGCTTACCCGCCGTCCGTTTCTTGTGCTGGTGTTCAAAAGTGAACAGAAGCCGGTTTGCGCTGGCTGTTAGCATTTCTGCCGGTTTGGAAGCTCGAAGTCGACTCGACAACGCAACTGCCCCATTGTCATCGACGAAGAAGACAAATCCAGCCAAGGAGCTTCGATATGAAGAAAATTCTGTTGGTTATTTGCATTTTGAGCATGGGCAGCCTGGCCTGGGCGCAGTCGGCCCCATCACTGGGCTCGTCGGCAAGCTTCGCAGTCCTGGGCACCACGACGGTAACTAACGCGACCACACCTCCGGGCCCCCCGGCTTTCACGACCATCACCGGGGATCTTGGTCTCGCACCCCCAGGTGTTTCGGTCACTGGCTTTTCGCTGGTGCCAGGCGTGAACCGGATCGTCGTGGGGCCATCCCCCGCGACCGGCGTGACCGCTGGGTTGGGAGTCGTGACGGGAACCATACATGTGGGAGACGCGGTCGCGCTTCTGGCTCATGCTGATGCCACCAAAACATACGCTGCCCTTCTAGCCGAGACCTGCGGGACCAACTTGAGTGGCTCGGATCTGGGTGGGCTTACTCTTACGCCGGGCGTCTATTGTTTCGATTCTTCGGCTCAGTTGACGGGAACCCTCACGCTCAGCGGCAACGGTGTCTATGTTTTCCAGATAGGGAGCACGCTTACGACAGCGACCGGTTCCTCTGTTGTCCTTACTAACGGGGCCCTGTGTGGCAACGTGTTCTGGCAAGTCGGCAGCTCTTCCACTCTTGGCCTCGGGACTAGCTTCGCGGGAAACCTCATCGCCTTCACCAGTGACACCGTGACTACCGGCGTAAGTGTAGCGGGCAGAGTATTTGCGCTAGGCGGTGCAGTGACATTGGATACTAACAACATCACAGCTGGGGCGTGCGCCTCAAACGGTGGCGGTGGCGGCGGCCATGACCACGACGGCTGCAAAAATGGCGACGGTGATCATGACAAAGACAAAGACAAAGATCATCACGACAAGGACAAAGACAAAGACAAAGATCATCATGACGAGGACCATAAGTCCTGACGATCTTATAGACTGACACTAACCTGAGGAATGCTCGGAGGCGCGACCTGTTTCGCGCCTCCCCGCACTCCATGCCGGACGGCACGAGGAACTGACGATTACTGTCGATAGCAGCCGTGGCTGTTGAAAGAGTCGGTATACCGGTTGGCCCGTCCAGCTGCGATGAATGAAAAGATGGGGCTCTTCATAATAGACGAACCACTTGTCTTCCATACTCTGCGGAACGAGACCCGTCTTTAGCCGCGCAAACTCCTCACTGCTGAAAACCGCCTGATACGGAAGAGGGACGCCCTCCCGGAACGGTTCGCTTTTCCAAAAATCAGCAGATGCCACCATGTCTCCCACAGATTAAGACAAAAACGTCGCCAAGCAATGTAAACCTTGCAAGCAAATGCCTGGTTAGTTACGTAACCGGACATGTGGATTCGCTGCTGGGCACTTTTCCGGTAACCGCGTTAATCAGGAGTTAGGACCAAATAGTTGGGAGTGGAGTTTAGATAAGCCTTGCTACTCGTATCTCAACGCCACAACAGGGTCTATCCGAGTCGCGCGACGCGCTGGAACATAACTTGCAAGCAACGCGATTCCCAGAAGAAACAGTGGCACGCCGATGAAAGCAATGGGGTCGTGCGAGCCGATGCCATACAGCACTTTCGAGAGAATCTGCGAAACTGCCGCGCATCCCGCAACCCCCACAGACGCGCCAATCAATACCGGCCGCATCGCTTGCCGCAGCAAGAGTCTCATCACATCTTTCCCGTCCGCGCCTAGCGTCATTCGAATCCCAATCTCGCGAATCCGCTGGCTGACGCCGTACGAAACAACGCCATATACCCCGATCGATGCCAGCAACAGCGCCAGCGTTCCCAGAGCACCCGAGAGTGCCGCCACAATTCGCGAAGGCGTTCGCCACAGTTCTAAGTTCTCTTCCAGCTTTGTCACGTCCACCATCAAATCCGCATCGAGCGTTCGCGCCACATCCCGAATCCCGTTTGCCGTTACGATGTCGCCACTCTTGCTGTGCACCAGCAATTGCAGGTTCGCCTGCTCCTTCGGTCCCGCCCGTAGGTAAATGAATATCCCTCCCGGTTCTCCCAAGTGCGAAGCCTGCGCATCCCTCACCACGCCCACCACTTGATACTCTTTATTATCGAAACCGCGCAATGTCTTTCCAATCGCGTCGCGTCCCGGCCACAAGCGCCGTGCGGTAGATTCCGTCAGCACCATCTCGCCCGCATTTGCCTGCGTCTCTTCCTTTGTAAATCCACGCCCCAGCACTATCGGCATTCCCAGCATGGTAAAAAATCCTGGAGAAACGATGTTAAATTCAACCTGGCGCGTTTCCGTCTCCCCCTCAAGAGTCATCCCCGTCCCCATGAACTGGTGGTTTAGCGGCGTCACACGTGCCTGCTCCACGCCGTCCACTCCTGGCAATGCGGCTACTTGCGCGATCAATTCCCGCTGAAATGCTCGGGCGCGCTCCTCGCTATAGCCTTGTGAAGGCAAATCAAAGATCGCCTGGGTAATTCCTTTCATCTCAAATCCCGGATCGACCGTCTGCGCCATATACAGTCCGCGCATCAGCAACCCCGCCGCGATTAACAAAATCATGCACACCGCCACCTGCAAGCCCACCAGCGTGCTCCGCAAAAATCCTCCGCTCCCTGCCTTCCCCGCCAATCCCGCGCTATCCTCTTTGATCGCGGTGCTCAAATCCTGCCGTGTCGCATGCAGTGCCGGCGCCAGTCCAAACACAATTCCAGTCAGAGCCGTCAGCACCATTGAATATCCCCAAACGCGCAGGTCCGGATTTACATTCCACACCAGGCGCGGAGCGCCGTGCGGCAAGTGCGCGAGAACAAATTGCGCGATGCCTTCCATCGACCAGAACGCCGCAAGCGACCCCAACGTCCCGCCAAGAAATGCAATCAGCAAGCTCTCCGTCAACAATTGCCGCACAATCTGCCACCGGCTTCCCCCAATCGAGAGTCGGATCACAATCTCCTTCTGCCGTGCCGATGCTCGTGCCAGGAGTAAGTTCGCCACATTCGCGCACGCAATCAGTAAGACCAATCCCACTGCCGCCAGCACCACGCCGCCTATTGCAAACACGACCGTTCGTTCTTCCGGCCTCCCCATGAAGGTGGCGCGATGAATCACTAACGTTGTTGTTGCTCGCCCGGCATATTGCTGATCAATCTGCCCCGCGATGACTCCCAAATCTGATCGCACCTCTTCGATCGAAACCCCCGCCTGCATTCGCCCCAGCATTCCCAGCCAGCCGGTATTGTCTTCATTCAAAAAGTCTCGGGCGGGCTCCAGCGCCTTCTGCATCGTCACCGGCGCCCAAAATGCGGTGGGCCACGGATCCAGGCCGCCAAATCCTGGCGCCGCGATTCCAATCACCGCAAATTTCGAACGATTCAAGGAAATACTCTTTCCTACAATAGATGGATCAGCGCCAAATCGGCTCCTCCACAGATCGTCGCTCAGCACCACCACTGCGCTCGCCCCCGGCGCGCTGCAATCCGCATCCACAAAGACCCGCCCCAATTCCGGCCACTCCCCCAGAACGTCAAAATAATTGCAGGACGCAGCCACTCCCATCACTTGTGTCGGGCTCTCCCCTTCCAATGTTGCTTCCAAAAATGGCTCGTACGCCAGCAGTCCCGTGAACACGTGATTGTGATCGCGATAATTCTTGTATTCGGAGTAGGAAAACAACCCGGGTTCGCCGTGCACATTGCGCGAAAGTTTTCCATGGAAGATCTGGTCGACACTCACAATCTGTTCCGCCTTTGGAATTGGCAGCAGCCGCAACGCCACTCCATTCAGCACGGAGAAGATCCCTGTGTTCACTCCAATCCCCAGCGCAATCGCCAGCACCGCGGCCATCGTGAACCCCGGATTTTTCCTCAGCGCCCGCGCCCCATATCGCAGATCCCGCCAAAATGTTTCCAGCGACGCAAAACTCCACATCTCCCGGCAAATCTCCTTCACCCGCGTCGCGTTCCCAAACTCCCGCCGCGCTGCATACTTCGCCTCATCCGCCGCAACACCCCCCGCGCGCTTCTTCTCCTCGCGCATCGCCAGGTGAAACGCCACCTCCTCCTCCAAATCCCGCTCCAGCCTCTTCCGCCCGAACAGCGCTTTCACCCTCGCCCACATTTTCATAGCCATTTCTCCAAAGGCGTCGACTCTCGACTCTTCCGACTTCCGATCTCCGGTTTCTAGTTTCTGGCTTCTAGTTTGCTCTCCCTCACGCCGTCTGCATCACCCGGGCAATCGCCCCCGACATCCGCCGCCAATACTCCGCCTCCTGCGCCAATTCTTTTCGTCCCGCCGCAGTCAACGCATAAAACTTCGCCCGTCGGTTATTCTCCGAACTGCCCCACTCCGCCGAGAGCAGCCCTCGCAGCTCCAGACGGTGCAAAGCCGGATACAGCGCCCCCTCTTCTACATGCAGCACGTCATTCGAACTTTCATGGATCCACTCCGCTACCGCGTACCCGTGCTTCGCCCCCCGCGCCAGCGCCTTCAGCACCAGCATGTCCAGCGTTCCTTGCACCAGATCGCCCTGTTTTTCCATTTTTGCTCCCATAACATCTTTAGGGGAGTCTCTCATCTCTCCCCTAAACGTGCAAGGGATATGTTCCTTGCTCGACAAACGGATACGCCACTAACTCCTGGTAAGTTCGGATTACCGGACAAGTGGATTCACTGACCGGCACTTGTCCGGTTTCAGCGTTTACCAGGACTTGACCGAGGCGGTTCAGCGCGGTCTATACTTTCTCCGGACCTGTGGTGTCTAAGTGTTTATGAAACATAGAGTCGCGGTTGTGCTGCTCACGATTGGTCTAGGGTGCGCCTGTTGGGGGCAGATCGTAGCAATTCCCGCGGCTGCAAAAGACACGCTGTCTCGGAACCCATATCCCAATGAATTGCCGGGCTTCAAATTTTACGTCAAGCATTTGGCTCCCCTGCGTCCGTATGATTCCGACCGCACGTTAGTAGTCCATGTCCTCGGCTCAGACCAAGGAATCGAACTAAGTCGTTGGCAGATATGGGCTCTCTACGTCGGCGAAGGCAATAATGTGAACGGCCATGCCTGGGCTCATGACATCACCGGCCGATTGGCAAGCCTCAACATAAAACCAAAACAACGAGTTTCTATGCTGGGTGTGAAGTTTCCTGCGGCGTTCACCCACAGTTTGGGCAGCGTCTCTGAGATCAACGTTTCATGCGATGTGTACAGCGACAGTTTTGGCTTGAAGTACTGGTTCTATGCGGAGGATTCCCCTGTGGGTAAGAAAGGTGACCTCATGGAAATCGAATATGGGCCCAGTAGGCGCATCGAATTCTGTTGTTGGCTAGGTGTGGCCACAGATTCCTTCCTACCGAACATGTCCGGTTACCGCGTTTATCAGGCAAGTGACCAGTGTTCGTTGTTTAAGTGCGATTTCAATAGCTATCGAAGGAGCTTTCGGCCGAACCAACCCCGGGCTTCGATATCAGCTCCGATCAATTTGAGAGAAATCCAAGCATAGAAGGCAGCGTTACCACGAGTCACAAGGACAAGAAACGCGCTCTCGCCCCACTGTTGTGCATGGGTGACTATGATGATGCCCCACGCAAAGAACAACCCGGGCCAGAATGGAGGAAACCAAAATCCGATTCCCATTGCCCACATCGAGACAGTAAGGACCGAGGAGATGACACATCCAACTAGAAGACTCGCCAACCACAGTCTCGTTCTCAAGCCAGCCATACTCAGTGCATACCCGTGTGAAACGAATGTCCAGAGTACTACGAACAGACGTTGACACCACCGATCAAGAAGCACCTCCCCGGTCGCCCTCTGGGATACGTGGCTGTGTAGTCGCGAAACCGGACATGTGCCGGGCCAGCTTTTGCGACGGATTCCACTTCTACGTGTACGGCGTTTATCAGGAGTTGTCACATTGGCTGCGCTGATGTTGACCAGGATTGTCCGCGGAACGACTATAAAATCATCGTGTAATTGTAGGTTTGCGAGTCACAATGGAGCGAGACTTGTTGCGGCTTTGTCGCCACGGAGCAGACGGGACGCCGGATTTCCGAACCCTTCGGCCGCTCACGTTGTTGGTTTTGTGGCTCGCATTGATCAATGTTCCCTCCAGTTACGCAATCGGCCCATCTTTTCTACCGACTAGTTTTGAAGAGCTCGTCGGCAATTCCACACTCATCATAACTGGCAGAGTTCAATCAACCTCCAAGCAAGAGGGATGGCCCAAATTCACGCGTAGGACGACAGTCGAGGTACTCAAGGTACTGAAGGGGGACCCAACAATCAAGGTGGTCGTGATCAATCACGAGGTTGACTACCCAACGGTCGAGGTTTCGCTCACCGAAGGGCACACTTACCTTTTGTTCCTGTATCGTAACAAGAACGAATCCTTTTTCAGGTATGTGCCGCCACCGTTCTGGACCTCCTGGGAAGTCGTGGGTGACCAACTAGCAAACCGGAAGCCATGGAGCCAAGAAGTCACTCGGATTCCGACGAGCAGCTTTCTTGCGGCGATCAAGTCGGAGATGCGTCGAGCTACCAGGCCAGTGCAGATGGAATTCGCGGGAATCGAAGTGGGAAGCTCCTTGCAGCAAGCGGAGCAGTCCAGTGGACTAGGGTTTATTAAATATGACATGCATGATATGGACCCAAACTGGGCCAGATACTACGTTTTACCGCGAAAAAGAACAGAACATCTGATCACTTTAGACTTGTATAAGGGTCGCATAATCCATTTGCACGTTTACTTGCTCAGAGACTGCAAGGATTGTGCGGCCGAGCTGCTACGCAATCTAGAATTGAAACATGGCGGAGTGCCGTTGGGACGGTTCGGTGATTTCAGTTTTGAGCTAGGTCGCATGTGGAGTGACCACGACGCGGAAATTCGCCTCGGAAGTGTTACGTTTACCAAAGCGAACGGCTTTCCTTGGGGAGAATTCGCTGCGTACGAAATCTCTGCCACCGATAAGCGCGTCCTTCACGAATATCAATTTGACAATCTGAAGAAGTCGCGCACAAACTGACTAGGCACAGAAGAATACCTCTGAAGGGCCTGGTAAGTCGCGTTACCGGAGATGTGAAGCAATACTTCACTTGTACGGTTACCGCGTTTACCGGGCACTCGCCAGCTTTACAATTCAGGTCATTTTTGCTGAGGAATCAAAAATGATGCGGCCCTAGGGACGTAGTGGGATAAAGCCAGCCTGCGGCCGCTCCTCTGCCCCCG
>Ga0207117_1093_pt1 | contig 13125 bp, 11 predicted proteins | sample Alteio_BWMinHeat_45_FD_153502 | JGI IMG/M metagenome (GOLD analysis project Ga0207117, IMG submission 153502) | Enriched cells from forest soil in Barre Woods Harvard Forest LTER site, Petersham, Massachusetts, United States -... | ecosystem: Environmental > Terrestrial > Soil > Temperate forest >...
CAGTTGCACGGCGGCTTTGCATTTAGCATTACTGGCGTCTGGTGTTCGACCGCGGGATGAGGTAATTGTCCCAGCTTTAACCTTCTCATCCACAGCGGCAGTAGTGATGCATGCCGGTTGCATTCCACGTTTCGCGGATGTGGATCGCGAGTCGCTCACGCTGTCCCCGGACTCCGTCGCTCGGCAGCTTAGTTGCCGCGTAAAAGCGGTTATTCCAGTCCACTTCGCTGGCGTGCCAGTCGATATGGAGAGCTTGGAAGCCGCTGTCGCCCCCTCTGGCGCGGTCATCATTGATGATGCCGCACATGCGTTCGGATCACAACGGGACAATTGGCATGTCGGTTCACGTTCACCTTTTACATGTTTTAGTTTTGCCCCCACTAAGTCCGTGCCGAGCCCAGACGGAGGTCTTTTAGTATTTCGAGATAAATCGCTCGAAAGCTTACTCCGAGAACTCTCGGACATGGGACTGCACGTCGACACTTTCGGACGAAGTCCACGGAAACTAGCCGCTGCGAAGCCCAATGAAATTGTCCGCTTGGGTTATCACTACCGTATGAACGATCTTGCAGCGGCGATCATCATCGCCAGCATCGAAGAACTCGAAACCATAATTGCAAAACGTGAGTCTCTGGTCGCGGCGTATAGATCCTTGCTGCTCTCGCTACCGGAGTGTGAATTGATGGCCGTGCCTCGGAACTCGCGAGTGAGTTGGTACATTTACCCAATCCGTGTACCCCAACAGTTACGGGATCACTTGCGGGATAAACTCGCCCGTTCTGGCATAGACAGCAGCGTACACTACCCGTGCCTCCATGATCAGCCAGCATTCGTTGGCTGCCCCGGAGAGTCGCAGACTGCCCGCAGTGAGTCGAACCGCCTTATCACACTCCCGTTGCACACCGATATGACTGTTAGCGACGTGGAACAGATATGCTTCGTCGTTGAAAGTGTTCTTCGACCTCGTTCGCGGCGAAGGCGCGCGGCGTAGCAGAGGACTCGACAGAAATCGGTATGCGTTGGGCACGAGGAGCTGAAACGTGAGGCAGCGTTCCGTCGATCTCACCCAGATCGATGCGCCCGAGGAGCTTCGGCGGCCTCCGGCATCACCTGGAGATCAGGCCGGGCGTCACGGCATCAAGCAAACTGTTCACAGCGACTGCGGTGCCATCGAGAATCCACCCGAAGTACAGACGACGTTAGTCGGGCTGGACCGCAGCACATATCAGATCTCCGCGCCCACTCATCGGTTCCCTTTGCCAGTTTCATATCTTCCGTGCGCGCGCTGAACCGCTCGCCGTCGATTTCGACCGTGCAGTAATCGTCATGGATGGAAACGAGCGTGCCGGTCAGTCGCTTCGTCTCTGTGCCGCTGCGGCCTCTTTAACCAGATCACCTTTACTTAACTCATGGGACTGTGGACAGTTTATCGCGCATAACCCCGATTCTGGGGCCGTAGACTTTCGCCAAGCGTTCGCCTGCAATTACTCCTCATGTCCGCGTCCCACGAGTGCGTCGTTCAATGCACGGCATGCCGGTGCATCATCACCGTGCGCGCCGCCGATCCGCAGGCGCACATGCAGGAGCCGGAGCGCGTCCGATTCCTCGATTGTTGGTCACGTGCTCTTGTTGCTGGAAGGCATTTCTCTAAGGCCCGAGCACTTCTTTAACGGATCACCAGCACCATCACCAGAGTGTCACCGCAAGGCCAGAGCCGAAGCACGAACGGAGAGCACGAAGCTGATTGCAGCGGCAGTGATTGCCGCGATTCGCCTCAACAAAGAGACGATCGAAAACTCACCGGCGGTTCACTCCAAGGTGGCGGAGAGCCTCAAGCTGGCGGACATGATTGTGGCGAAAATGAAGAATGTGAGCTGATATGTCTCGACATGTCCCGATCTGGTAACGCAACGTCTAAATTTGAACTGGGCTATACTGCGGCGCATGAGGCAGTGTTTGAAGCTTTGCGGATTGATCGCGTTGCTGTGCCCCGCAGTGGGTTCCCAGTCCCAGTCACTCGGCGACGTGGCCCGTCAAGCGCGCACCAGAAAGGGCGATAGCCCGCGTTCGGCGCACGTCTACACCAATGAAGACATCTCGAAACCATCGGCTCCGCCATCCGAGCACCAGCCAAATAGTTCAAAAGGCAGTAATCCACCTCCAGGACAGGACTCCTTCAATACAACGGCAGACGAGTTGCGAAACAGGATTCTTGCCCAGAAGCAGACGATCCACGACGCGGAAAGCCAAATAGCCGTGCTCCAGAAACGGCTCGACGAGCGAGAATCCGTTGGCAATGTCACTGTCAGCCAGAGGGTATTTACGCCCGGCACCGGTCCGGGTGCATGCGCGGCTTCTAGCGCAATGACCAGTCAGCCCTACAAAGAGTGGTGTGACGAACCAGCGAAATGGTCCGCCGACATTGAAAAGCGCAATGCGGAACTGACAAAAATGCGTGCGTCGCTTGCGGAGTTGGAGGAGCGGGTCCGCCGCATGGGATATGGCAACGGCGTTTACGACCCCGAATAAACAATGCCGCCTCATCATCTCGAAGAGGAAAATCTCCTAGATCGGCCAGGCAACGATAAAGCGACTCATTGAACCGCGCGGTTTCGGTTCGGGAACAACTGGGACAGCTCCCACTCCACATAGGCAGCATCGGCGTTCGGGTTCACCCTGAACACCGTGCCGTGGAGCCCCTTCTCTATCATCTCTCCGTCCTCGACCTCGGCCGTGATGATCACCCCGTCGACGCGATGCTGCTCACACAGGAACAGCACCTCGCTCACGTCGAGCGCTTCCCAAACCTGGTGGCCGTAGAGCTGCTGAATAAGCCTGACGAGAGTCGAATTCCTCCAGTTAACTGCAATCTAAATTCCTCGCCCAAACAACCGAATTAGATGCGGGCTACCGGACGCATTGTCATTAATAACGATGCCCCCGGTGCGAGTGCCCGAAACGCTAGGTGCGAACGAAACACTGATCGTGCAGTTGGCTTGAGGAGCTAACGAGGCTACGCATCCTGTCGCTGAGAAGTCACCGAATGCACTTACATTTGTGATGTTCAGCGCGGAACCGCCGCTGTTCGTGACACTAATCGTCTGTTGCGTGCTGGTAGTGCCGGTCGTTTGATCTCCAAAGTTTAGGCTGATACTGGAAAAACTGATTGCGGGTGCGTTCGTTTGCCCCCCGGTACCGAAGAGACGGATTACGTGCGGTGATCCGGGAGTGTCGTCAGCAATTTTGAGGCTTCCGGATTGCGGCCCAGTGGTCGTTGGTGTGAACAGAACATTCAACGAGCAGTTGCCAGCAGGGTTGAGCGTCGCACAGCTCTGACTGTTGCCGAAGCCAAATCCAGCTGAAGACGCGAAATTTGAGATGTTTAGAGTTGTATCGCCGGAGTTTGAGATCGTGAGCTGCAGTGAGCTGGTTGAGTTCAGAGCTTGTGTTCCAAAGTTCATCGCCACTGCGGAGAAATTAATTCGCGGACCGATTGGTCCCGCTTGTGTTCCTGTTCCAAACAATTCAACCGCTTGTAGGCCGCTGCCAAGAAACAACGAACCAGTCCGGGATCCTGTTGAAACGGGTTTGAAGACTACGGTCACCGAACAACTATTTCCGACAGCAAGCGATCCTGGGCATGTATTGGCCGAAACGGCAAAGTCGCCAAAAGTGGCGGGACTGATTCCGACTGCGTTACTGCTGGCGTTGGTTAGCGTAACCGCTTGGCCCGCACTAGTCGTGTTCAGTTGCTGTGATGTGTAAATCAAGTTCACAACCGAGAGCTTAAGTCGTGCCTCGAATGAACTGCCCGACAAACCTATCGTAGGAGTCGCGGAGGCGTTGTCATTGAGTGTCACCGTTCCCATCAACGATCCGGTTACACTTGGAGCGAATTTTACGTTGATATTGCAAGTACCGTTAACCGCAATCGCCTGACCGACGCAGTTGTCAGTTTCTGTGAAACTAGGAGTTGCAATAACACCAGTCACATTCAGTGTAGCCGTCGTACCGTTTGTGACCGTTATAGCCTGCGCCGGGCTGACAGTTCCGAGCGGTTGGCTCGTGAACGCAAGGCTTGCTGGAGAAACGATTACACCGAGGCTCAATTTGCCCCACCACGTACCCCAGCAACTTGAAGACCCACAGACATTTTGGTCGCCAGTTGCTGCATATTCCTGGATGGTCCACATGTCGGTGTCATTTACCGGATCTACTAAGGTGTTGCTGTAATCACCCCATCGATTCTTGGGTCCGCCAAACGTCTTGTTGTAGAAGGCGTCGCCATTGCGCAATGTTACTGGAGACTGGAGCGTGCTAGGCGGATCGGACGCTGCCCGAAATGAGTAGTCTCCTTCCGCGAAAATGCTGCTCGAAAAGTGCGCATATCCGACGAGAGCGTCGCTATTCTTGTTCACGGCAATCGTGGGATAGGCGTAGAAGTTGGTATTGGTAGGATCATCCACGCGTCCGAATTGCTGTACCGTAGCGTCCGGCAGAAATTGCCACCACTGTGCGGAAGACCGAGTAGGACTTGCAGCCGGAAGGAACACCGATTGCGAAGCCCAAAGCGAGCCGTTACGGTACACAAGTTTGAGCAACCGATCATCTCCAGCGTCAATCAGCGCCGAACCACCAGCTTGGGGAGCAAAATTCGTACTGCCTGTGAATCCCCAAGGATTTTGCGTGGACACGAACGGCCCGGTGTTGTAGCTTTCAGTTCCTACCGTGCCCGTGATGGTTTCGATGCGCAGAAACCCGAATCCTCCGGAGTCCCCATTCCATCGGTTTGCGAGATACATCGTCGCAAGAGTGTTGTCATACGTTACAGCAGGAGCTTCGGTAAAGCCGTTCGTGTCATCGAAAACAGCAGCAGACAAACTTTGTGCACCGACTCCCGCATACAAGCCCGCTTTATCAAAAGCAAATATCGTGGCCTTGCTAAACCCATTGCCGGAGATGGTGAACATGTTGACGGTTACGATCACCCACGTCTTGTTGAAGCCTATCGATGGGTAGTCTGCCCAGAGCGTTGGTGTGACGTTATTTCTCGCGGCCGTCTGGTCTCCAGCGAGCTTATAGAGGTTCCAGACACCGGTTGGATCGGTGGTTTGTGACACCCCAATCAGCACGGATGAACTGGTGGAAGCTGCACTGCTCGTCGAAGCAAAGATCCAGCGGTCATTGAAGGGATCATAGAGAAGTTTGGGATCGAAAACGCTGGTTGCCCCCGTGCTTTGCCAAAAGGCCGTCAATCCCACTTGAACTTTATTCGTGCTGCCGTCGCGATTCTGAATGAGAACCCCATCATTGAGCGCAACCATCAGGTGATTCGATCCAACGGCTCCTTGTGTATCTGGTGGAATATGAAAAAAGCCGTCCAAGCCGTTGTCGCCCAACCCTGCAAAGCTCAATGCGGGAACAGGCGATTGCGACGGAGCACTCTGAGGGGTGATGGTTGGCCGATGAAGCTGAGTCCTCGTAATCGCGTCAACCATAGCTTGGGGTGGCACAGGGAAGGGCGTTGGTGGCTCTCCCTCTGGAATTAGCAGCGGTACCGGTGCCTTGGCAGGTGCGAGCGCTTGTTGGGTGGCCAGGTCGGAAAAGATAATTCTTTTCTGCGACTGTACAAGCGCCCTCCTAGGCTTGATCGATTGTCCGGCGGCGGACGTAACAATAATTCCGCAGATCAGCAAAGCCGACGCTAGCGAAACGATTGCAGGTAGATGCAAAGAGATCTTGAATCGGTGTACTGTCGTAAGAGTGTCCATCGAACTCCAGAGGCTACTGCAGAGTAACTAGGACTTGGATAACACCTTCTCCGATTCTCAGAGGCTCTAATGCTTTACCTACGACCGCACCCAGCATTTTGGGGCGGTCTGAGCCGCGCATGGCGTGTCCAGGCGTGGAGGAACTCACGAGCAGATCACCAACGTGGATTGGACCGTTTTCCGTTGTTACTTTGCATGGCACTACTCCTACAACTGCGAGGGGCACTTCTACCGCTGTGGCTGGGTCATCGATGTTGTGAGGCGTGCCCAGCAGAGCCGGCTTCGTCGAGAAGATTCCAGCAACCAAGGTCGAGTAAGCATCTTGCGACAAAGCTAACCGTCGTTGTCCAGAGGCGTCTATGACCAGAACGTCTCCCGGTTCGTAGCCCTCCCGCTTACCCCTGACGGCGAACGACTCCGCGAAGTCAGCGCCAGAAGCCTGAGTACCGCCATTAAAGAATCCTTTACCGGTGGAATCGACGCGAAATTGATTCGCGATCGCCGCCCCGGTCGTGGTTTGCCCGACGAGCAGGTTTCCACCGGTTGCCGTGTTGAAATTTCCCGTTCCAACGTACAGAGCCCCGAGCGCAACTAGGTCGCCTGAGCCGTCGAGATTGAGCTGTTCGAAGTTGTTAGTGCGAATGCTCACCACACCGTTGTTGATCGACTGATTCCCGGTCAAGCCATTGCCTTGATCAGTGCGAGCAAAATTAGCGGCTGCGACTCCCCCCAGCTGCGTCGAATTTACTGCGGAGACATTTGTTAGTCCTGCTCCATTTCCGGTAAAGGCCGAGGCACTGATGCCCGCACCTGCCGTAATGGAGCCAGTTACGTTCATGTTGGCGGCTTGTTGGCCCATGCCGTTCTGGATGTAGAAACTGCTGCCAGATAAAGGTGCACGGGCATCAGTCAATCGAGAATCATTGGCGCGAACAACGGTGTTGTCTACAGCAACAGTGACCACGCCGCTGGTACCGCCGCCGGTTAGGCCTGTTCCCGCGCTGACGCCGGTTATCGTTCCGGTCGCAGCGACGCTTTGAACACTTCCATCAGGGAACTTGAAGCCGCCCGCAGTGCTCTCGATCGCGCCGGCCACGCTCAGTTTCTGTCCAGGTGCAGTCGTGCCGATTCCCACGTTGCCGTTAGCACCAATCCGCATCATCTCGTTTATGCCGCCGGGTTGCTGATCTCCTCCACTGTTGAACGAGAAATGCGTGCCTCCGGGAACAAACATTTGTAATTCCGCAGGATTGATGCCAATGCCATAGCGGCTCCCGGCGCCGCCATCGTAAAGGTGGATCGCTGCGGCGTTGAAAAGGGTGCCAAATGAAATCTTGGCGTTGGGTGCGGTTGTCCCGAATCCTAGGTTGCCTGCAGAGGTCAACCGTAGCAGCTCATTCGTGCCTGACGCCTGCTGATCGCCTCCAGTATTAAAAGAGAAATGCGCACCCACCGGCACAAAGCTCTGCATCTCGCCGCCGTTGATCCCCGTGCCATATCGCAGCCCGGGGCCTCCATCGTAAAAATGTGCGGCCGCACCACCGAAGAAATTTCCGAATGAAAGCTTGGCGTTTGGAGATGTAGTTCCGATGCCCAGGTTGCCGTTGCTTTCGTTGACAGCCGAGCTGACCAGATTCGTCCCGCTGGCATCGAACTTCGCCAGACTATTCGGATTCCCGCCCGAAGTAGTCACCGTGGACGCCGCCGTAACACCATTCACACTAGACCTCTGTACGCTTGCGCTGGAAAAACCAGAAACCCCTGGTTCGTTGGTGGCAAACGCGGAAGCCGGCTTGCCGCCCAGCATCTCGGCGTCTGCTGCCTTCAGGGCGTAGGGGACCGAGACAAGCAGAACACGCGCTTGTTCGCTCTCCCCCTGGACCTGCACCTCCAACCAGCGCGCCTCCCCGGACGCAAAGAGTTCAAGCGGCAAACCTTCCGAGCTGCTCGATCCCAGCAGGACGAAGTAATGCCCGGAAGCATCCAGTGTCACGTTTTGGACCTCTTGCCACAGTGCAGCTCCGCCCTGTTCGTCTTTGTAGATTGCAAGGGTCGCGCCCACCGTTCGTGCTTGACCGACCGCATTGTTAACAGTGCCGCTAAGCCTGATCACCCGTGGAACTGATACCTGCATCGGGTTGACGGAAGATCGCGTCGTTGAAGCGCTCTGCGCAGATGAGAGAGCTGAGCTGAAGACGAAAAGTGCTGCTGCAAGAGCGATGGCTGAACGCATACATTCTCCAAAAGAATTTGTTGGGGCCTGCGATTCTCGGTTCCCGACTCGAGCGAGGGCTGGCTGCGGGGCCGTCGCAACTCTGCCTCAAATCGGATCAGTGATTTCGATTGGGCGAACTCCTCCAGGCCACTCGAGATGGTGGTTGTTTCGGAATTGACACAGCCTCTGATCGGATCCACTCATCAGTGTTGTTGACCTACAGGAATGTTAGCGGGCACGTCCTCGCCGCCACCCCACGGAGTGAAGATGGGCGAACTCGGATTCGCGCTCGGCACGACGTACCAAATTCCGTTACCTGGCCTCCAGACTGCCAAATCCGCTTTTCCGTCGCCGTCATAGTCGGCAGGGACAGGAATGTCACCCGTCCCACCCCATGCCTGTGCGAGAGTGGCACTTGGAGTTGCGCTGGGAATGATGTACCAGACTCCCGTGCCAGGCCGCCACACCGCAATATCAGCCTTTCCGTCTCCGTCATAATCCGCGGGCACGGGAATATCTTGGGCTCCGTTCACTACTCCGCCCCACGACACGTGAATGGTGCTAGAAGGATTGCTGCTCGGGATAATGAACCACTCGCCCGTCGATGGACGAAAAACTGCAAAATCGGTTTTGCCGTCCGCGTCGTAATCGGCCGGAACTGGAATGTCTTGCACTCCGTCAATGACACCACCCCAAGCCATGAAGATGGGCTGATTCGGATGGGAAGATGGAATCACATACCAGATGCCGTTGCTCGGGCGCCACACTGCGATGTCGGCTTTGCCATCACCGTCATAGTCTCCAGGAACAGGAATGTCGCCAGGGCTTCCCCACCCCTGCACGGTTGTGCTCCCGTCCTGATTTCGGATGTACCAAGTCTCGGTGGAGGGCCGAAAGATCGCGTAGTTGCTCTTGCCTTGTCCCTCGTAATCGGCTGCTACAACAATGTCTCCCTGAGTTCCCCAATTAAACATTGCTGGTCCACCCCCGCTCAGTTTGGAGAACCACACGCCGCTCGAAGGGCGAAAAACGATAAGGTCGGACTTGCCCCTGGCATCGAAATTTCGGTCAGACCTGTGACGCACGCTGCTGGCAACCGAATGAGCATAGAGGTCCGCCGGAATGCTCGCGAAATTCCCTAGGGGATTATAGGTATTCGGTATTGTGAACGCCGCGAATGAATCCTCTCTTGTGTCGGAAGTCACGGATAGTGACCAACCGCCATCTGAAAGAATGATCGTGAACGGATCTGCGTATGTCGGCTTCACATACCAGAACCCATTTACCCGAATGTAGGCGGCAACACTGTACTGCGAAGGATTCACGTGCGACACGTGTCCCGCGACGGTGCCAGTTGAACCGTAACGAGGTATCTGTGTCATATCGATGGTTGGGAAGCCGGGTCCTCCAGGAGGTGCACTGCAATTCACCGACACAGTAGCCCCATCAAACACGGACTGCATCCCCGCCTTAAAGCGATGTATCGCTATTCCAAATCCCGAAATGGCCCCCTCTAGAATCGGTCTTGGACTTCCACGGCTCATCGAAAGCCTCGAAATAGAAAAATGGGATCTGACCGGCTCGTGCCCAAGAAGTGAACTCGCTGAAGTACCGGTCGGCATTAGCCAGCGAAGGAATCGCCAAGCCGATGGGTTCACCAGCATCGGGCCAACCCGTCTCGGCGATGATTACTTGTTTCCCGCCACCTTTGTGAACGAGCTGTTGGTAGGAGGCACTCAGTTCGCAAACCGCATTCGAAATAGAAATACCCTGATAGAAAGGATAGATGTCGGCGAGAATGATGTCGCTTGCATCTATTACGTCTGGATTATCCATGAGGAGATCGAAGGTCTCAGCAGTCGTACCGGAACTTTATTGTTGGTTCGCTGTTTCACGCTAGCGATGGTATTGAGAAGAGTGGTCTTAATCTGTTGGAACGAAGGATCCTGCAGTGCCCGAAACAGAACCTCGCTACCGACAATCGCAACGTCTACTTGATTGGCGTTCACGGCCGCAACGAGACTATCTATCTCCGCAGCGTTTTGGTTTGCTTGCGATCCGTCCGGATTGAAACCGAGCCAAGCTTCCGCTGCCACATGCAGCCCTAATTTGCGTGCCGTTGGGGGAATATTTTCTAGCCCATTCGTGATTCCGTACGATCGCACCCACGTTGTGTGGTTATTAATTACCTGCATCTCCGCCGAGATCTGATCCGCTGAAATCTGAGGGTTAATATTCGGATCCTGAGCCTGACCGATGTAGGGCCCGAAGTTAATACCATACAGACGATAACCGGGATTCTGCCCGTACGCAGTCTCCCAAAGTGCTATGGCAACCAGAGCTATGCGCGAAAGTAGTGTGATGAGCAAGCGCCCTTTAATGGAACGGTTCATTGGTTACCTCGATGGCGAATCGGTGGGACCGCATTTTAAGCCGAAATTGCTGGAGGGCGAAGGGAAATCGGCTACCAGCCCCGTTCGATGGCCGCCACACTGCAAGATCGGCTTTTGCCGTTGCCGCCGTAATCTCCATAATCCAGGCAGACGATGTCAGCATCGAGAACCGCATCGCAGTCCAGCTCGGCAGCAATCTCCTCACACATCGCGCCGAAACGTGCGAACGGATTTCCATTTCTCGATACCAGCCGGCAAGCTCCGTCGCTCACGAAGGCGAGCGCACGGAAGCCGTCATGCTTCAGTTCGAATAGCCAGTCGGGAGGGGAGAAAGGCTCTCTGTGCCGCTTCAGCGGCATCGGCCTGAGATTGTTGGGGAACACTGCATGAGGTTTTTTCCCCATCGAGCAACATTCCGATTTTCCAAGTGTTGAGTTCGTGTGCTGACACGGCACGACAGCGATCTTTCTTTCCAATGATCAAGACCATCAAGATTCATCCTGACCTTCCCCAATCATGGAACTGGGGCGAGTTTGTTGCTGTAGCCCTCGCGCTCGGCATGCTTACTGGAACTGTTGAGGGGCTGGCCTCGCTGACTGCAAGGCACTATCGAGAACCGGAAATTATCTGGACTGCGGGTCTGAGCTATGGTTTCCTGTTTAGCTTTTTTGGGCTCTCCCTGGCCTCTGTTTATCGATTCAGGACCCGATGGATTCAAGAGCTCGGCTTGGGTCTTATGTTGATGTTTGCATTTTCGGATTGGCTGAGGGGTAATATCGCGACAGCGGCCAGGATGGGCGGCATTCCACTTGCGGTACAGGGACTCGCCATCATTCTCGCCTCCGCTATCCTGAGTTGGCTATCGATCAAGGCGATGCGCCGGTGGCAGGGGCCGATTGCAAGAAATTCTTTCCGCGTCGCAGTTTGCTGGATTGGCGCTCTCGTGCTCTGTGCACTCAGTATTCACTTGTGGAGATTGCATTCCGAACAGGTCGCGACAAAGCATCTGTCGCTTGAGAATCACTCCAAAGCACTTGAGAATCCCGCCAAAGCAAATGTCGTTGTCATCATTGTAGACACACTGCGCGCCGATCATCTGACAGCTTACGGATACTCCAGAAACACCACTCCTAACCTTTCTGATTTCGCGCGAAATGGCGTGGTCTTCGAGAATGCAATCTCTCCATCTTCCTGGACCCTGCCCTCTCATGCGTCCATGTTCACTGGACGAATGCCAGACGAGCATGGCGCAACCGGACTTCAATCGGTTCTGGATCGTCGCTACGTGACGATTGGCGAAGCCTTCCAGAAGGAGGGGTATACCACTGCGGCCTTCTCAGCAAACACATTTTTCGTCACGCGCAGCACGGGATTAGATCGCGGATTCATTCATTTCGAAGACCGCTCGAACAAAATCTTCGGGATTCTTGCTCCGACTTTTGCGGGTCAGGAGCTGGGAAGACTGCTTTATTATCTGGGTTACCCAAACAACTTTTCCAGAGAAAACGCGCATGAGATTAACGGTCAGGCGCTGTCCTGGCTTGAGTCGGCAACGCATCCGTTTTTCATGGTTTTGAACTACTTTGATGTGCACGATCCCTATTTTTCTCCCCCGCACTTCAAGCATTTCTCGGCAACCGGAAATCCAGGAAGGCTCGCGCTCAGCTATAACGACATCCCCCATCTCAGCCAGAACGAGATCCAGAGGCAGTTGGATGCTTATGACGATTCAATTTTGTACGTGGATCACGAGATTAAGATGTTGGTAGATAAGCTTCGGTCGCGGGGGCTTGCCGACAACACTGTTTTCGCTATCACTTCAGACCACGGCGAATTTTTTGGGGAGCACGGGCTTCTCGTCCATGCTAATGGGTTATATCGGCCCGTAGTTCACGTTCCATTGATCATCTGGTCGGCTCATGGCGTACCCGAAAATTTGCGGATCTCGGCGCCAGTGAGTACCGTCAATTTAGGCGCAACGCTACTCGACCTCGCGTCGACCCATTCGGCGGACTTTCCGGGTATCTCTTTGGCGAAATACTGGAGAGGCTTCTCCCCTACTAGTGGCGACGCTATTTCCGAGCTCGACCAGATCAAACTTGTAAAACAGTGGCCAGCATTCTATGGACCAACCGTTTCATTGATGACGCCCGAATGGCACTATTTGTATAACCAACATCAAGGTATTGAAATGTATCGGTGGGTTGAAGACCCAAGTGAAACCAATAACCTTGCTAGGAACCCACTGCTGCATTCAACCCTCGAAGCGCTTGCAAAGAGAACCACAGCGCTGACCCATGGATTTTCGGAAGCTACACCGCCACAGCCGCGGCTTAGCGTGGCTGAAATCGGGAGATAACTGTCGCAATCCGGCATCACGGTGGCGCGCAGGTCACTGTGCCATTGAGGCTCCGCCTCACGGCAGGTTCACGGCAGGCAGCGATTGAGAGCGAGCAGATCTTGAAACGGACGAAGGGTGAGACTGCTGGGCTCGATCCTGCGCGAAGCTCCAGACTAAGGCTCCGTGTGATGTGCGTGAGACCAAGTTCGCACACCGATGCGAGATGGACGCGTTGTTTGGAAGCCATCACGCTGTCCGATTACTCGTTGGTAAGCACGGCAACAATTCGGCCGCGCGACTTCCGCCCAACGGAATTTCTCTCGCACATCCCGGTGGGCCGCAGTTCACTGTCGCTGAGTAACGATTCCAAAGCAGCACGATAGGCTGGTGCATCGGCTTGCGAGT
>Ga0207117_1066_pt3 | contig 13108 bp, 10 predicted proteins | sample Alteio_BWMinHeat_45_FD_153502 | JGI IMG/M metagenome (GOLD analysis project Ga0207117, IMG submission 153502) | Enriched cells from forest soil in Barre Woods Harvard Forest LTER site, Petersham, Massachusetts, United States -... | ecosystem: Environmental > Terrestrial > Soil > Temperate forest >...
TTTCGACAGAACTTATAACATCCGTCTGGCTCTGACAGCTATCGCGCTGCTGCTGATTTTCAGCGAATTGAATTATCGTTTCGTCGAAACCCCGTTCCGCGCGCGCGGCAAGAAGCTCGCCGACCGCATCAGCTTGCGCCAGGACTGGTGGCAAACATGGCTGGCCAGGTTCCGTAACCAAGCGTCGATCAGCGCTGACAGTGAGAGATCACAGTAATGAGCATAGTATGAGGAAATTTATCAGGAGCCTGTTCGGCATTGGCAAGACGGATAGCGTTATTCCGGTGATAGCCCCGGCCCCAGCCGCTGCTGCGGCGCTATCGGCCGCGCCCATCGATTCGTTTCATATAGGCTTGCGCGATGCCTTAGCCAGTGGCTGGTATCTGCAGGAGAGCGATGAACTTTATCGCGGCTTTGTTATCAGTGCCGAAGACGTGGTGCTCGATGTCGGCTGTGGCGACGGCGGCAATTCGCTGTTTTGCGCGAACCGCGGCGCCCATGTAATCGTCGCCGATATCGACGCCGGCAAAGTCGAGTCCAGCAAACAGCGTCTGGCGGCAACCCCGGCGCGCTTGGTGCAGGGAGTGGTGAGCGACGCCAATCCCTTGCTGCTGGAAGACGGCATTGCTTCCAAAGTGATTTCGATGGAAGTGCTTGAGCATGTCGACGATCCGGTGCAATTCCTGAGCGAACTGGTGAGGGTCGGTAAGGCGGGCGCGCAATATCTGCTTTCGGTGCCGGATCCGGTGCAAGAGCATTTGCAAAAAAAGGTGGCCCCGGCTTCGCATTTTGAAAAACCAAACCATATCCGGATTATTCAACGCGACGAATTCGAGAAGATGGTGACAGATGCGGGCCTGGTGATCGAAAGTCATGAGTATTATGGTTTTTACTGGTCAGTCTGGTGGTTGTTTTTCTGGGTCTGCAAAGTCGATCTGAGCGACGCTCATCACCCGTTGCTGGACAGTTGGGCGAAAACCTGGGAAATCCTGATGGATAGCCCTAATGGCGAGCACGTCAGGAATACCTTGAACGATTTCATGCCAAAAAGCCAGGTCATTATTGCGCGCAAGCCATAGCAGAAAATGCAGAATTCGCAATCAGAGTAACGGTGGAGAACGCGGCACACTGACCCACCCAGGTCTGGCGCGATAAAAATATAACTAACGGAGATACATGCGATGACCAAAAATGCATTGATTGCTGGCGTGAACCGGCAAGTTGCCAACGAATCGGCTCGTATCCCGGCCGGCGGCAAGCATGCTCTGGAGCATCCAGGCCTGCTGAAACCGAGCGTGCTCGTGCTGCAACGCGGCGCTTATTCAGGCGCAGACGATAGCCTGCGGTTTGATGATAAATACGGCAGGTGCAAGTAATGCTGCAGACAAAGACGCGCACCCTCTTGCGCTCCTTGTGGCACTACCGCGGATTCATGGTCGGTAGCGTCAAGCGCGAGTTTCAGGCGCGTTATCGCAATTCGATGCTGGGCGCGGCCTGGATGGTGCTGAATCCGCTGGCAATGATTGTCGTCTACACGGTGATTTTCTCGCAACTGATGCACGCGCGTTTGCCTAATGCGAGTAGTCAATTCGGTTACGGCATTTATCTGTGTGCGGGTTTGCTGACCTGGGGTTTTTTTACCGACACCGTTTCGCGTTTGCAGAATGTTTTCCTGGAAAACGGCAACCTGATCAAGAAGCTGAATTTCCCGCGCATTTGCCTGCCCGTCATTACGGTAATGAACGCCGGTTTGAATTTTTCCATCATCTTTGGTCTGTTCCTTGGTTTCTTGCTCATCTCCGGCAATTTTCCGGGCTGGGTGTTCTTTGGCATGCTACCGCTGCTGCTGATTCAAGTGCTGTTCTCCATCGGTCTTGGCATTGTGCTCGGTGTGTTGAACGTGTTCTTCCGCGATATCGGTCAGTTGTTTGGCATCGTGCTGCAATTCTGGTTTTGGTTTACGCCCATCGTGTATACGGTTTCGACCTTGCCCGAGAGAGTTCAAGTCTTGCTTAAATTTAATCCGATGACAGCGCTGATGGTTGCCTATCAGGGGATTTTCGTCAGCGGCGTCTGGCCGCAGTGGAGTGCATTGTGGGCAGTGACATTATTGAGTATTGCCTTGTGCGTTTTTGGCATGCTGCTGTTCCGTCGGCACGCAGGTGAAATGGTGGATGAGCTCTGATGGGTAAAGTAACGGTTAAAGCTTTAGGCAAAGCCTACAAGACATACGACGGGCGCTGGGCGCGCCTGGCCGAATGGATCTTGCCGTTTGCCAGGCAGCGGCATCAATTGCATTGGGTGTTGCAAGACATCGGCTTTGAGCTGCAGGCTGGCGAGGCCGTCGGTATTGTCGGCATCAACGGCGCTGGCAAAAGCACTCTTTTAAAATTAATCGCCGGCACCACCCAGGCCACTACCGGTAACGTCGCGATTCAGGGGCGAGTGGCGGCACTGCTGGAACTCGGCATGGGTTTTCATCCGGATTTCAGCGGCAGGCAGAATGCCGTCATGGCTGGCCAGTTGCAGGGCTTGAGCGGCGCTGAGATCGAAGCGCTGATGCCGGCTATCGAGGCCTTCGCTGAAATCGGCGAATACATAGACCAGCCGGTCCGGACTTACTCTAGCGGCATGCAGATGCGGCTAGCCTTCAGTGTAGCGACCGCCAGCCGGCCGGACGTATTGATTGTCGATGAGGCCTTGTCTGTCGGCGACGCGTATTTCCAGCATAAGAGTTTTGAGCGTATCAGGGAATTTCGCCGCGCCGGCACGACCTTGCTGATCGTCTCGCACGATCGCTATGCGATACAGACCATTTGCGACCGCGCCATCTTGCTTAATCGCGGCAAGCTGGAGATGCAGGGCGATCCGGTGGAAGTAATGGATTTTTATAACGCCATGCTGGCCGAACGAGAACAGCAAACGGTCAGGCAGGAGCGTCTGGCCGATGGCAGGTTAAGAACCATCTCCGGCACCGGTGAAGCCAGTATTACATCGGTAACCTTGCTCGATGATGCAGGCAAACATCTTGAGGTGATTGAAGTCGGCGCACATGTCACGCTGGAAGTCCGGGTTGCCATCAACGCTCCGGTAGCGCGTCTGGTCATGGGTTATATGATCAAGGACAAGCTGGGGCAATCGATCTTCGGCATCAATAGCCACCGGCTCGACATGCCGCAGACCGATTTGCTGCCAGGCGAGGATCTGGTGTATCGCTGCCGCTTTCCAATGAATCTGGGCAAGGGCAGTTATTCGGTGGCGATTTCCTTGTCGCGGCTGGATTCGCATCTCGATACCAACTACGAGTGGCGTGATTACAGCGTTATTTTCCATGTAATCAATACGCGCCATGCCGATTTTGTCGGCTGTGCCTATCTGGACGCCGAGATGGCGGTACAGCGCTCGCACGGCAGCGCCGGAGCCAGTACCAGCGCGGATGGAGTGGCGGCATGAGCAGGCTGTTGATCGAATGCACCTATGTTTTTCATCATCCAGAGATGAATTCCGGGATACAGCGCGTGGTCCGCAATATCATCAATCATCTGCCATCGGTGCAAGATGAAGCCGTTTGCATTCCGGTTATTTTCAAAAACGGGAAGATACTTGAAGTCAAGCAGCTGACCCCGGAACATGCTGACGATTGGCAAGGTCGTCTGCAACGGGGATTGGAAAAACTGGCGCAGAAACTGGTGCAGATACGTAATCGTTACTGGTTGATCCACGCGCGTTTGCTGCGCTTCTGGCCGTGGCGGTCTTCTCATAACGTACGGCGCGTGACGTATGTGTTGTGCCGTCTGGCGAGCGCCTCGTTTGTATTGCCCCTGTATCTGACCGAGTGGATTCTTAAAAAAACCGAAGAACAGCCGCGCGCTTTTGAAATGGCCTGTCGCAGCGACGACATCCTGGTCTTGCTGGATTCTTCATGGCACGCCGATTTTTTTCCGGTGGCGGAGAAATTGCAGCAGCAGGGTGTGGCGATCGTCTCGGTAATCTACGATCTGATTCCATTGACGCATCCCCAGTTTTGCGACGGCCCGCTGGTGCAGGTGTTCGATCGCTGGTTTGAATGGATTGCCAAGACAGCAGACGGATTCATTGCCATATCCAGCACCATTCGCGATGAAGTGCGCGACGAGGTGCAGCGCCGTTTGGGGCAGGAGCGCGCCGCCAGCCGCTGGTTCGACTTCTTTCATCTTGGTTCAGAACTTGACCGGCTCGACCAGAACAAGTCGGTGCGTCCCGCAGTGGAAAAATTATTCACTTCCGGTCGTGCTATTTATCTGATGGTCAGTACCATCGAACCGCGCAAGAATCACGCTTATCTGCTGGATGCCTTTGAGCGTCTGTGGCAGGAAGGCAGCGATGTCGTATTGTGTTTTATCGGGCGCATAGGCTGGAAAAACGAACGTCTGATTCAACGCGTGAAAACACATCCGCAACTGAAGCGGCGCCTGTTCATGTTCAACAATCTCAGCGATGTCGAGCTGGAATATTGCTACAGCCACGCAAAAGCATTGGTTTTTCCATCGTTTGTAGAAGGCTTCGGTTTGCCGTTGGTAGAAGCCATGCAGCGCGGCTTGCCGGCGATGGCGAGCGACATTCCGGTGTTTCGTGAGATTGGCGGCGAATTTGTCAGCTATTTTGATTTGAGCCAGCCGGAATCGTTGGTCCGACAGATCCGGCAATTTGAAGACAGCGGTATTTTCCCGTCGCGACGGCATATGGCGGATTGGTCCTGGCTGGATTGGCAGGATTCGGCGCGCCAACTGCTAAAACGAGTTGTATGTCAGGTGAAAACGCAACAGCATGTTCAAAGTGAGTGTCATGAAACTGACCATTGCGCTGAATAGCAGAATCCTGCTCGCGCCGCGCACCGGCATCGGCAACTATGTTGCCGAGCTGGCGCAGGCCTTGCAGCAAGACCCTGATCTGGGTATGCATTTTTTTTATGGTTCGCGCTGGCGGGACGCGCTCGCTAGCGTACCGATGCCGGGTTATTCGCGCTGGGCCGGTATTGCCAAGCGGCTGCCAGCCGCCTACAGTTTGCGGCGGATCTTTGAACAAAAACGCTTTAACCGCGGCGTGCACAAGCTGCGTCCGGATGTGTATCACGAGCCCAGTTTATGGCCGCTCGATTTCGACGGACCAACGGTGATGACGGTGCATGATTTGACGCATATCCATTACCCGCAAACTCAGCCCAAAGATCGCCTGAAGGAAATCGAGCGCAGGCTGCCTTCGGCCCTGACGCGTGTCAGCCGGATCTTGGTTGATTCGGAATTTATCGGACATGAGATCAAGCAGCATTTCGGTTTGCCGGCGCAAAAAGTGGTGGTGGCGCCGCTAGCCTGTTCCGCTATCTTTCAACCCCGGCTTGAACAGCAGTTGGCGGTTCGTCTCAACAAACTGGGTTTGAATTACCGCGGTTTTATCCTGTCGGTCGGCACCCTTGAACCGCGAAAAAATCTGTTGCTGACGCTGAGAGCGCACGCGCGGTTGCCGCCACTTTTGCGGACCCGTTTCCCTTTGCTGGTAGTCGGCATGCCGGGATGGCAGACGGAGGAACTGAACGGCGAGTTGTCGCAAGCGGTCAGCTCCGGTCATGTGCGTGTGGCAGGTTATCTGGATCAGGCGGACCTGGCTTGCGTCACGGCAGCAGCAAAAATCATGGTGTTTCCTTCCCTGTATGAAGGTTTTGGTTTGCCGGTGCTGGAAGCGATGGCCAGCGGCACGCCGGTGATTGCATCCGATCGCGCCAGCCTGCCGGAAGTGGCTGGCGCTGCCGCTGCCTATGTCGATCCGCAAGATGAGACAGGATTGACGGAGCAGATGCACCGGCTGATGGAAGATGACCGCGCCTGGATGGCGCGACGCATTGCGGGTTTGGAGCGATCCGTGCAATTTTCCTGGAAAAAATGTGCGGCCATCACTGCCGAAGTGTATCGGCAGGTCGCTGGTTGTTGAGCAATGTTAGACGTTGTTGGTGCAGGTAGTTTGTACAAATACAAAATAGCCTTTCACTTCTTGTTGCAACAGAAGATGGGGCAGATTACGAGAGGAGTGTGCAATGCGGGTTCTTCATTTCTACAAGACCTATCAGTCGGAGTCGTACGGCGGAATCGAGCAAACCATTTATCAATTGTGTAAATGTTCGCCGGCTAGCGGAGTCGAGAGCGAAGTATTGACGCTGAGCGATAACCCGGACCCGGCAGAATTGATGTACGAAGGGCATAAGGTGCATCGGGTCAAGCTTGACCTGCAGATCGCTTCGACCGGATTTTCGTTTGCAGCTCTCAAGCGTTTCGCGCAGCTCGCGGCCGAGGTCGATATCGTGCATTACCATTTTCCATGGCCGTTCATGGATTTCGCCCATTTCATTACCCGCATGAATAAGCCGAGCGTGGTGACCTATCACTCCGACATCGTGCGTTACAAAACACTGTTGCAATTATATCGACCGTTGATGCACCGCTTCCTCGACAGTGTCGATGCGATCGTCGCTACTTCTCCGAATTATCTGCAAACCAGTTCGGTGCTGGCCGGATATAAAGACAAGACGGAGGTGATTCCCATCGGTCTCGACAAGAATAACTATGCAGCGCCGTCAGCGGCACGAATGGACGAATGGCAAAAGCGGATTGGCGGGAAGTTCTTCTTGTTTGTCGGCGCCATCCGTTATTACAAAGGTTTGCATATTCTGCTGGACGCCGCGCGCGGAACCGATTACCCGATCGTGATTGTCGGCGCGGGGCCGATTGAACAGGAGTTGAAACAGCGCGCCGAAGAGCAGGGCTTGCGCAACGTAATTTTCCTGGGCATCGTCAGCGATGAAGACAAAGTCGCGTTGCTGCAGTTGTGTTACGCCCTTGTGTTCCCATCGCATTTGCGTTCGGAGGCGTTTGGTATCTCCCTGCTGGAAGGAGCGATGTACGGCAAACCAATGATTTCCAGTGAGATCGGCACTGGCACCAGTTACATCAACAACCACGGCGAAACCGGCTTGGTGGTCCCTCCCAGCGATCCAGACGCGTTCCGGCTGGCGATGCAGCAATTATGGGATAACCCGCAATTAGCGCAGACGATGGGAGCACGCGCGCAAGCACGTTACCAAAAATTGTTTACGGCAAGGGTCATGGGGGAGAGTTATGCGACGCTCTACCACGACGTGTTGGCAATGCACGGACAGACGGAAAAGCGCGTAAGCCTAGGGACCTGAATAGTCTGACAAGTTGTTGTTTTAGCAGGTTGTGATACGATCATTTAATAGTAAAGCTATTAAAATTATATTTTAATAGATATTAACTATTTAAAACAATAGATTACATTCACATCCTGGTCCCAGTCTGGACACAGCTATTCGTATGTCGCTAAATCGTTTATTTTGGCTGATTTCCATTTTGCTGATGCTGCTTTTTCTGACCTTGATCGGCAGAATTGTGAACAGCGAATGGTCTGCGTACCAACGCAGTACGAAAAGCATGCCGGCAATCAAAAATTTTCGGCTTGCGTTGGTAGCCGAGGAAAAGCTGATAGCGGAGCGTGGCCTGACCAGTTCACTATTGAAGCAAAAATCTGACGACCCCACACGAGTGTTTGCCCGACTAGAGCTGGCGCGGGTCGCGGGTGATCAATCGCTGGCGATTTTGCAGCAGGCTTTGCAAGCGCAAGCCGCTCCATGGCTGGGGCCGGTGGCTGCTCACGTAAATTCGACAAGGCAGGCACTGGCAACGGCGCGCAAGAGGGTTGATTTTCTGCTGGCTCAGCCGAGTTGGCGCCCCGATACGGAAACCATCGGCGCCGCAGTGGCAATGATGGCGCAGTCAGTCGATAATTTTTCCCCCGTAATTGTCGCCCTGTCCGACAACGCCGCGCAGGCGGACCCACAGTTTCGCGACGGCTTGGAGAGCGCTCAACTGACCTCTGGCATGCGCAACATTGCAGGTCAGCTGGGCGCAATTTTTATCGCTCCGGTGATTACGCAACGGCCCCTGACCGCCCATGAAGTCTACGCATTCTATAAATTGTCAGGTCAGATTGAGCAGCTGTATTCGGTGATTGAACTGCAGTTACGCACTTATCGTCATCGGCCGGCTTTCAAGATGGCTTTGGATACGGTGCGCGATCAATATCTTGACAGTGGCTTGGGTATTCTCAAGGAATTGTTCGCCGTCGGGCGTCGCTCGGGAGACTACGGCATGAGTGCTAATGAGGTGATTACTCGCTACGGACCGAGAATGGCGGTGATTCCGCAGCTGCGCGATCTTATCCTGGAAGAGATGCTTCACCAGGCCGAATACCGCAACCGGCGGGCCGCCTATTTTTTACTGGGCGTGAGCATCCTGGCTGCGGCCGCCTTCGCCATCTTTGTGCTGTTGATGCGAGTGATACGGCAGCGCGTTCTGCGCCCGATTCTTGACGCCACGGCATTGTTCGTGTCGCTGGCCGACGAACGGTTCAGCAGCGCAATTCCGATTCCGCGTTATGACGATGAGATCGGCGCCATGATGCGGGCGATTCATGTATTAAAGGCGCGTAGCCTCGAAAAAATTCATCTCGAAAAACAACGCGAGGAGATGATTGCGCAGTTGCAGACCTTGTCCGATACCGACTTCCTGACCGGCTTGCTGAATCGCCGTGCTTTTTTTAACCAAGGCGAACAGCAATTTGGCATTGCTCAGCGCTATCGGCGGCAGTTGACGCTGATCCTGATGGACGTTGATCATTTCAAGAAAGTCAATGATCAGCATGGGCATCAGGCAGGCGATCAGGTGCTGCGCGTAGTGGCCGATCTGTGTCGCCGGCATCGCCGCAAGGTCGATCTGCTGGCACGTTATGGCGGCGAAGAATTTCTCTTGATGCTACCTGAAATCGACTTGTATCAAGGGCTTGCCGTGGCAGAGAAATTGCGCAGCGCTATCGATGCTCGTCATTTTCACCTGGACGATGGTGCGATGGTCAAGGTCACCGCCAGTTTTGGCGTGGCAGCGTTTGAGCAGGACCATAATCTTGAAAACTTGATCGTGCGCGCCGACGGCGCGTTATACAGAGCCAAGAACGGTGGCCGCAACACAGTCGTGACATCGGCGCAGGAGATGGATTTGACGCGGCACCCGGTTGCGCCGCTAGCCCCCCTCTCCTGCATGACGGTGGCGCCGGGCGGCGAATAGGAGGAAGTTTGATTTCCATGTGGAAATTTTTCCGGTTTAGTTTGCTAGAATGGCGGGCTAATCTTCGGAGACATGGATGAATAAATTTCCTTTCTTTCTTACCGTACTTCTTACATTTTTTCTGGCGCCGTTCAGTCACGCTGCAACCCCGCAGCAGCAACTGAATGTGCTGTTTGACAGCGACTGGCAATGGAGCATGCGCCACGCGCCTGAAGCTGCCACCGCGGTTGGCGACAATCGTTACAACGACCGTTTGTCGGACGTCTCGCTGGCAGCCAGCCTGGCAGGCAATGCGCATCAGGAGCAGATGCTGGTCCAAGCCAAGCGCATCGATCGGAGCAAGCTGAGCGGCCAGGATCTGCTGTCTTACGATCTGTTCATCTATGAAAAACAGAAAAACATCCAGGCCGCCAAATTTTATCCGTACAACCCGGAGCCGATCTCGCAGCTGAGCGGCGTCCAGTTCGAATTTCCGCAACTGGTTGCGCAAACGCCGTTTAAGACCGCCAAGGACTATCGCAATTACCTGGGGCGTTTGCGGGCATTGCCCAAATATGTCGATGGCGTGATTGCGCAATTGCAGCAGGGCGTCAAAGCCGGCTGGGTGGCGCCCAAAGTCACCATGAGCGTGGTTCCCGGGCAGCTGCAGGAATTTGTCGCCAAGCTAGATAGCAGCCCATTGGCGGCCCCGTTCAAAGACATGCCTGCGTCGATTCCAGCGGCGCAACGCGCCAGCCTGACGCGTGAAGGCCAGCGTTTGTTGCAGCAAGTTGTGGCGCCGGCGTTCCGCAAGCTGGATGCCTACATCAGCGATAACTACCTGCCGGCTTGCCGCGATAGCATCGCGGCCTCGAATTTGCCGGGAGGTGCGGCGTATTACGCATACAAGGTCAAGGAAAATACAACCACCAGCATGACGCCGCAGGAAATCCATGAGGTCGGCTTGCAGGAGGTAGCGCGGATTCAAGCAGAAATGAAGCTGGTGATGCAACAAACCGGTTTCAAAGGCACGTTCGCAGAATTCATCACTTTCCTGAATACCGATCCACGTTTCTATTACACCAAACCGGAAGATCTGCTGGCCGGTTACAAGGACATCATCAAAAAATCTTCTGCGCAGTTGCCGCGTTTTTTTGCCGATATTCCGCGCGCCGCGGTCGATGTGAAGCCGGTGCCGGAAGTGGGGGCAGAGAACCAGGCGGGCGCCTATTACGAGCCGGGCACGCCGGACGGTTCACGGCCAGGGTATTTTGTCGCCAACCTGTCGAAGCTGGATTCGCGTCCCAAATGGGAAATGGAAACTTTGACCTTGCATGAATCGGTGCCGGGCCATCACTTGCAGACCGCGCGCGCCCACGAAATCAAAGGTTTGCCTGAGTTCCGCCGCTTCGGCTGGTATGTCGCGTTCGGCGAAGGTTGGGCGTTGTATGCTGAAAGCCTGGGCGGCGAAATGGGTTTCTATACCGATCCTTATTCAAAATTCGGGCATCTCAACGACGAGCTGTTCCGGGCTGCCCGCCTGGTGGTGGATACCGGCATGCATGCACTTGGCTGGACGCGGCAACAGGCGATTGACTATATGAATGTGAATACAGCCAATCCGCCGCATGACAACCAGGTTGAAATCGATCGTTACATCGTCGATCCCGGCCAGGCTCTGGGGTATAAGATCGGCCAGTTGAAAATCAAGGCCTTGCGTGAAAAAGCGCAGCAGCAGCTGGGCAGCAAGTTTGATCTGCGGCGGTTTAATAACGCGGTCATCGACAACGGCGCTTTGCCGCTGGAGATGCTGGAAACCCAGATAAACAGCTGGATTGCGCAGCAGGCAGCTTCTGCCTAGCAGCCTGTCGGACTTAGGGATGATCGGCTGCAAAAATAGCTGAGCGGTCCATATTTCACCGGTTTCTTGGTCAATAGCTAGCTATTGACGCTGCGAACCCGGCAAAATCTGTCCTCGCTCAGCTATTTTTTCGCTTCGACCACCTAAGTCCGACAGGCTCCTAGCTTGCTGCAAATGATAGCGGCAAACAGTCAGCTCGGACGCTGACCCGGACGTTAACCTCCGACGTTAAACTTATGCTACCGCAGTAACGGCAGCCGGCTTGACGGCGCTGGACGCGGTGCCGACTTGCACTTCGCCAGTCAGTTGACCGCCTTCTTCGATGACAACCTTGCCATAACGGATTTTGCCGGAAACCTTGCCGGTCGAATAAATCACCAGCTTTTCACGGACTGTCAGGTCGCCGTCGAATTCACCGTAGATTTCTGCCAAGTCGATTTCGGCCGAACCCTTGAATGCGCCTTTTTCTGCGATATGAATCACGCGGGAATTCATCGTAGCTTCAACCCGGCCTTCGACCACCAAGGTGTCGCAATCGGTAATTTCAACGCCCTTGAGCTTGATATTCGGACCGACGATCAACTTGCTGCCAACTTCATTAGTGCTGGAAGCCGAATGATTGACCGGTGTGCTCACAGGATTGCTAGCCTTTGGAATGTTGGGAGTGCTGCCCGAAGTCAGATTGCTGCTGGCGCTGAATGGTGAATTGGATGTTGGTGTTTCTCGCTTGCCGCCGAAAAACGTGTCTGATTTAAGCATGGGATCTCCTGAAAGGTGTTGCGTGCACTAATGGGCCAGCGCGGCGATGTAAAAATGAAAATATGGAAATGACCGGATGAGACAAAGGTCTCCTGCCTTCGAGGATACCCTCCGGAAAAAGTTCATGGCAAAAATCTTTAATTTGTAACCGTGGCGGAAATGCTATCGACAGCAAAAAAAACTGCTATTGACTTTTGATTATCAATCATTCATCTTGTCTTCCGACAACACCAATATAAATCACACCAGGGAGAAAACCGCAATGAGTCTACCACCTAGCGACGCATCGCCGTCTGGCTTTGACGGAGGCCAGACGCCTGCATCAGCGCATCAGGTCGAAGCATTTGTTTTTTCGGGCCGAGGCAGCGAATATTTCCGTATATGGATAGTCAATCTTCTGCTGTCTATCATCACCTTGGGGATTTACTCGGCATGGGCCAAGGTCCGCCGCACCCGCTATTTCTATGACAACACGACTATCAACGGCAGCAGCTTCGAGTATCACGGCAATCCGATAGCGATCCTGAAAGGACGCATCATTGCGGTGATTCTGATTGGCGGCTACCAGATTGCCTTCAAGTTTTCACTCGGACTTGGCGTATTGGCACTAGCCCTGATGCTGGCCGGAATGCCGTGGCTGATCTGGAAGAGTTACCAGTTCAAGTTATACAACTCTAGTTATCGCGGCATCCGTTTCGGTTTCCGCGGTAGTGCCGGGCGTTCCTATTTCAACTATTTGCTGTTGCCGCTGCTGGCTGGCATCACGCTATGGCTGGCGCTGCCATTCGCCCACCAACGCATCAAGAAATACCTGCATCAGGAAAGCAAGTTCGGCGCGACGCATTTTTCATTCGACGCCAGCGTCGGTTCCTTTTACAAGACTTACCTGATCGGCGCCGGCGTAGCCTTGCTTGGCTACATCGCCATCATGATAACGTTTAGCAGTACGCTGGCGGCCTTGGGTGCCGGCCTGAAACATGGCGGAGCGGCTGTGATAACCGGCGCCGGCCTGCTGTTCTTTAGTTTATATGCCTGGACCTTCCTGATCATGCCGCTGTTCCTGACCATGATCCAGAACCTGATCTGGAACCATACCAAGCTGGGACAACACCAATTCCAGAGCCAGCTGAAATGGTCGAAAACGGCTTTCATCATGATCACCAACCTGATCGGGATTGTCATCACGCTGGGCTTGTTCGCGCCGTTCGCGCACGTTCGCTGGTTCAAGTATCGGATCGAATCGGTCACCTTGCTCGCTGCTGGTTCGCTCGACAACTTCGTTGCAGACGAGGAAGCACAGGGCTCGGTTGCCGGCGAAGGCATCTCGGATCTGCTTGATTTC
>Ga0207117_1094_pt1 | contig 12830 bp, 13 predicted proteins | sample Alteio_BWMinHeat_45_FD_153502 | JGI IMG/M metagenome (GOLD analysis project Ga0207117, IMG submission 153502) | Enriched cells from forest soil in Barre Woods Harvard Forest LTER site, Petersham, Massachusetts, United States -... | ecosystem: Environmental > Terrestrial > Soil > Temperate forest >...
GCGATAAATCAGCTTGGCGACGATAGCCTTGGCAGAAAACAGAATGGCGCCGCTGACCGCAATCGCCAGGCCGCCAAGAAAAAACTGGCGACTGCCAGGGTGTAACTTGTTGCTCATTGCTTTCCCGTTTTTGAATTGTAATTGGTATGTGAAGATTGCGTTGTTAAGGGAACGGATAGAAAGAAACAGGTCCTCCTGGTCGCCCTGAAACCGCAATTGTCGATGACGGGTATTTCACTTCTTTTTCAGCAGGGATCCCAGCACACCGCGAATCAATTCGCGGCCGACTTGCGAACCGACGGTGCGTGCGGCGGATTTGATGACAGCCTGGATCACCGTATCTTTGCTCCCAGAGCCGCTGCCGAGCAGTCCACCCGGCACGCTGCCCATGATCAGATCTTGCTGGGCATTTTTGGCAATCAGGAGGGGATTTGACATGTTTTAGCAGGCTGGGAAATGGATTTCAGTGGATTTCAAGAAAGTGCAATATGGTAAAATTGCGCTTTGATTATAGCTAACTCAAGCAAGAAAGAACCATCATGGCTGGACACAGCAAATGGGCCAACATTAAGCACAAGAAGGCCGCCACCGACGCCAAACGCGGCAAAATATGGACCCGCTTGATCAAGGAAATCACGGTGGCAGCCCGCATGGGCGGCGGCGACGCCGACGCCAACCCGCGCTTGCGGCTGGCGATTGACAAGGCGTCCGACGCCAACATGCCGAAGGATAACGTAACCCGTGCAATCCAGCGCGGCAGCGGCGGCCTGGACGGCGTCAACTATGAAGAAGTGCGTTACGAAGGTTATGGCATCAATGGCGCCGCCATCATCGTCGATTGCATGACTGACAACAGAATCCGCACCGTGGCCGAAGTGCGCCACGCATTTTCCAAGTTCGGCGGCAACATGGGCACCGAAGGTTCGGTGGCGTTCATGTTCAAGCATTGCGGCCAGTTGCTGTTTGCTCCCGGCACCAATGAAGATGCCTTGATGGAAGCGGCATTGGAAGCCGGGGCCGAGGATGTCGTCACCGACGACGAAGGCGGAATCGAAGTTATTTCCACACCCCATGATTTTGCGACGCTCAAAGAGGCATTGGAAAAAGCTGGTTTCAAAGCCGAAATGGCTGAAATCATCATGAAGCCGGCAACCGAAACCGTGTTCTCCGGCGATGATGCGATCAAGATGCAAAAGCTGCTCGACGCCTTGGAAAACCTGGACGACGTGCAAGAAATTTACAGTAACGCAGTCATCGAAGACTGACACGGATCGTATACTCTTATGAAAATTCTCGTAGTGGGCTCTGGTGGCCGTGAGCATGCCCTGGCGTGGAAAATCGCCCAATCCCCGCGTATACAAACCGTCTTCGTGGCGCCCGGCAACGGCGGCACCGCACTCGATCAGCGACTGGAAAACATCAACATTACCGACCCGGCAGCGCTGGCGGACTTCGTTGTGCGTGAACATGTCGCGCTCACCGTGGTCGGCCCGGAGACGCCGCTGGCTGCAGGCATCGTGAATATTTTCCGCGATCGCGGCCTGAAGATTTTCGGACCGACACGTGAAGCGGCGCAACTGGAAAGCTCGAAGGATTTTGCCAAATCCTTCATGCAGCGGCATCATATCCCGACTTCTGAATACCAAACTTTTTCCGACGTCAACGCCGCCCATCGGTACATCGAACAAAAAGGTGCGCCGATCGTCATCAAGGCCGATGGCTTGGCCGCTGGCAAGGGTGTAGTGGTTGCCATGACCATCGAGGAGGCACATGGCGCGGTCGACATGATGTTGTCCGATAACCGCCTCGGCGACGCCGGCGCGCGCGTGGTGATCGAGGAATTCCTGGCGGGCGAGGAAGCCAGCTTCATCGTTATGGTCGACGGCAAGAATATCTTACCGTTGGCCACCAGCCAGGATCACAAACGCCTCAAGGATGACGACCAGGGCCCGAACACCGGCGGCATGGGCGCTTATTCGCCAGCACCTATCGTCACGCCGGCGTTGCACGCGCGCGTCATGCGCGAAATCATTACGCCTACGGTGCAAGGCATGGCCAAGGATGGGATTCCGTTCAGCGGCTTTTTATACGCCGGCCTGATGATCGACGATAAAGGCAATCCGAAGACGCTGGAATTCAATTGCCGCATGGGCGACCCGGAAACCCAGCCGATCATGGCGCGCTTGAAAACCGATTTGCTGATGGTGATGGAACATGCTGTCAATGGCACGCTGGACACGATTGAACTGGAATGGGACCGACGCACCGCACTCGGTGTGGTAATGGCCGCAGCCGGTTACCCCGACGCCCCGCGCAAGGATGACCTGATTTCAGGGATTCCTGCCGAGACTGTCGATACAGTGACGTTTCATGCCGGCACCACCTTGAACGGCGAGCGTTTGACGACTTCCGGCGGCCGGGTCTTGTGCGTGGTGGGCTTGGGCGATAGCGTCAAAATGGCACAGAAGCAGGCCTACAACGTGGTCGACGCGATTCATTTCAACGGCGCACAATTCCGCCGCGATATCGGCTGGCGCGCATTGAAAAAACATGGCTGATCGAGCTTGAATGTATTGATATATTGCTCCGTCATCCTCGCGAAAGCGGGGATCCAAATTGCTGCCTAAACTGGATTCCCGCGTTCGCGGGAATGACGCATCAGAGTTTATTCGAGAATGCCGTATGTTTTCAGTATTAACAAACGCGGACATTTTATCTCCCCCTTTTTCAACACGATGAGCTCAAACATCACTCCCGACCATCCGGCCACGGCCGTCAAATCCTATCTGCTAGACCTGCAAGCACGCATTGTCGCGGCGCTGGAGCAGATTGACGGCAAATCATTCGGCAGCGACCAATGGCAACGGGCCGAAGGCGGCGGTGGCAATTCACGCATCATCGAAGAAGGCAATGTACTGGAACGCGGCGGCGTCGGCTTCTCGCATGTGATGGGCACAAGCCTGCCACCATCGGCAGCCGCCAACCGTCCCGAACTGGCTGGCCGCCGATGGGAAGCCATGGGGGTGTCGCTGGTCATGCATCCGCGTAACCCGTTTGCGCCGACGGTGCACATGAACGTGCGCTTCTTTATCGCCAGCGCTGAAGGCCAGGAACCGGTATGGTGGTTTGGCGGCGGCATGGATCTGACACCGTATTACGGTTTTACCGAAGACGTCGAACACTTTCATCGCACTTGCCGCGACGCCCTGACGCCCTTCGACAGTGCCGCCGACAAGGACAGCAAAGCAGCGCTCTACCCGCGCTTCAAGCAATGGTGCGACACATATTTTTATCTGAAACATCGTAGGGAGCCGCGCGGCGTCGGCGGTATTTTCTTCGACGATTTCAACCAATTGGGTTTCGAACAGAGCTTTGCCATGATGCAAAGCGTCGGCAATGCGTTTATCCCGGCATATACGCCGATCCTGGCGCGCCGCAAGGACATTCCCTATGGTGAAACCGAAAGAGATTTCCAGGCATATCGCCGTGGCCGCTATGTTGAATTCAATTTAGTGTATGATCGCGGCACTTTGTTCGGTCTGCAATCCGGGGGACGTACCGAGTCCATCCTGATGTCGATGCCGCCCGTGGTCAAATGGCGTTACGACTGGCAACCGGCGGCAGGAAGCCCGGAAGCCAAGCTATATACCGATTTTCTGATCCATCGCGAGTGGGTTTGATGGGCAGTTCCCCGATGACATCCAATCAGACGTCCCAAGCACGGCCCAGGCCGTGCATCGCAGTTCTCGGCGGTAGTTTCGATCCAGTCCATAATGGTCATGTGGCGCTGGCGAAATACTTTGTGACCTTGTTGGCGCCAGACCAGTTGCGGGTGATTCCAGCCGGCAATCCTTGGCAAAAACACGGCCTGGAAGCCAGCCCGGAGCAACGGGTGGAGATGGCCAGGCTCGCATTTAGCCAGCAAAGCGTGGCGGTCGTCATCGACCAGCAGGAAATCCAACGCCAGAGCGCGACGTACACGATAGATACGTTGCAAGCATTGCGGGCCGAACTTGGGCCGCAAGCGTCTATCGTGTTCCTGATGGGTGCGGACCAGTTGCAGCACTTGAACAGCTGGCAAGGTTGGGACCGCCTGTTCGATTATGCCCATCTGGGCGTCGCTTCGCGGCCCGGTTTTGCCATGGATGAAGCGCAGGTTCCAGCCGAGGTCACGCGCGAATTTACACGCCGCGCCGCCACCCCGGAGCAGATTCGCCAGAGCGCGCACGGCTTGACCTACCTGGCGAAAAATTTAGCTGTAGACATTTCGGCAACAGAAATTCGTGGCGCGCTGCACAATGCAAAAAGACCCGACACACTGGTCCCGGCGGCAGTACTGGACTATATTGAACAACATCATCTCTATAAGAATTAAATGGATATCAAAAAACTACAAACTCTCGTCATCGATGCACTCGAAGACGTCAAAGCCCAAGACATTCGCGTCTACGACACGGTCCATCTGACCGGTTTGTTCGATCGTATCGCGATTGCTTCCGGCACCTCCAATCGCCAAACCAAAGCGCTGGCCGCCTCGGTACGCGACAAGGTCAAAGAAAACGGCGGCACCATTCTCAGCGTCGAAGGTGAAGATACCGGCGAATGGGTATTGGTCGATATGGGCGACATGGTGGTACACATCATGCAGCCGGCGATCCGCGCTTACTACCGCCTGGAAGAAATCTGGGGTGATAAAGAAGTCAAGTTCGGCGCCGCCAAACGGATTTCTACCCGTACCGCAGCAGAGGAAGAAGCGCCGAAGAAAGTTTCGCGCCATCTGACCACTTCGCAAGCGTTGAAGGCAGAAGACGAAACACCGAAGAAAGCACCAGCGCGCAAGAAGCCGGTCAAGACTGATGGCGCCAAGAAGGCAGTCGGCAAAACCATCAAGGTAGCGCCGTCGAAGAGCTCGATCCCGCCGAAGAAGACCGCGGCGCCAAAGAAGGCTCCGGCCAAGAAACCCGCTGTCAAGCGCGCCCCGGCAAAAACCAAAGCGGCTGAATAAGCTGCTGCGTCGATAGCATCCTCATGCAGCTCATCATCGCTGCAGTCGGCCATAAAATGCCGGCTTGGATAGAAAGCGGATTCGGCGAGTATGCGAAACGCATGCCGCCGGACTGCCGCATCGTCCTCAAGGAAATCAAGCCGGTCGAACGGTCCGGCAGCAAGACCGCCGAAACAGCCATGGCGCTGGAACGCAGCCGGATCGAGGCGGTGCTGCCAAAAGGCGTGCGCATCATCGCTCTCGATGAGCGTGGCAAAGACCTCACCAGCGTCCAGTTATCGCAGCAACTGACCCAATGGCAGCGCGACGGCCGGGATGTTGCCTTCATCATCGGCGGCGCCGACGGCCTGGATCCTGAATTCAAGGCCAATGCCGACAGCCTGTTACGCATCTCCAGCCTGACTTTACCGCACGGCATGGTCAGGGTGCTGCTGGCGGAGCAACTCTACCGGGCCTGGTCGATTACCCAGAATCACCCTTATCACCGCGTGTGAGCCCCTTGAGCGGACCAATAAGCCACCCAATACGCATCTAACTCTGTAATAATCGCTGGAATTATCAGACCACGCATTCGCCGTAGCCGCCAGCAATGAAAAACCCTTACCAGAAAATCTATCTTGCTTCGAAAAGCCCGCGCCGGCGGGAGTTGCTGCGACAGATCGGCGTCGCATTTGAACTGCTGCTGCTGCGCGACCAGACGCCACGCGGCCCCGATGTCAGCGAGGAAGTCTTGCCGGAAGAATCGCCGCAAGCTTACGTCACCAGGGTGACCATGGAAAAAGCCCACGCTGCTCGTCAGATGATGATTTGGCGCAGCTTGCCGGTGCGCCCCATCCTGGCGGCCGATACTACGGTCACGATCGATGGCAGGATTCTCGGCAAGCCGGCTAACAAATCCGAGGCGTTTGCCATGTTGCGACTCTTGTCAGGCCGTACTCACCAAGTCCTCACCAGCGTTGCCGTCATCCACGGCGAACAAAACTGGCAACTCACGCAGCTTTCGGAGGTTTTATTCCAGGAGCTATCCGAGGCCATGATCGAAGCCTACTGCGATACCAGCGAACCTTACGACAAGGCCGGCGCTTATGGCATCCAGGGGCCGGCGGCGATTTTCATCGAAAGCATACACGGCAGCCATTCAGGCATCATGGGCTTACCTCTTTTCGAAACCGCACAATTATTACAACAGGCAGGCATCCGCATTTTATGAGCGAAGACATCCTCGTCAATATCACTCCCCAGGAAACCCGCGTCGCCCTGATTTTCCAGGGAGCGGTGCAAGAACTGCATATCGAGCGCACCTTGTCGCGCGGCTTGGCCGGCAATATTTATCTGGGCAAAGTGGTGCGTGTGCTGCCCGGCATGCAATCGGCATTTATCGATATCGGACTGGAACGCGCAGCCTTCCTGCACGTTGCCGACATCTGGGAAACCCGCGCCCACGATGGCCAGGCGGCGCAGCAAACGCCGATTGAAAAACTGTTGTTCGACGGCCAGTCGCTGACGGTGCAAGTGGTGAAAGATCCGATCGGCACCAAGGGCGCCCGGTTGTCTACCCAGATTTCCATCGCTGGCCGGATGCTGGTGTATCTGCCGCAAGACCGGCATATCGGCATTTCGCAAAGAATTGAAAATGAAGCTGAACGCGAACTGCTGAAAGATAAAGTACAAAAGCTTCTGCCGCCCGAGGAAAAAGGCGGTTTCATCATTCGCACCATGGCCGAAGACGCCTCGGAAGCCGATCTGCAAATGGATATCGAGTATTTGCGCAAGACCTGGTCATCCATCACGCTGCTGGCAAAAACCAAGCCGGCGCCGACCTTGCTGCATCAGGACTTGAGTCTGGCGCAACGCGTGCTACGTGATTTTGTCAACGATGAGACCACTACCATCCAGGTCGACTCACGCGAAAATTTCCAGAAGCTGCAAGAATTCGCCGCCAGCTATACGCCGTCGGTTACTGCTCGGCTGATGCATTACACCGGCGAGCGGCCCTTGTTCGATCTGTATGGTGTGGAGGAAGAAATCCAGGAAGCATTGAGCCGGCGCGTGCCGCTCAAGTCCGGCGGCTACCTGATTGTCGACCAGACCGAAGCCATGACCACCATCGACGTCAACACCGGCAGTTTCGTCAATGGGCGTAATTTCGACGATACGATTTTCAAGACCAACCTGGAAGCGGCGCATGCCATAGCGCGCCAGCTCAGGCTGCGCAATCTGGGCGGCATCATCATTCTCGATTTCATCGACATGGAGAACAACGAGCACAAGGCTGCCGTGCTGGCTGAATTGCACAAAGCCCTGCTGCGCGACCGCACCAAAAAATCGGTATCGGAATTTTCCGCGCTGGGGCTGGTGGAAATGACCCGCAAACGCACCCGCGAATCGCTGGCGCATATCTTGTGCGAACCCTGCCCAGCCTGCAACGGCAAGGGCCAGGTCAAGACTGCGCGCACCATTTGTTACGAGATCCTGCGCGAAGTACTGCGCGAAGCCAAACAATTCAATCCGCGCGAATTCCGCATCCTGGCGTCGCAGGTGGTGGTCGACATGTTCCTCGAAGAGGAATCACAGCATCTGGCCATGCTGGGCGATTTCATTCGTAAGCCGATTTCCCTGCAAGTGGAAACGGTTTATCCGCAGGAGCAATACGACATCATTCTTATGTAAGGCTTACATGAATAGTTCTTTACCGCATTCTCCTGCCGCGCCTAACAACTCCGACGATTCTTTCCACATCGCCTTCTGTGTCGACGATCACTATTGCCGCAGCATGGGAGCGACGATCGCCTCCATCATCGCCAACAGTCCGGGCGTGGCCTTCACTTTCCACGTGTTCTCCTTCTCGCTATCCGAGGATAATCGCAGGCGCTTCAAGCAGCTGGAGCAGATGTACCAGCTCAAGACGCATGTGCACATTATCGATCCAGCGGTATTCCAGCGGTTCGCGCACATCTCGCAGTTTTCCTATTATTCGCCGACCATATTCACGCGCCTGTTGATCCCCTCCACCTTGCGTGGCATGTGCGACAAGGTGCTCTACCTGGATGCGGATATCCTGTGCGTCGGCAGCATGGCTGAGCTAACCCAAATGGATTTCGGCGATAGCGCGGCGATTGTCGTGCCGGACGCCGATGAAACTACCAGAAGACGCTGCGCAGCCCTGCAATTGTCGTCACAAAAGTATTTCAATTCCGGCGTGATGTATATGCACGTCGATAACTGGATGACGCAGGAAATCACCGAGAAAACCATCCTTTCGATCCTGGAAAACGGCAAGGAATACAGATTCCCGGATCAGGACGCGCTCAACGTGGTCCTCGAAGGAAAGATCAAGTATATCGACAGGAAATGGAATTTCCTCTATGACCTGATCCATGATCTGGAAAAAGACAAACGCCAGATGCGCGATATCGGCGAGGTGGTCTTCATACACTTCGCCGGCGCGGTAAAACCTTGGAACGACTGGTGCTTGCATGCGTCCAGAGACTTGTTCGTCAAATACCAGGCGCTCTCCCCCTGGGCAGATCTGGCGCTAGATCCGCAGCCAAGAAACTATAAAGAGATGAGGATGTATTCCCGGTTCCTGATGAAACGAGGGCAGAGGCTGGACAGTTTCAAGTGGTATATGAAATATCTGGCTGCCAAGTAAAGTGCTCAAGACGTAACCAAAAGTTAGAACCTCACCGGCCGTCATGACCGCCGGTTATAATTTCTGCAACCCAACGCTAATACGGCCTTAACCACGGCCTTAACCGATTCAAAGATGGCAATAACCAGCTCCCACGTCCTCATATGCCGCACCGACAATATCGGCGACGTTATCCTGACATTACCTATTGCTGCCTATTTGAAACAGCAATATCCGGCTCTGAAAATAAGCTTTCTGTGCCGGGCCTATGCCGCCCCGGTTGTCAAACAATGCCGCAGCGTCGATGAAGTGGTGGAGCTTGAAAGCTTCTTGCTGAATCCGTCCGCCTATTTTGCGCATGCTGACGTCGATACCATCATATTGGCGCAACCGAACAAACGCCAGGCGGTTGAGGCTTTCAAAGCGCGCATCCCGAACCGTATCGGCAATGCCCGTCATAAGCTATACCAGATGCTGTATTGCAATCGCCGGGTACGGTTCAAGAAAGGCAACTCGGAACACCATGAGGCGCAATTCAATTTCGAATTTCTGCGCCCTTTCGGCCTCGACACCATCCCTGAACGTGCTGCCATTCCCGCCCTCTACGACTTCAACGTCCCAGAGAATCCGGAAATAAACAAGTTACTCCGGCCACATCCATTCAATCTCATCATTCATACAAAATCGAATGGACATGGGCGTGAGTGGCCGATCAAGCATTACATCGCACTTGCCAAGCGCTTAAGCAAATATCCGGATGTCCAGTTATGGTTAACCGGCAGCTCTGCCGAAGGGCAATGGCTGGCTGACAATGCCGCAGAGTTAATCGAATTGCAAAATGTGAGCAACGTCTGCGGCAAGTTCACGCTTGACCAACTGAGCTCACTGATTGAGGCGGCCGATGGCTTGATTGCAAGCGGCACCGGCCCACTCCACATGTCTGCCGCACTGGGTCAGCGCACACTCGGTTTGTTCCCGCCAACCCGGCCGATGCATCCGGGCCGTTGGGAACCGCTAGGAAAGCGGGCGGAAGTTTTATGTTTACCGATCAGTTGCCCCGGCTGCAAAGATAGCCAGGCCGCGAGTTGCGCCTGCATGGAAAATATCACACCCGAAAGTGTCGAAAAAATCGTTTTACGGTGGCGGCAGGAGGCGCAAGCAGAGGAATCCGAAGGCTTGCCTATTTTTGATTCAAAACAGCGATAACCTGCGCTACCGTAATCGCCTTTACCCAATCCCGACGATGCGCAGTGGTAATGATGCGACTGTTTTCCTTGTCGATCGGCGCCCATTCAGGGTTCTTCTGCCGCATCAACGCAATCACAGGTACCTGCACCGCGTTTGCCAAATGCATCACCGCAGTTTCAACCGAGATAATCAGATCGCACTCGCGCAACATCGCCGGCAACTGGAAAAAATTTTCCTGCGCACTAAATAATTGCAAACGTTGAAGCGCATGGCCGTCAAAGAATATTTTGGCTTGCGCCATTTCCTCAGGCACCACGTTTACGATAAAGCGGGTGTCTTTCCAAGCTTCCTGCGCTCTTAATGCGGTGACGAGCTCGACCACGCGTTCCAGCGGCCAGCAGCGTTTGCGAGTTTTGGCGTAAGGATTGATGAAAACCAGCTTAGCCGGATTGACAGATTGCCGGCGGTCACGTTCAAAGCCCCACTGCTTTAACTGTTCCTGTGCGTAGCGCCCCCACTGCTCCGGAATCCGCACGAAAGGCAGGCGTGCCGATGATGTGCTGTCCATTCCAAACAAACGATTAAACCAGGCGGCATAAACATCACTGATATGCACCCGCGACGGCGCCACGCGGTCAGGGTCAAAAGCTGCATCTAATTTGCGATACGCCAAGTGTTTGTGCAGTGCAAGCATTCCAGCCGGCTTTTTCATGCCCGCCACGAAACCTTGTGGACTGATCTGGCGCGCCAGCGTCGCGTACATCGGCGGCCTCAAGGTCGACAGCGAGACCACCAGCGGGTAGTGCTGTTCTTGTGCCTCAACGATTGATTGCTCAAATAAGGCGGGGCTATAGGTCTGCTGATAGATCTTGGCGACGAAAGGACATTCGGCTAACCAGTCATACAAGGCATATTTCTTTAAATAGGGCCAGGCCGCCGTTTTTTTGGTTCGACGCACCTCATCCACCCAAATATGGATTTTGATATGCGGAAAGGCTTGTGCAAACGCCTGGAAACAATTTTGCAGATAGGTAAAATCGCCGAGAGCAAGATGGGCGATGAACAAGACTTTATCTGCTTTTTTTAATATTTCGGCCGGAACCAGTTGTGCTGTCATGAGATTTTCTTATAGACGATATTTTCAGCTGAGGCAGATCGGCGATCTCAAATGCGGTGCCCCAGATCCCCTGCACTACATCTCCACATTCACCGCGTCTTTGGAAAACTGGAGGTGGTATAAATTTGCGTATGCGCCCTGCTTGCTCAGCAATTCATCGTGGCTGCCGACTTCAACAATGCTGCCATTCGAGAGCACGACGATGCGGCTGGCGCGCGCTATCTACAAGGATGCTCGCTCGATAGTTGACAGCCTGTGTGCGATCACGAAAGTGGTGCGGCCCTGCATCAGCTGGTCGAGCGCTGCCTGCACGGCCCGTTCCGACTCGCTATCGAGTGCGGAAGTCGCCTCGTCCAGGATCAGGATAGGAGCATCCTTGTAGATAGCGCGCGCCATCGCCAGCCGCTGGCGCTGTCCACCAGACAAACGCGAACCGTTATCGCCGATCTGCGTTTCATAACCCTCAGGCAAGGCGGCGATCATCTCGGTCAGATAAGCTGCCTTGGCAGCCGCTTCAATCCGTGTGCGATCTGGCGCGCTGTCGCCATAGGCGATATTGGCAGCGATGGTGTCGTTGAACAGCACGACATTCTGGCTGACCATCGCTATTTGAGCCCGCAAGCTATTCAAAGATATGTCCTCGATCGGCAAATCATCCAGCAAAATACGGCCTTCAGTCACCGAATAAAATCCGGGAATCAAATTCACCAGAGTGGATTTCCCACCTCCCGACATCCCCACAAAAGCGATGGTTTCACCAGGTTTCACGTTCAGGTTAATGCCCGTCAACGCCGGCTTGCCTTGACCCGGATATGAAAAACCGACATTGGAAAATTCGATCTTCCCGTTTGCACGTTTCTCCAGCTGTATGCCGCCGGTGCGCTCGACCGGGCTGTCGATCAACTTGAACACTGCTTCTGCGGCAGCCATGCCGCGCTGCAGCGGGCCGTTCACTTCAGCCAGCTGTTTGAGGGGTACTTGCAAGGCGATCATCGCCGCTAAAAATGAGACGAAATCGCCTGCGGTAAGCTGCGCGTGACTTGCTTGTATCAAACCCATCGTGATCATCGCCGACATCGCGCAAGCCATCATGATTTGCGTGACCGGCACAGTGGCGGCGAAGGTGCTGGTCATGCGCATGCTGTAGTGGCGTATATGCTCTGCCGATTCCTCGAATCGCTTTCTCTCATAAGGCTCGCCGCCAAACACCTTGATGACCTGTTGAGCGCGCGTGGTTTCTTCGATTACCTGCGTCAATTGTGCGTTAACGTCGAGAGAATCCTTGTTCAGCTTTTTCAAGCGCTTGGCGGTAGTACGCACCACCAGGATCATCAGAGGCATCAACACCAAGGCGACAATCGTCAATTTCCAGCTGATAAACAGCATGTAGCCCAACAAACCCGCTACTGTCAGCACGCAACGCACAATCGACGTAAACAACTTGCTGATCATTTCTATGATTTGCTGTACTTCAAACATGATCGAATTGATCACACGTCCTACAGTATGGGTAGCGTGGAAATCAATCGACACATGCAAGATGCGATTGAACATTTGCTGCCGCAATGTCGTCAGCACTCGGCTAGACACCCAATTAGTCATGTAGCTTGTCAAAAAAGTCGAGGCGCCGCGGGCGACGAATGCGCCAATCACAGCAACCGGCACCAGCCACAGCGGAAATGTAGGTTTTTCCACAAAGCCGTTATCCAACAGAATTTTAAAAATGTAAGCTACCAGCGGTTCGGTTGCCGCGGTCACTACCATCCCAAGCAGACCAAGCGCCAATCGTTTTTTGTACGGTCGATGCAGTACTGCCAGCCGCTTGAAATAGGTTGTATAGGAAGATGCGCTCATATGTCCGTCTGTTCTAAGTTCTTTTTACGCTTGAT
>Ga0207117_1095_pt1 | contig 12641 bp, 11 predicted proteins | sample Alteio_BWMinHeat_45_FD_153502 | JGI IMG/M metagenome (GOLD analysis project Ga0207117, IMG submission 153502) | Enriched cells from forest soil in Barre Woods Harvard Forest LTER site, Petersham, Massachusetts, United States -... | ecosystem: Environmental > Terrestrial > Soil > Temperate forest >...
GCAGAATGCAGAACAGAGGGCTCTTGTGCAGCAGATATCGTAGTATCTGGCACTATATCTGGCTGAATTCCTACTTCCTTGAAAGCCATTTGCAGTGTCGTAGAACAGGTTGACCCAAAAGGATATTGGGATAAATCAAGCGTTCCTGAGAAACTAGCATCGGCAGAGCACCAGTAAGCGCCTCCACAGTTTGGGAGATAGGTTGAGTATAATTTGTCATGGACTATCTGCCAATTAGCGTTGGTTCCTTCTAACGTAGTCTGTTTACCTCCATTCAAATCTACACGGCCAATAATTCTTGTATAACTAATCCCATTCGCACAGACCGAATAGGTAATTCTATACTGAAGGGGAACGGCATTTTTCTGGTAGGTTCCTGCCGGAGCATCATGGATGGGGGCGTTGATGAAGAGTTGATCACCACCTCCGCTACTGTTGGTAACCAAAATTCCATTGGTATTTGTTGCAGCGGAGACGCTTGCTATACCAAAAGTTATCAGGACATATGCTAAAAAAAATACACTTGAAGTGACAATGCTTGCAATGCCAAACTTAGTAGCTGTTTTCATAGGTTTTGAGAGTTAATAATATTGAATAGTTTAAATTTTACAATTTTATTATCCTAATTTTTATAATCGGACATGTCAATAGCCGTAGGACATTTGCAAGACTTTAAGATTTATTTCCAATATTTTTTTCAATAATATTTCTAAAATTTCCAATATTCACTGAACTAACTATACATAATGGTAATTAAAATATTGTTAATTTAAGAAAAAACCTGTATGTGAGTACTTTTATAGGATGGTATGCCGGCGTCGTTTGCAATTTCCATTTTATTTATGTCATAATCCTGTTATATGGACAAACTTTTGGAATTAGAAAAATTAAAAGCAGAGATGCTTGCCAATAAAAATCTTCCACTGAAAACAAATTTAGTATTTGGTGAAGGAAACGCACATGGAAAGGTACTTTTTATTGGAGAAGCGCCAGGAGCGGTTGAAGATGCGCAGATGCGTCCATTTGTGGGCCGTTCCGGGCAATTACTACGAAAATGTATTCGCGACCTTGGCTGGGAAGAACATGATGTGTATATTACTAATATCGTAAAACGCCGACCGCCGGAAAACAGGGATCCACTGCCAGAAGAAATTGAATTATATAAGCCATACCTTACCCGGCAAATCGAAATAATTTCGCCCAAAATTATTATTCCGCTAGGACGGTTTTCCATGAATTACTTTTTGCCTGATGCAAAAATTACGCGAGACCAAGGGCATCTTTTTAAAGTTGACCTACCTGGAAGGTCAGGTTTTTGGTTTGTGGCTCCCATGCTTCATCCTTCTGCCGCCCTTCGAGCAACATCTATGATGAATGAATTTACGAAAAACTTTAAAAAACTGCCCGCAATGTTAAAAAAAGTAGAGCATCTACCCAATAGTTAAAAAGGCCTGGAAAAAAATATACAAGAACAGAAACCTCTTGATAAAAAAAGTAAAATATGGTAGGGTTGCCAGTGATATTATATAGTACATAATTCAAAGTAAATATAATATAAACTAATAATTTATAGAGTTATGAATAAAACAGCGATATTTTTAACGGTAGGTAGCATGGTTTTAGTGAACTTTTGTGCACTTTTTTTAGCAATGCCCCAAAAAGCTGCTGCTGATTACTGCGTTTCTCATACCAGTACTCAGTGCATAAGTAATATTTCATATTGGTATAATTCTTGTGGAGTTTTAGAAGATATAAACCAAAATTGCAATACAACAAACCAAATTTGCCAAAATGGGCAATGCGTTAACAAAGCGCCAACTCCAACTGCAACTCCAAATCCAACTCCTGCGCCAACCTCCAATACATCTCACTATGTAAAGAGTTGTTACAACGGTAATATGTACTGGTATAGCCAACAGGGAACTTTGGGAGACCTTGCCCAAAGTTGTGCTGATACTAATTCATGCACCATTGACGACTGTCTAGAAAATGCTTGTACTCATCAATTGAAATGTGATGGTTCTACCTGCGCGACTAGCTCACAAGATTATGCAAAATACTGTAGTAGTGGCACCAGCGGCACTCAAAATCCAGGACAAACTCAAACTACCGGCAATCAAAATAATCAAAACCAGGGACAAATCCAAAATGGAGGTTTAGCAATTTCGTTATTTGAGGCGACGGGTTCTAACTTATCATTGTGGCAAAAAAATATCAGTGCCAAGCCAAATGATAATGTTACCTTTTTAATTGTGGTTAAAAATAATTCCCAAGGACCCATTGATAATGTGTTTGTCAGAACCGATCTTACCAGCAATATTTCATACACTGGAAATTTGAAGGTTGATAATGTAGCAGCGGCTGGAAATATAGCTTCTGGCGTTAATTTGGGGGCTATAAATCAAGGATTGTCCAGGATAGTATTCTTTACTGGCACAGTCACTTCAACAACTATCGGGACAAATCAAGGCGCTTTGCAAATTATCGCAAGCGTTGGATCTGGCCAAACTACCTACGATTCTGATTATACAACCATTAATATGGGAGCTCAATCAAGCCAAACCACTACATCAAGTAACTCTTTACTAGATAATTTGAAAAAGAATTGGCTGATTTGGATTATCATTATCGTGGTATTAGTCGTAGTATTTATTATTATATTCAGAAGGCTTTCTTCTAACGTATAACGACATTAAGTTAAAAAAAGCCCGATATATCGGGCTTTTTTGTTAATACAGCTAGCTTGAAAATCCCGTTATTTTTGTTACAATAATTAAACGCATGAATAACAAAGCCACTTTATTTGAATTTACCTCGTATGTATTTGAACCTGCCAAAAAGAGGATTCTTTTTAATTATAAAACGGAATTTGAAGACGGATCTTCACTGAATTTCACCGAAACTATTTTATTGCCAAGGGCGCCAAAACTAGCCGTTATCAAAAAAGAAGTGGTTGATATGTTACTTCAAAGCCTCCATATCATTTTAGGTATCAGCTATTATAAGTTTTATTGTGCGACAAAAATAGCCCTGCCTTACCAGTTATCAAAAGCAGAAGCCGATTTTTGGAATATTATATACAAAAAAGGGCTTGGAGAATTTTTTTACCAAAATAACCTAAATCCCAATATTTCTCCTAAGTTTCCTTTTCAAAAAGAACGTAAATTAACAGCGTATTTTTTACCAAAAAATAATCGTTGTTTGGTGGGAATTGGGGGAGGGAAGGACTCTATTGTGGTGGCAGAATTACTAAAACAATACAGCTTTGACATTACGGCTTTTACGGTCCAAACCAACAAAGAATCTGAATTAGTCAAAGATGTTATTGGCATACTTAAAGTAGAAGAATTAAAAATAAAACGACAATTAGATGAAAAGATACATCAAAAACATGCATATGATGGCCACATTCCCATTTCAGCTATATACGCTTTTTTGGGACTTGCAGAGGCCATTTTTTATGGTTACTCCTATGTGATTGTAGGAAACGAGTTTAGCAGTAATTTTGGAAATACAACTTATAAAAATTTAGAAATCAATCACCAGTGGAGCAAATCCTACGAATTTGAAACATTAATGCATCAGTATGTAGTAAATTACATAAGCCCCGATGTTGTATATTTTTCTTTGCTACGCAGATTTTATGAAATAAGAATTGTTAAGTTATTTTCAGCATACAAAAAATATTTTGGTTATTTCTCAAGTTGCAATAACAATTTTAAGATTCAAGACACAAAGCACCAAGGTCTTTGGTGCGGTCAGTGTGCAAAATGCGTATTTGTATTTACCCTGCTTTCGGCATTTTTATCAAAAAAAGAATTACTAGACATATTTGGCAAAAATTTATATCAGAACTCAAGTCTTCTGCCTTTATTTAAAGATGTACTGGGCTTTGGAACCATGAAGCCCTTTGATTGCGTAGGAACATTCCAAGAAGCGCAAATAGCACTGTATTTGGCTAAGAAAGAGTTTAATGGAGATTATATTGTGCGACAATTAGGAAATAGGGTAAAGTACTATAAAGAAGTATTTTTGACAAATAATCAAACTCACATTCCCGAGCAATTTAAGTTTTTGGGTATGGAAACTGCCCTGATTGCTGGTTTTGGCAAAGAAGGAAAAATTACCCAGCAATACTTAAAAAAATACTACCCAAAATTAAAAATAGGTATTGCTGATGCCAAAGAGGGGAGGGACTACCTAAAAAAGCAACAAGATTTTGATATTGCCATTAAAACCCCGGGGATAAAAAAAGAATTAATAACTATCCCTTACACTACAGCCACCAATATCTTTTTTTCAAAAATTTTAGGTAAGAATACTATTATAGGAATTACTGGCAGCAAAGGAAAAAGCACAACATCTTCGTTAATTTACCACATCTTAAAAACCGCGGGCAAAGATGTTGAATTTTTGGGAAATATTGGAACGCCAATGCTTCAAGCGCTTTTGCATCCCATTCCAAAAAACAAAATATTCGTATTAGAGCTTTCCAGTTATCAACTAGACGATATAACATATTCACCCGATATTGCTGTTATAACAAATGTATTTAAGGAGCATTTGGATTTTCATGGCAGTTTTAAAAATTACAGCAACGCCAAAAGAAATATTATTAATTTTCAAAATAAAAGCGGTTTTTTTGTCTATAATCAAAAAAGTAAGGAGCTAGCGCAATGGTTGAAGGGCTATGGGGGCACGGCAGTGCCTTTTGTAGGCAATATTCCCTTGCAAGGAGGCGATATCCCGCTAATCGGAGAGCATAATAAAGATAATATCAAGGCCGCAATTGCTATCGCAAATATATTACATATTAAAGAAGAATTGATAAAAAAAGCAATTAAAAGTTTTAAACCCCTACCACATCGCTTAGAATTTGTAGGAAAATTTAAAGAAATAACTTTTATTAATGATGCAAATGCAGCCATTCCAGAAGCAACCATTATGGCGATCAAATCTTTGAAAAATATTGATACCATATTTTTGGGAGGCCAGGATAGGGGATATGATTTTAGGCAGTTGGAAAAAGTGATAAAAAAATATAATATAAAGAATATTGTCCTATTTCCTGACAGCGGAAGCAGCATCTTAACATCAACAAAAGGGTTTAATGTGTTGAAAACCAAAAGCATGAAAGAGGCGGTAAAGTTTGCGTATCAGTATACAAAAAAGGGAAGCATTTGCTTGTTATCATGCGCATCACCCAGCTATTCATTGTGGAAAAATTTTGAAGAAAAGGGAGATCAATTTAAAAAATTTACAAAAGAGCTAAGCAACAATTAAACTATTGTGAAGCGGCACATAAATTATTACTTTTTATTTTTATCGCTTTTTTTAATTTCCTTTGGATTATTGTTTTTGGCAACGCTTTCTGCGGTCGCGTCCCTGCAAACATTTGGCAACACTACCCATTATTTATTTCACCAACTAATTGCGGTAGTCATTGGCTTGGCCCTGGCACTTATTTTTCTTAAATTGCCTTTGCCATTTTTGAAAAAAGCGGCTCCTTGGATTATGGGAATAAATTTGGTGGCCCTTATATTTGTTTTCTTGCCCTTTATTGGAACCAAATTGGGCGGAGCTTCCCGATGGATAAGTGTTGGAAATAATACCTTCCAGCCATCTGAATTTTTTAAAATTACGGCAATCATATTCGTTTCCTCATTTCTTGCTAATAGGTTTTCGGAGGGAGCACGAAAAGACTGGATTCATAAAGCTAAGCAAGGATATTCCAACCTGACAACAGTCTTTTTGCCATTTTTATGTTTTCTAGCCCTCATCGTCGTAATATTTTACATGCAAAAAGATATTAGCACCATGGGGATTATCAGCGTTGCCTTAATTACCATTTACTTTGCAGCCGGTACGCCTATCTGGAACACTTTAGCAATGATTGCAGCGGGTATTGGAGGAATATTACTATTGGTAATAAAAGAACCTTACCGATTCGAGCGCCTACTCGTTTTCTTGCATCCTAATGTTGATCCCTTGGGTATGGGCTTGCAATTAAAGCAATCCATGATAGCGCTGGGATCTGGGGGATGGTTTGGAAAGGGCCTTGGTATGTCAGTGCAAAAATTCGGTTTTTTGCCTCAAGCAATGAGTGATTCTATTTTTGCTATCTTAGGCGAGGAAACAGGGATTATCGGTTGTGTTATTTTAATTTTACTATTTTTATATTTTCTATATTTGGCTTTTAGTATCGCCAATTCATCCACTGATAAATTTTCAAAATTAACCGCCATTGGAATTTCTACCTGGATTGTGTTTCAAGCCTTTATTAACATGGCTTCTGCTATGGGATTATTTCCCTTAAGCGGTATTCCTTTGCCATTTTTCTCTTATGGCGGGTCACACATTATCGCAGAAATCATTGGAGTGGGAGTCATATTAAATATTTCCAAAAACGGCTAACTATTACATGAAAACTAAAAAAATCGTATTTACGGGTGGGGGAACAGGAGGACACATATTTCCCATTATTGCCATTACACGGGAAATAAAAAAACTGCCTGGCTCCCAGGGCACAGAGCTTTATTACATTGGGCCCGATGACCAAATGATCTCTGATTTGTTATCAAAAGAACACATTAAAATCCATCCCATAGTTTCTGGAAAAATCCGGCGTTATTTTTCTTTTGAAAATATCATTGATATTTTTTTTAAAATTCCTCTGGGGTTTTTGCAAAGCCTTTTCATTCTCACCCTGGTAGATCCAACAATAGTATTTAGCAAGGGTGGATCAGGGTCAATGGCAGTTGTCTTAGCCGCAAGATTACTAGGTATTCCCATTTTTTTACATGAATCAGACACCATCCCAGGAATGTCTAATAAAGTAGCTTTTCCTTGGGCCAAAAGAGTATTTATTTCTTTTCCTAAAACTGCTTACATTAATACTCAAAAAACTATGCTGACCGGAAATCCTATACTCAAGGAACTGTCAGGGGCCAACAAAGAACGTGTCAAGGCAGTGCTCGGCCTTAGTTCACAAAAACCTGTTTTATTATTTTTAGGAGGATCCCAGGGCGCAAAACCCATCAATGATTTTGTACTAGGCATATTAAACGAACTTTTAGAAACCTACGAAGTGTTACATGTATGCGGTCCTAAAAATTATATTGAAACGCAAAAGCAATCATCTGTAATATTGCGCCAAGGCCTAAAAACGTACTATCATATGTATAAATTTTTAAATGAGGTAGAATTAAGCAACGCATTAATAGCAGCGGACCTGGTAATTTCTCGAAGTGGATCAGGTAGTATTTTTGAAATAGCCGCTTTTGGAAAACCCAGCATACTAATTCCATTGCCCTCGTCTGCTTCAGACCATCAGTCAAAAAATGCGTATGAGTATGCAAATACCGGCGCGGCGTTAGTTATTGAGCAAAAAGATTTAACCGGTAATTTTTTCTTAAAAGAAATAGAGTACATGCTTTCAAGCCCTGAGAAAATTAAAAAAATGCATGAGGGCGCGTTAAGTTTTGCAAAACCAATGGCGGCTCAAGTAATTGCAAAAGAAATGCTGGAATACGTAAATGGTAAATAAAACAAAAAACAACATAGAAGAAATAAGGGTACGCTTTGCGCCTTCGCCAACCGGACCTTTACATATCGGTGGCGCCAGAACCGCGCTATTTAACTATTTATTTGCCACACAAAAAAAGGGCAGTTTTATATTGCGCATCGAAGACACTGACAAAGAACGCTCGGACCAAAAGTGGACTGATGAAATTATTAGTGAGCTTGTGTGGCTGGGTCTTGAGTGGAATGAAGGACCGGACGTTGGTGGAAAATTTGGACCTTACAAACAATCACAAAGATTAGATATTTATAAAAAATACTTAGAAATACTCTTGCAAGAAAAAAAAGCATATTATTGTTTTTGTAGCCCAGACGAACTAGAAGCCAAGCGACAGGACCAGATGAGTAGGGGATTGGCACCAAAATATGATGGCACCTGCAGAGATTTATCGGACCAGATTATTCAAAAAAATATAAAAGAAGGTAAAAAATCTGTGATCCGATTTAAAATTTCACAAAAGAAAATAACATTCCATGATTTAATAAGAGGGGATGTAGAATTTGATACCGGACTCTTGGGCGACATAATTATTGCCAAAAATATGGAAACTCCCTTGTTTCATTTTACCGTAGTGGTTGATGATTTTTTAATGCAAATTAGCCATGTAATTCGTGGCGAAGACCATATATCAAACACTCCACGCCAAATGTTAATACAAGAAGCACTAGGTTTTTATCATCCTATCTATGCTCACATTCCGCTCTTTTTAAATCCTGACCGGGCTAAAATGTCCAAGCGCCAGGGAGATGTTGCTCTAAAAGATTACCATGATAAAGGATACCTACCTGAAGCTTTAATTAACTTTATGGTGCTCTTGGGTTGGAATCCGGGCACAGAAAAAGAAATATTTACTCTACAAGATTTAATAAAAGAATTTTCTTTAGAAAAAGTGCAAAAATCCGGCGCCGTATTTAATATTCAGCGGCTGGATTATTTAAATGGCTATTATATTAGGGAAAAATCCATTGGCACATTAACAAAACTCTGCCTGCCGTATCTTCAAGAATTTAATTTAGAGCAATATAGTCCTAAAAACATAGAAAAAATTATAGAAGCTTATAAAGCACGGCTAAAAAAACTTTCTGATTTGCCCCAAATGGTAGATTTTTTCTTTAAAGAAACCTTAACTTATGAAAAAAAACTGCTGACATGGAAAGATATGGGAGATAGCCAGGTAAAAGAATCGCTAGAATATTCCTCCAAGATATTATCTGAGACTAAAAAGTTTGATAAAAAAAGTTTGGAAGAATTATTAGTTAAAGAAGCCGAAACATTTAACTCAAAGAATAGGGGATACCTATTATGGCCACTGCGAGTTGCATTATCAGGGAAAGAAGCATCGGCAAGTCCTTTTGAAATTGCCGAAATTTTAGGTAAAGAAAAAACAATCCAGAGAATTCAGCAAGCCATATTAATGCTACCTTAATCTATATTGTGCGACAATTTAACTCCGCGTAAATAACTTAACACAAGCCATTATGGATCTAGAAATACTTATAAAAAATACCCTCGTTATTGTTATCATTTTGGTCATCGTTTTTTTGAGCCAACAACCATATTTTAAAAATATTGGCAGAATTTTTATTATAAAAGGAACTAAACAAACTAGTGAATATTTGGCAAAAACAGGGGATTGGAGTAAGGCAAATATCTTCACCCAGATAGGTGGGGAAGGGAAGCTCTTCTGGTCCTCTGCAACTGCAGAAATTACCAAACAAAAAAATAATTTTGTAGAAATGGTCTGGGAAAATTTCAAAAATTATTTTGCCGGATATTTTTCTAAAACTTTCGGCACAGCGGTGAAGTGATTGACAGGTGGTTTTGGGTGCCTTATGCTCTATATACAACGTCGCAAAATGTAGGTAAACCGCCGTTAATAAGGCATAATAGGGCAATAAGCCTATAAAGCTAAACTTATGAATAAGTCATCAAAACCTATAAAAGATCATTTGTTAGATTTTTTAGATTATTGTGAAGTTGAAAAAGGTTTACGCAATAATACCCAGCAAAATTACAAAAAATATTTGGAAAAGTTTTTTTACTGGTTGGACCAGACCAAAAATAATTCCCTACTTCCCCATCAACTGACTTCAGAACACATCTGGGCCTATCGCCTCTTCCTCTCCCGCCAGCCCAGCCCCGCTACCGGTAAATTGCTATCTAAAGGTACCCAAAACTACTATTTAATCGCTTTAAGGGCCTTTTTAGCCTATTTCGTGGCCAAAGACATACTTTCATTGCCTCCGGGTAAAATAACTCTTCCTAAGGCCGATAAAAGCCAAAAAACGATCAAATTCCTTAGCCTGGAACAGATTAGTAAGCTTTTAGCCTCAGTTGAACCAAAAGATGCTATTTCTATGCGTGACCGGGCTATATTAGAGTCCTTTTTCTCAACCGGTTTGCGCATTGCAGAATTAGTCGCATTAAACCTTGAACAGTTCAATAGTTTAAAAGATAAAAAAGATATGGAGCTTGGTGTTATTGGAAAAGGTGGTAAACCTCGCGTAGTTTATTTTTCAGAGCGCGCCTTAGGCTTTATTAAAAAATATTTGGAAATAAGAAACGACATTAAGCATGTTAATACCAAGGCTTTGTTTATAAACTTCAGGGATAAAAAAGATGATGTCGATGCCAGGCTTACGTCCCGCTCAATTGAACGAATGGTTAAAAAATATGCCTTGCTATCTGGCGTGCCAATATTTACCACTCCGCATACCCTGCGCCATTCCTATGCAACTGATTTACTAAACCAAGGCGTTGATTTGCGCAGCATTCAAGAATTTTTGGGCCATAGTAATATTGCCACCACCCAAATATATACCCACGTTACCAACAAGCGCCTACGCGATATCCACCACCAATTCCATAGCGATCCGGACAAGAAATAATCTACTTACTCCCCGCTCCTCAAGTTTGTCGCATAATAAGAAACTGGTTCATAAAATACCTTAGTCCCCTCACCCGCCACCCCACCCTTATTTCTATTATGCGACAAGCGTAAATTAAAATAGCTCGGAATTTTTCCGAGCTATTTTTTAATGACTATGTTTAAGGCCTAGTAAACCCATCAATGGTAATTGCTTTACCAAAAGCAGCTTTTTTTAGATCAGCCAATTCTCCTTTTAAAACTTCTGTGTGGTCCTCACTATCCCCCACTGCCACATATAAAAAGGAATTTTCTTTATTCAAAAGTTCTTTGCCAAATCCGTGATCACCAAAACTAATATCTCCGGCAACTTTAGCTTCTATCACAGAGGGTTTCTGTCCCATATATTTTCGCCCAACTACAAACCCAGCAGGCAATCCTTCCACTCCTTGGTAATTAAATTCCCCCGTGCCATCATAATAACAAACCCGGGCGAAGTGAAATGGTTTTGGTACTGGCAAATGAATATACTCAACGCCTTTTTCTTTGGCTTTTTTTTGTGCCCAGTTTTTAGCAACTTGGTTAGACTCCATAGGATCTATTCCCTTTTGTTTACAGTAAATTTTTGCCGCTCCGCAACCTTCGTGGCTTGAAATAGCATCCGGTTTTGAAGCTTCAAAAAAAGCATTAAAGTCCTTATCTGATAATAAAATACCACCGCCCGCTGAATGTATGCCATAGGGAGTTCTTTCATCCATGCAACAAACACAACGGCTAACATTTTCCTGTGGTGGCCTGTGTTTTTCTAAATCAAAAGCATCTTTGATATTTCTTAACTTTTCCACGTATTTGGAAAAACCCTCTTTGTAGATTTTTTCCATAATGGTCTGATCCGCAAAAAAAGCTTCTGCTTTTTCTTTTTCGTGATGCAAATTTTCTTCTGTCATAGTATGTTGTGTTTCTAAATGTTTCATATTATTTAATAGTATTTATTCTCCCCTCTTTTAGTAAAAAATGCAAATAGAAAATTCCATATTTTGTCGCATAATAAGAATTATGATAATACAAATGTTGTCGCATAATTAAATATGCTATATAATGGTGATATGGAAAAAGAAAAGTTCAATATCGTAACTCTAGTAAGCAACGATGGTTGTTTTGATTTGCAGTTTCGTAAAGATACAAGACACGAAAGATCAGGCTCTCCCACTTACTATCGCTGGAAGATACAATTTGTCATTACTACTCCAAAAGAGAATGTAAAAGTGTTGGAAAAGGCCAAAAAAATAATTGGCTGCGGGAATGTTTCGGTAGCTGGAAGTCAGGCACGGTTTTCAGTGCAAAAAATTGGTGATATAACTGATGCGGTAATCCCCTACTTTCAAAAAAATACCCTAGCAGGCAAAAAGAAAAAAGATTTTGACTTATGGCAAAAAGCGGTTGAAATTATTCGCCGCAACAAAGGAGTGCCTATTGCTAAGTGGAAGAAGAGTGATTTGCTGTATGTTATGGAAATACATAACTTGACCGCAAAATATAAACAAAAACCCAGAAAGCAAAAATGGATAGAAATGGCAAGAACCCTAGCAAAAACAACATAAAAAAAACGAGGCTCATGCCTCGTTTTTTTATTAGTTACTCCTTTTAATTGCGGCTACTATCAAAGGTGTCTTGAACTCTTTTAAAATCTTTCTGCGACATTTTTTTTGGACTTTTTCCTTTGGACTCAAGCTCTTGCTCACCTACCTCTGCTTCTTCTAGCCCAAGCTCACGGGCTACTTCATTTAATGCTTCTTGGCTTCCTCTATTTATTTCTGTACGCAACTTTTCATAGCGTTTAATATTTGTTTCCCCATGCTTACCGTATGAACGAAGATCTTCTATTTTTGCGTGCAAGGCATTAAGAACCTGGTCTTTTTTATCGGTTTCTGGGCTAATATCTTGTTGCCCGCCACGTTCAGGATTAAATGGTGACATATTTTTTAAAATAATTTAAGTTATTAATATTTTATGCGGCTTGTTCTTTTTGGTCTTTCTTTACAATATTCTCTCTTTCTTTAATTTTTCTTTCTAGTTCTTTTTTTTCTATTTCTGGTAGGGGGGTAATCTTAATTCCTCTTTTTTTATCCTCAACACCATAATGCTTTCTAATATTTTCTTTTTCACTCCGAACTTGGTCTTCTTTGGCTTTTT
>Ga0207117_1097_pt1 | contig 12309 bp, 9 predicted proteins | sample Alteio_BWMinHeat_45_FD_153502 | JGI IMG/M metagenome (GOLD analysis project Ga0207117, IMG submission 153502) | Enriched cells from forest soil in Barre Woods Harvard Forest LTER site, Petersham, Massachusetts, United States -... | ecosystem: Environmental > Terrestrial > Soil > Temperate forest >...
CTCGCTTAGAGCAATCGATGCATCATTAGTAGCTATAAACAAGCTCTTTTTCAGGTTATCCAATTCGTGCCAGCAATGCGGCACTCACTGGTTGGTTGCTTGTTAGCGAAGCATTTCGCTCCCGCTCGAGGGTCGCAATTAGTTTTTGCTGCTCAGCAATGTCGTTGAGAATACGAAGTCCTTCATTGCCGTGGGGGTCCACCTCGGTGAACAGAGCCGGAAGGAAAGAAAAATCGACCTCGGCCGGGTCTGCTGGCGTAACATCGCACAAAGTGTTGACGAGTTTACCCGCGGCTTCGGACGACAGCGGAACAGATGTACTGACACCTAACAGGTCGCCGACGCTTTCAATAGCCGTATTGAAGCCACTCAGCAGCTCAGCGTTGGTCGAAAGTATGCGGTGTAGCGGGATGGTGTCCTCTGGTGTCAATTCGGTAGGAAAAAACCCCCAAAATGGATGTTCAGCGCTGAAGTCCTCAATCACGTCGTACTGCTCGGACAAGTACTTGAGACGGTCGCAAAGGGCCATGAACTTTGTGGTGGAAAGTTGGATAGCAGCCGGATACTCGATATTGGCAACCACCTCGGCTTGGTCACCACAGCGTTGGCGATTGAGCTCGGACCGCCACATCACTTGATGAAGCGTCAGGTCGAGTTGATTTCCTTCGGTACTGTTGAGCAATTGGACGTAAGCACGCAGCTCATCCCGTTTCTCGGTCAGTTGCTCCAGCAGTTGGGGCAACTCTCCTATTGCGGGCTTTCGCAGCAATATTCGGCTTTCCAGGTCCTCTAGAACGCGCTTTTTGTTGGTCTTGTTACTATGGAGCTCCAGAACAAAGCGTTCCAGCCCAGCTTGCTCGAGACGGGACTTTACGACCTGCAACGCAGCGAGCTTTTCCGAGACAAATAACACGGTTTTGCCCGCTTGCAGGCTAGCGGCCACGATATTGGTGATTGTCTGCGACTTGCCTGTCCCGGGTGGTCCTTCGATAACCCGGCTCTTTCCTTCCAAGACGTCGATAAGCGCACTATGCTGTGAACTGTCGGCATCGTAAATGAGCGGTAAGTCGCCGCCCGGGTGCGCATCAATATCGTACTCGCTTGCATAGGTCGCTTCGCCAGCGGTGGACTGCTTCCCTTCAAATACCTGGCGAATGAGGGGGTGCGTGAGCAATAAGGACTTCTTCTCGCCATGCACCCAGGTTTCTGGGTCGATGTCCTTGACCATTAGCATGTTGGAAAACGAAAGAAGCGCCAGGGTCATCCGCCGGCGAACCGTCCACTCTGGCAGACTATCGACCGCTTTATCTACACGGGCAAGGTATAAGCCGACGCTTTCGTCGTTTTCGTCGTCGTAGACCGGCAAATTAAGGCCGAAGTCTCGCTTGACCTTTTCTCGAAGTGACAAGTTGTCTGTTAGTTCTTCGCCGGTGTAATTCACCTCGAACGTCGTGTATTGGCCAGAATCTGTTGCTGTGATGGTGACCGGCACGCAAAGCAGCGGTGCCTGGTAAAGCTTGTCACTATCCGGGCTTTCAGGAAATTCCAGAAATCCAAAGACCAGATAGAGCATGTTCGACCCGGTCTCCTCAATTGCTAGCCGAGCTTCGCGTTCAAGCTTACGGCCATGTTTACCCAATTCGTCGGCGTAATACAACGTACGAAGTTGGGTGGAGGACATTAAACTGCCGTCGGCGGTAACTTCGCGTTCGCCTACGTTTGTCAAGTCGTAGGAGGTATTAATTCCCAACCTAGCTGCGTAGGTTCTGGCATCTGGGCGAACGAGCCGACCATTTTTCAATTCCCACTCGTTACTGGGCGGAGCCGGGACGACAGCGATATTTACGCCTTTTCCGGCGTCAATTACCATCCGTTTGAAGACACCGTCCAAATTGCTGTGGACAAACTGGAGGGTTTTTCCCGTTGCGCTCTTAAAATTGATGAGGCGATTTCGTCCAGTCAAATCCAAAAGGCGCAGCTTTAACTGATTTAGGGCCTCGTTGATTGGCACGCTGCCGGAAAATAGGTTCAGTTCTGGAGGCAATACCTCTTCTGAACTAACGTCGTCAGACTCGCTCATTGGTCACAACTCCCCTGGGTCTTCTTGTTGATTTTCCGCTAGCGCGTCGTTTTAGCTTGCGACTAGTGTCGTTTTATTTATCAAGAGTCTAATCCAGTTAGACCTGCCCAGCGATAGCAGCGAATTCTACCCGGACATTTTCCGGAGACTACCAGGGTTCTGATTGTCGCGACGGCCCATCGGCTCCAGTGTTTGCTGACGAGAAGACCATTTCGAACGAGCCTCCATCAGACCAAGACTAATTTCAAACGAATGACACTTACTGTCTATAATACAACGTTCCAGTGGGGAAATATCCAAATAAGCGCACAAATCAAAGGAGCTAATGTACGTTGACGCGGGACCGGCCCAGCCCTTGAGCTTGCGGGTCGAAAGCAGCTTGTTGTGACCGGCTCAAAACGGCAATACCAGACATTAAAACGAGGAGAAAATTGTGGATTTGAAAATCGCAGATATTCAGGCTGGGGACGTTTTGCTGTGTTATTCACGCATGACTGCTGAAGAGGAAACAGCAACTGGGACAGGCTACTCGCACACAGCGATTGCTTTAGCAGGGGAGCGAGTGCTCGAAGCGTCCAACGAGGGCGTACAGGTCGTCTCGGTAGGACGGCTCCTCGAAGACTACGACCACATCGCGGTTCTTAGAGAACTCGGAACTAATGAGCTCTGGGGCGAGGCCACATTGAACTCTTTGGAAGAATTTGCGGTTCAAGCCACAGGCAAACGCTTTAATCAGACAGGCTTAGTGAGATTTTCCGCCCGAAGGGAAAGTAATCGAAATAACCTCATGGAGCGAGTTCATGGCTACTTTGAGGGAACGACACGAGAAATCCCGAGCATCCGAGGCGTTTACTTTTGTTCCGAGCTCATCACTGCTGTCTTTATTCATGTAGGAATAATTGAGCAATCAGCGGCAATAGTATTTACGCCGGAAACATTCTCGCCTAGCGACATTGCCAAAGACAAAGTGTTTGGATTCTTCTGCGGTTACGTGAAATCCACTTCTAGCTACGTTGTTCCAGATGGGGATTTCTTCAAGAGCAACATATAGTCGATTGCTTCATTGCGGTCGAGTTGCCAAGAGACTTCGATATATGGGTTGAATGACTGTTTTGGGTCGAAAGCACCCATTCACAGATGCCTACTATGGTCTCTGACGGGATTCGTACGTCGCCAACAAAAACGTGGTTACAGTTGTGGCTAAACCAACCACCAGTCGGGCGATTCTCGGATTTGCCGGCGGCGCATCCGGAGATTTTCCATGGCCATCACTCATCGCATTCCGCGCGGCATCCAAACCGTTCACAGCGGTTTCCATACCTGAGACCATTATCCTGATGCCAGGCTTGTCAAAATCGTTCTCGGCTCCACCGAGAAGTTTTAAGCAATCCTTAAGTCGTCGTCCTGTGCTTGCGTCCTTGGATGGCTGTTCCTCCTGCTTTTGATGATGAATCCATTTGATGGCGGATTCCAACATGGAACGTGCGGAGGTTATAGCCCCAGCAGGGTCGTGCAAGAGCCGGTCATGCGCCTTCTGTAAATCGCCAAGAGCTCCTGGACACATGCCGATTACATTATGCGAGAAGTCTGTCGGCATAAACGAGGCGTTTGGCGAAGAAAACGGGGGCGTTCCGCGAGGTAGAAGTCGCTGACGAGCGTATGTCGGCACTATGATTTCAAGCACAGCCCAAATATCGGCGTTATCGCGGATACTTGCAGAAACATAGACGGGAGGGTTTTCACCTTCTGTCGGCTGATTGCAGACATTAATATCACTCAAAATATAAAGTACCTGCTCGGATAACGCGTCTTCTATCGCTAGGTGCTGACGGAACTCCGACAACTGAATCGACGGCTTCTCCGGATTTTTTAGGTACACACAGCGGAGAAAGTGATATGCCTTGGCACAAAGGGAGGCAAACTTCATACTACCCGGCACCGAAAGCAAAAGCATTACACCGAGGCCGTAACCAGTTGGTCGATATATCGGACCTTCGACCTTCATTATTTGAGAGAGAGAATATATTTCCTCGCGGTAGCGAAGATGCAATACGTCAAAACGACTTACGCTGACAGGAGTAAGTGACTGCCAGTTTTTCAACATTTTTGTCAAAATATTCGCGTGATTTTTCGAATATTCCCATGTTTCTTTTGCACGCGTGACCGCTGAACTTCTCATAAAGCCACTTCGCGTCAGGGGTTGGGGAAATGTTCGCCGCTTTTCGAGCATTAAAAACCTTTCGCTATATTTTCAATTTCCGCGGCAGTTACCGCATCGAGAATTCATCTCGTTCAGTTCCACGGATTTCTCACATCTCAATTCGAACCAATATCTTGAACATTTTCAAGCTTGCTGAATATGTTCAAGATAAGTCGATTTTCCCACCCCGTGATTCGCGCGGTGACAATTGGTAAGGCAATCGTGCAAATTCCAATAGATATCATAGCGGCGGGGTCGCCCTCCAACCTTGAGCTCGACCGCCACACTGTCTCGGAGATAATCAACGAGAATTATTCTGCCACTTTCCACATCCGCGCGTCCAACGCCCCATTGCCTGTTAGGTGACGTATATGCGATTCCAAAAAAGCTCGGGTTCGAGATTTCGAGAAAACCATCCCAGACGCGAGTGTTGCGCAGGAGACCGCGCAGCAAGTGCTGTTAGAATTTTTGAGATTTCCCCCACTTGTCCCCCCATCTATACTCGAGCTTAATATGTTGCTCCCATCATTTCGTGACTATCCCAGCTCTCGGTACAGGAACTATGCACCGTCAGGTATATGTCAAGTCACCGAATCGCCAGCAGTGTCGCCGTTAGCTTCTAATGGAAGTTGCAAGGTCCGAGTCGGATAGAAGCCCGCGCGACCAACTCCTGGCAGTCCAGTGAACTCTACTGGCTCAAGAACGCTGGCCGTTTCAGAACGAATCTTTTCGTTCTCCAAAACAACCACTTGACCGAGGCCAGTCCATTCCGAAAGCCACTGGTAGAATCGTTCGGTCACAGTCGTCAACGGTATATCTTTGAGCTCCTCAGAGTTCGGGTCTGCATATGCCTTCAGGGGCGAATCAATGACCACGACACCCAGGTGCGGATATCCCTGACCAAGTGCATGTTCCATCATGGCGATGGTCAAAGCCGCCAAGTACAGCGCGCGCCTGCCAGCGCCATAGCTCAGGCGTGGACGGTCGTTGATAAGCAAGTCACACTGCTCAGCATCTAGAGCGATATTTTCGATGTCGGCAAAGCCCCATGCTTCAAGCAGCACAAGGGATAAATCGGCAACAGTACGTCCTGCGGTTCCACCGTCACGATTCACCTGAATTTTTGGACGCACCTTGGATTTTTTGAGGCGCTCGATTTCAGCGGCCAACCGCTCCATCTCATCAAATATAGCAAGCTGCGCCGAAAGCTCGCTCCGGCGCACGGCCAGTGATTTTGGGTCTGCAGAGAATTCAATCCGTGCACCATTCACAATGACGGATTCGCGATTTTGCAGCACACTGAGGCCGTTAGTAAGGCCTTCAACCGATTGCTTCAGCTCAGAGAAACGTCGTTGCTCTCTTTCCAGCGCCGCTAGCAGACCGTACCGTAAATTCCTTATTTTTTCTGCCTCGGCAGCAATAGCTTCGCGGTAACGATTTGGCGCACCAGGGCGCAGGTCATTCGGGTCGACTTGCGTCTCCGTTGGCGTACCGCATAGAGGGCAATCAACGTTGGGAAGCTCTTGGAAAAACGCGACGCCCTCGTTGGTAGCTCCAAGCCGCTCAAGGTCATTGGAGTACTTCTGTTCAAGCATTTCGAAGCGACCAACCATTGAGCCAGAATGGTTGCGTTCATTGCTAGTCACTGTCAGCTTGTCCGTATTGTCAGCGATTTCTTTACGGAGTTCACGCAGTTTAGTTGCGCGGGCATCGTATTGGCTCGTCATCGCGGCCAAGACCTCATCGACACGTTCCAAAGCGTCCGCAACATCGTCGCGGTTTGTATCCGGCTGCAACCCTGCCTGAACACGCCGGAGCGCATCCTCAGCAGAGCTCAACTGCCCCTTGATTCTTTCAACCTCCGCAGACGATTTACGCAGTTGAACTGCAGCGTCGTCGGTCCCACTTAGGAACAGATTGAACGATGCCACGCGCTTAGGGACGCCAAATCCAGCGCCGCTCGTTGGGTCTTCGCTCAAAATGGCCGTCTGCGACAATAAGGACCAATGCCGCACATCGTCCCCAGTCACCGGACCACGGTCACTTGATGAGCGAAGAATTTGCTTTCCACCAGCTCCGGAAAGTTCAACCAACAGTTCGCCAATATCTTGCTCGAGCGACTCGAAGGCCTGTTCGTCAACAGCGCCCAATGACCGGCGATATACCGCAGCACTTCCCCCTATCAGACCACGCCGTACTTCGTATTCGTCCTCTTGGCTAGTGAAACGTAGTCGCAATTCCTGATAGCCGTCCGCCAAAGGGAAGGACTTCGGCAATTTATCCCCACCCAGCAGGTACCAAAGGCAATCGCGTATGTAGGACTTCCCGGTCTCGCTGGGACCTCGAATCAGGAATCGCTTGGGATGAAATAACAGCTCTGCATCTGTCAAATCTGGTCCGATAGACTGTAGTCGCCTTAGCGCGATTGCCATAGCGTTCCCCCGGTATTGGAAACGGTTTCCAGCTCAGCTCCCCAAAGATGGCCGCTAGCAGCAAACTGTGCAGTCAGTTCAATCGAATCTGCCTGTCCAAATTTCTCTGCCGCCCAATGGCATCGCGCCTCAAGTTGTCGCAAATATTTTGACATCAACGAGCTGGTCATGGTTCGTGCTACATCCCCCGCAAAATATGTAATGCCATTAGCATCCCAATCAGCTGTGACGAGGCCACGAGTACTCATCAAATACAGCCCTTGCTCGATGAGTTCTCGCCTGCTGAGTAGCTCGGCGCCTCGAAATGGAACTGGTGTGTGCAAGCTGCTGGGGCCGTTCAAGTCGGCCGAATAAACAATTGCGTAGTCAAGCAGAACCAGCTTTTGTAAGTCGCCTCCGCGCGGTGCCAGAGCCTTTAGGAGGTAGACCATCCTCAGTCCAAGTTCGAACGGAGAATTGAATACGGCAATCGTGGGCTTACGTTTCATTTGACCCATTTTAGCTTCTTCAGATTTACCAGATGGTGGCATGAGCCAGGTAGGTCGCCAGGGCGTAGTCGTGGCGCCAAAACGCTATCATTGACCCGCAACGTAGAAACACCGGCAATGCCAGCTTCAAGGCGGTCAAGCCCCGATTTATGCTTCAGGCTGTTGACGCTCGGACGCACACCTACAAGTACCATGTTCAATAGCTCGTTGAATTCCTCTTCGCCGTATAAATCTCGACTGAACATCCTCAATCCTTCAGCACAGTAGAACAACGCTCGATGGTCCTGTAGGCTTTCATCGAAGGGAGCCGTCTTCATGACATCATCCAGGCTCATGGCAAGTCCGTTGTGTTCTGAGTACACCCTTATGAGTTCCTCAACATAGATTTGTTCGTCAATGCTGGGGAGCGACGGCGCACCAGGGTCATCGCCACGTTCTGATTCGATACCAAACAGCTCAAAATGCGCACGCCGGTTTAACTCATGCCACTGTAAAAGGTCTCTGAGCTGACATTCGCGAATAAGTCCAAAGTTAAAGCTTTGAATAATGGCGAGCAAGTCTTCAGTCAGCTCATCTGCACGGCCCTTAAACCCTGTCTTCTCCGCTTTCCAGTCATCCAAAAACCGCTGTTTCAGCAATGCTGGATTGGCCATTAAATCATGCAGGTCGTTGCCAACGCCCTTAGGCGCACAAAGGTAATAAAAACGAGGTTGCGGATATGTTCCCGCAAGTAGATGCTTAAAAAATTTTGCCAGTTCAGGGAACACGTCAGATGGAGTCAGCCCGGCTGCGTAGTGCTTGGCTTGAAAAAGGTCCCAGCGGTCCGCTTCTAGAGTGGCTATCAACCGAGCTTCGATATCTCGTCCACCATCGCCAGCGCCACCCAGTTTCTTGACGAACGCGTATTTCGCGCCGCCATCAAGCTGTCTCAGCACGCATGCGGCTTCAATGAATTGCTCCCATTGGTCGGGAGAGAAATGCAGTACTTGGGCCGATGGGGGTAAAACCCCTCGCTTGGCCACGAACCTATTTTTGCGCTTTCTGCTCGATTGTTTGGGCTGGTTCGGCATATGTCTGAGGCCAGCTCGAGGGCGTGGCAGCGCTAAATCTCTCGTTCTTGTGTCAGGTCATCATGGACGCGTTGGACTCGCACTTTGCCGCTCGCTTTTCAAAACAAGCAACTACCGGCCGATGGAATCTTAGCATGCTGTTGAGAAATTGAATTATTAATTGGCAACTTCTTTGGCCAGAACCCGTTATTTCCCATGGGAATAGAAACCTGCATTGAGGCCTTGGCTAGTCATTTAGGGCACTTCAATGAAACGATTGAATCGTTAAAATTTGCTTTCAAAAATGCAATATTATGTCTCAGTTAACGTATCCTAGAATTTTGTGCCCTTACTTGTATGTCAATGACAGGCGACAATCAACTTCATGTTGGAATCCCGTTCGGGTTTAAAGCTGGCCGGATACTTGCCCCCGCTGACGTCGAGTCAGGATTGGCATGTGATTGCCGCTGCCTTCAATGCAATGGGCTCTTGATTGCTAAGAAGGGGACGAAGAGAGTCTGGCATTTTGCGCACCATAATGTCATTGCAACTCAGTCTTGCATCGAGACTGCCATCCATGCCGCAGCCAAACAGGTATTGCTGGACGCGAATTGGATAAATCTGCCGGAAAAACGGATTACCGTTTCTGGCAGGACAAAATCAGGCGCGACTCACACAAAGAGCAAGTTGCTCTTAGAACCGCGTACTGTTCGATTCGAGTACTGCCGCGACGAGGTATGGGAAACAAATATTCGTCCAGACGTGATTGGATATCGAGGTAACCGACGCCTATTAGTTGAAATGTTTTTCACACATAGAGTAGACGAAGCCAAGCGACATAAGCTTGAAGAGCTCAACCTGCCGAGCATCGAAATTGACCTTTCAAACCTAAAACACGACGCCGATTTCGAAGCAGTGAGCCAACGCGTCCTACACGATGTAACCGAAAAGGAATGGCTGTTCTATCCAAGAGAGAAGCAAGAGCAGGCAGCTTTGCGCAATGTGCTAGAACAGGAAATTGCGCAGTTGGACCTAAAACACGAACGTCAACTGTCAAACCAGAAACGAAAGCAAGAGGCGAGGCAGCGAGAGATAGACAAAAAAATCAAAAACATTGCTGACGCCAATGAACGTTACAGAGCTCTGCCAAGGTTGGAAAAAGAGTGTCTCCTGCGCGAATCCTTGAACATAACCGGGGTATGGCCCTATTACCTTAATAAAGCAAGCGAACAAGCTAATGCGGTCAATGAATTGCCGAGAATATGGCAGGCGGCCCTGTTTTCCCGATTTATTTATGGAAAAGGCACTGCCGGCCAGAGATTACAAGTGGATACCATTCAGGAATGGGTCATAGATAGATTTGGTGTGATTGATAACCGACGATACGACGCACAAACCGCCGTAAAGCAATTTCTTGGCTACCTCCGCGCATGCGGCTTTATTGCCAAGTCCCCTTACAATCCCTACGAAGATACTTACTACGAGGTGGTACATGATGCACTGACTCCTCCCTCTCGAAAATATCCGAAGGAAGACATGCGTGGCGCAGCTCCGAGTCCGATTGTAGTAAACAGCGCATCATTTAGTTCGCCTGCTAAGGTACATTCCACGTCAACTCGCTGGCTGTGGCGAGCAAGCTGGCCCAGTAGAGCAGATATGCTTGGTGCCGCTGGCATTCATATTGAACATTCGCCACATAAGGAACTTTTACGGCACGCAATTGAAGCACTATCACCTCAGAGCCGCCCGCATAATCCTCTTGACGCGGCTATACAATTGGAGAGTAAGGGTGTACCAAGAGACGTTACATTAGATTTTTTTGTGAGTCTAGGCTTGGTTTTAAAGCCTCCGCGGTCACCATGACTACTTGCATCTTAAGTAGACATCCATGCTGATATTTTCTCATGAGCACCCTGACAACCGATGATGCGACTCCCCTGGAGCCACTTAAATCGCATGTTGCATGCATCCAAAATAGCTGTCCGGAATAGCCGAGTTCTCTCAGACATAGATGGCGCTCGTGCGTTACAAGGCCTCACTTTCGACTGGATTTAATATTTTTGGCGGGGTCAGTCTGTCCTCGCTCCGGCGCAATCGTTGGCTCTTCCAATTGTTCTTGTGTAATACCAAATCGGATAGCATTCGCAATATGTCGCACGAATCTCTCGTCAAACCACCGAAGAGTTTTTTGAAGTTTACTGTACTTGTCTTGCTCACGCTTCACTTTCTGTTCCCAAATACTTTGGGTAGGTGTCTTATTTTTTGGGATTTTTCCCGTTTTATGAAACCCTCGGTAAGCACTAGTCTTCGCTGCATAAGCTGCCTTAATATCGTCGTGAGCCTGCAGTCCTTGGCGAGTCCAGACGTGACCTGTCTCCTTCAATATCAGCGCTACGACCCCCTCCCAAGTTAGGATTTTCCGCAATGGCCAATCTTCTATAAGGCCGACGATAAATTGAACACGTTGGCCTGTTAATTTTCTCCGTGTTTGTTTGCGTTTGCGAGGCTGCACAATTACCTCCGAGCGATGTTGTTTTCTCGCGGTTGCGGAGTACCCAGGTGGATAAGCGTCCCGTCCGGAATGGTCGGGTCATTATGCTTCTCAAATATTGTTTCAAGTCTTTCAACCGTCTGTTGCTGATGGTCAAGCCAGTTGTCTACGCCATACGTTCCGTCACGCTTTTCTTTCTTGCACAATTTCAGTTGGAATTTGGTTTCCTCCAATAATTCAACTGCATACGTCACCTGAATTGGATTCCCTTTTTCAAGCAAATGCTCACCGCACGAACTACAATCACGATGCAATGGACATGGAAGTCCGGAAAAATCATGCACGCAAACACCAAGGTCAGTCACATGTGCGGCCATCGTCCGGGACGCAATGAATTCCTCTCGTTTCACAGGGTCGTTAATTTTGATAGCCGAGTCAGCAATGACTCCCTGTACCTCGCCACGTTGCAGTTTCTCGTGGATGCTCCGTGCCAGTGCCCGTCCAGTCATGTGGTTATAGGGCTCGTTATGACGGGCATCTATCCGCCCCATCCAACGACTGAGTTCCATCTCGGGTAATCCCCCTTCATTTGCCAACGTATTCAGCCAATGACGAACTTGGCGCGCAGTCACTCTTAGTGGTTTTCCATCCGCATCACGATATCCTGTGCGCTCGAAAATCGAAAGACTTTCACCTCTACCTGCAAGATAGTCACTCAGCTGCTGGTCTGTCACCAGCACCGCTGTGCCATTCAAGGTAGGTTTATCCGAATGAAAAAAATTCACACCAACAACAAATAACATCTCATGAAGAGCGTAATCCGCTTCTCCTCCAGGAAACACCACGGTTTCACGCGTAAAGCTCGCAAGACATTTTTCAAGGTCATCTTTCCGTATCGCCGGAATCCATCTGCCGCCATCCGTCTTTTTTTTGTAGACACTGGACACCTTACGTAGCTTAACGAACTGCCTTCCACTATTTCCATATTCGCTCTGAGTGAGGCCCACAGCACGTTCCACCTCCTTCATGCTCAGCAGATAGTCGTCGCATAGGGTGACCCAAGGCTCAGGTAAAAGCGTCCCTACCGGATTATTCGCAATATATTCTGCTATCTGACGAAACGGCTTTGTAATCCGCAAAATGTCGTCAATGGCCCGTCTCGCCAAGTCACTCGCAATTGTTGGAAGCCATTTTGTTCGTGTTCGAACATGGGCGTTTTTACCCGGGACATCCCGTATCCCGTATCGAATCACCGGTTTTCCAAATTGATTAACGATAGGAAAACCATCTTTCTTCTCTTGTAGCTCTTCTCGCCAACACTCTAGCGGCAAGGTAAGTAGCGCTCCCATACGCCAACCTCCACAAATGAGCAACTCGACTGCTCGTTGGCGCAATAGGTCATTATCGTCCAAGGCAAGATTGGATATCTCTGCAATTGCAGCCAGAATTTTGTCGGACGGAAGCTTACGGTTACGGTCCTCTTCGAAATCCTCGCCATGGCGACTTTGGACCGACACATCCGTTTCTGTTTCCCTCGGAACGGTATTCGTCCACCCAATTCGTATTGGG
>Ga0207117_1075_pt2 | contig 12217 bp, 10 predicted proteins | sample Alteio_BWMinHeat_45_FD_153502 | JGI IMG/M metagenome (GOLD analysis project Ga0207117, IMG submission 153502) | Enriched cells from forest soil in Barre Woods Harvard Forest LTER site, Petersham, Massachusetts, United States -... | ecosystem: Environmental > Terrestrial > Soil > Temperate forest >...
ACCCTCAAAAAATTGAGAAAAAGTGGCAGAAAGCATGGTTTGGTTCCAGCGTTTTTAAAGCTAAAAATAACTCAAAAAAAGAGAAATTTTATCTTTTGGATGAATTTCCTTATCCATCAGGAGATGGTTTGCATGTGGGCCATTGTAGACCCTATATTGCCCTAGACGTTATAGCTAGAAAGAGGAGGATGCAGGGGCAAAATGTGTTGTTTCCCATGGGATGGGATGCCTTTGGTTTGCCCACCGAAAATTATGCGATTAAAAAAGGTGTGCATCCGGCAGTGGTTACAAAAAAGAATACCGACACATTCAAAAAGCAAATGAAAAATTTGGGTTTGTCTTTTGATTGGTCGCGAGAAATAAACACCACCGATCCAAAATACTACAAATGGACGCAATGGATATTTATAAAATTATTTGAACAAGGTCTGGCATACAAAGACAATATCAATATTAACTGGTGTCCAAGTTGCAAGATTGGCTTGGCTAATGAAGAAGTAATTAACGGTAATTGCGAAAGGTGTGGCACTAAGGTCCAGAAAAAGGAAAAAAACCAATGGCTCATAAAAATTACCAATTATGCGGATAGGTTAATTAAGGATTTGGATTTGGTGGATTATCCTATGCGTGTAAAAACCCAGCAAAAAGAGTGGATTGGCCAATCGGAAGGCGCGCGAGTATTATTTCCTTTAGAAGGAGTTGAAGATCCTATTGAAGTATTTACTACAAGAATAGATACGATTTTCTCTGGTACGTTTTTAGTATTGGCTCCGGGACACAAATTTATTGATAAATATAAGGCCAAAATTGAAAATATAGAAGAGGTTATTGAATATAGAAACAAGGCAAAAAATATGTCGGACATTGATAGGGCTAATGCGCAAAAAGAGGTTACCGGAGTCCAGCTAAAAGGCATGCTGGTGAAAAATCCCGCTACGGGAGAAGAAATGCCGGTATGGATTGCCGATTTTGTGTTGGAAAATTATGGCACCGGAGCCGTTTTTGCCGATGCCCATGATAAAAGGGATTTTAAGCTTGCTAAAAAATATGGTATTGCACTAAGAACTTCTATTGCGCCCAGCGACCAAGCCTTGGCTCACGCCGTAAAAAACTTAGAAGAATGTTTTGAGGGTGAAGGAGTGTTGTATAACTCAATGCAATTTGATGGGATGACATCTGCGAAGGCTCGTCCAGAAATTATTGCCTGGTTGCAAGAAAAAGGTTTTGCAAAGCCTTGGATAAATTATAAATTGCGGGATTGGATTTTTTCGCGCCAGCACTATTGGGGAGAACCAATTCCTATGATTTTTTGCCAAACATGCGGATGGGTGCCCGTTCCAGAAAAAGATTTACCGGTCCAGTTACCCAAAGTTAAAAATTATAAACCAACCGATACCGGAGAGTCTCCGTTGTCTTCTATTACAACATGGGTAAATGTAAAGTGTCCCAAGTGTAAACAACTAGCAAAAAGGGAAACCGACACCATGCCAAATTGGGCAGGATCTAATTGGTATTATTTAAGGTATGTTGATCCTAAGAATAATAATAAATTGGCCGATGAAAAATTATTGCAGCACTGGATGCCGGTTGATTGGTATAATGGAGGCATGGAGCACACAACGCTGCACCTACTATATTCTCGGTTTATTTTTAAGTTTTTATGGGATATTGGGGCTGTGCCAAAGAAAATTGGAAGCGAGCCGTATAAAAAGAGGACTTCGCATGGGATTGTATTGGGTCCAGGCGGCATTAAAATGTCAAAAAGCAGGGGAAATGTGATAAACCCCGATGATGTGATAAAGCAATACGGGGCTGATACGTTAAGGGTTTACCAAATGTTTATGGGGCCCTTTGAACAGATGATCCCATGGGATCATAAAGGAATTGTAGGGGCCCACAGGTTCTTAGAGAAAGTGTACACTTTGGCACATCAAAAAGAATTTTCTAAAAAAGAAGATGCCAACGTAAGTGCGGCTTTGCATAAGACCATAAAAAAAGTCTTTGAAGATATTCAGACAATGAAATTTAATACGGCCGTTTCTTCATTGATGATTCTAGTAAATACTTTTTATGAAAACCCAACAAAGATAACCAAAGAGGATATAAAAAATTTGTTAATAATATTATCTCCCCTTGCTCCGCATATGGCCGAAGAGCTTTGGCAAAAAGTTGGAGGCAAGGGATTGTGCTCGCAGCAGCGTTGGCCAAAGATTAACGAAAAGCTGGTTAAGGACGAAAAGGTATTATTGATTGTGCAAATTAATGGAAAGGTAAGAGAAAAAATGGAAATGAAAAATAATATGAGCCAAAAAGAGGTGGAGCAAGCAATCTTAGAAAGTGAAAAAATAAAAAACTGGATTGGTACAAATAAAGTAAAAAAGGTAATCTTTGTGCCAAATAAACTAATAAATATTGTAGTATAAAGATGTCCTTAGATATTAATCTCTATGCAGAGCATCCCGATAAATATATTGAGTTGCAAAACTTACGTCCCGATTATCATGCGGCAATTGAAAAAACAGTTTTTTTATCATTAAAATATCTTAAAAATAAGGAAAAAATTTCTATTGCCGATTTCTGCGGGGGTATTGGCAATGTGACTAAAAAAATTTCCAAACAAACACCCATTTCGAAAGCAACGATTATTGATATTAATAAAGAATTTTTAAACATTGCTGAGTCCTCAGGCATTGAAGCGGAAATATTAGAAGCATTGCATTCGGATATTATCGATATAAAATTAAAAAAAGAATTCGACCTCATTCTATTGGTCTTTGCCTATCACCATATTCCTGATGACAAAAAACGTAAGTATCTCAATATTGCTTTAGATGGGTTAAAAGAAAATGGACTTTTAGTTTTAACGGAGATTTACCTGCCAAATCAATATATTACTAAAAAATATTATGAAAAGCTATTGGAGGAAATTCCAGTTAAAAATTTATTACTAGAGAATTTTCTGCAAGAAACTGCAGATAGTACAGAATTCGAATTTAAAGTCGCGAAAGAGTTTGCTGATAAAGAGTTAAAATCATTAGGGTTTAGAGAGATTGAAAGTATAAGAATATGGCCATTAGACAAAACTTTTGACAGTAATATTGGTACATTTGTTCAAATTTTTACTAATTAAAAAATCTATGATAAAAAAAGTGGTTATCTCTGCGGCAGGACAGGGTACTCGCATGTTGGAATTAAGTAAAGACAAGTCAAAGCACCTTATTACCGTGGGTCAGCGTCCTTTTTTGGCTTACCTATTGGATAATATTATTGCGGCTGGCTACCAAGAAATTACTATGGTGGTGGGATTTCGTGAGGATATGATCCGTGACTTTTTAAAAACCTACGATGCCAAGCATGCAAAGCTGCAGCTTATTAACCAATTTGAAATGCTAGGTCCCAAGGAAAAAGAATACGGGACAGCGTGTCCCATAAAATGCGTCAAGGAAGCCGTGGGGAATGAAAATTTCATTTCTTTGGTGGGGGATAATTTTTACACGGTTGAGCAGCTGCAGACAATGAACGTTGATGACCAGTTTTGCTATGTAGCCGGGGTTGAAAGCCAGACTCCTGAAAAATTCGGCGTTTTGTTGGAGAAAGATGGCTTTTTAGAAAAAATTGTGGAAAAACCTCAAGAATTCTTAGGGAATTTTATTAACACGAGTCTGTATAAGTTTACCCCCGACATTTTTGATACAGTTTTTGCTATTGAGAAGTCACCAAGAGGCGAATATGAAATAACAGATGCCATTTCACTCTTAGCCAAAGAAAAAAAGGTGAAGATAAAAAAGTTTACTGACTACTGGATGGATTTTGGCCGTCCGGATGACATAGAAAAGTTTTCTAAATATTTACAGGAAAAGAAATGAACTCAATGAAGCAATCTTTGGGTGCACTAACTGTTGCTATCAGGATTTTAAAAAACGGTGGCATTGTGATTTGTCCGACCGATACGGTATACGGTTTTTTAGCAGATGCAACTAATAAAAAAGCTGTTGAGAAAATTTATAACATAAAAAAACGGCCAAAATCAAAACCATTGCCAGTGTTTGTAAAAGATTTTAAGATGGCTAATACATTAGCAGACGTTGATGCTCGTCAGGCCAAAATGTTAAAAAAGTATTGGCCGGGAAAATACACATTTATTTTAAAAAGAAAACTGGGTCATAAGCTCTACGGGGTAGATAAAAAAACAATTGCCCTGCGTATTCCAAACTACAAATTCTTAAATAATATATTAGAAAAAATAAACAGATCACTGGTGCAAACTTCGGTAAATATTTCGGGAGAAAATCCTTTTACCGCGATAGATGATATAGTAAAAACATTTGGAAGTTTAGATATTTTAATAATAGACGGGGGCGATATTAAAAAAAGAAAGTCATCTAAGGTGTTAGATTTAACTACAAATAAAATTAAAATTTTGAGATAATGAAACTAAAACAAAAAGATCCGCAAATTGCCAAGTTAATTAATTTGGAAACCGAGCGGCAAAAAAATACCTTGCAAATGATCCCATCTGAAAATCATTCTTCGGTGGCAGTGCGCGAGGCATTGGGATCAATATTAACTGATAAGTATGCGGAGGGGTATCCAGGAAAACGCTACTATGGCGGTAATCAATTTATCGATAAAGTAGAAAGTCTTTGTATTGAGCGGGCAAAAAAATTATTTAAGGTTCTGCACGTTAATGTGCAGCCGCATTCGGGTAGTCCTGCAAATGCCGCGGTATATGTGGCGGTTTGTGAGCCAGGGGATACTATTATGGGATTGGCCCTGCCTATGGGGGGCCACTTAACCCACGGCACAAAGGTAAGTTTTTCGGGGAAATTTTTTAAGTCTGTTCAATATGGAGTAGATGAGAAAACGCACTTGATAAATTATGATGAATTGTCAAAACTGGTGCAAGAAACCAAGCCAAAATTAATGTGGGTGGGGGCAACCGCATATCCTCGCCTTTTTGATTGGAAAAAATTGGGTCGCCTTGCCGATTCTGTTGGCGCATATTTGGCTGCTGACATTGCCCATATTGCTGGTTTGGTGGCTGGGGGCGCACATCCAAGTCCGGTGCCTTATGTTCACATTGTGACTACCACAACCCATAAAACGTTGCGTGGCCCACGGGGAGGCATGATTATGGTAACCCAAAAAGGAATTAAAAAAGATGCCGACCTGCCAAAAAAAATAGACAAAGCAGTGTTTCCCGGGCTGCAAGGCGGTCCGCATGAAAATGCTATTGCTGCCATTGCAGTTTGTTTAAAAGAAGCTAGTACACCTGCATTTAAAAAATATGCCAAGCAAATTGTAAAAAATGCCAAAGCATTAGCAGAAGAATTGAAAAAATATGATTTTACGTTGGTTTCCGGCGGCACCGACAATCATTTGCTGTTAATTGACCTTCGCAACAAAAATATTACCGGGGCTGACGCGCAAAATTTATTGGAAAGCGCGGGAATTACCATTAATAAAAACAGTATTCCCTATGACCCCGCTGGGCCATTTAAGCCATCGGGAATCCGACTTGGCACTCCCGCAATTACTACTCGGGGTATGAAAGAAGCTCAAATGCGCCAGATTGCGGCTTGGATTAATGAGGTAATTTCTAATCCAAAATCAGCAAAAAAAGTGCAGGAGGAAATCAAAAAATTCTTTAAAAAATTCCCATTGCCAAAGTAAATGAATAATAGATATTTTATCATGCGCCACGGGGAGAGTAAGGTAAATGTGGCTGAAATAATATTGAGCCATCCAAAACACGGAACTCACGAAGATTTCACACTTACAGAAAATGGTGAAAAACAAGCGAGAGATTCTGCTAAGAAAGCAAAAACAGAAGGTTTATTAAATAGTGAAACTATAATTTATTCTTCTCCATTTTCACGATGCAAAAAGACTGCGGAAATTACTAAGGAAGTTTTAGGAGTAAGCAGTGAAATATATTTTGACGATAGGCTAAGGGAAAGGTTTTTTGGTGATTTCGAAAGAACCCATAATAGTAATTATCGAAAAGTATGGGATGTAGATATTAATAATCCTGACCATAAAGATTTTAGTGTGGAGAGTGCGCAGGAAGTCCAAAATATGACTCTTTCCCTAATAAATGACTTGGAGAAAAAGTATAGTGATAAGAAGTTATTGTTAAAAAAGGTGAAACGATTAATTGGCAACAGGCCAATCAAATCACCAAAGAAGAAATTGAAAAGGTGTTGGTGCGATCTCCTTTGTCTTGCAAGAGTGCTCGAGGAATTTGTCAAAAGTGTTATGGTTGGGATTTGGGTAGAAATAATTTAATAAAGCTTGGAGAAGCCGTGGGAGTGGTGGCAGCTCAAGCTATTGGTGAACCAGGAACCCAGCTTACCTTAAGAACCCACCACTTGGGTGGAGTTGCCGGAGGAGGGGATATTACGCAAGGCTTACCAAGAATTGAAGAAATTTTTGAGTCACGTGCCCCAAAAGGAGAAGCGGTGATGTCGCTAGCAGAAGGCAAAGTTATAAAAATTGACGAAGAAAAAAAGATCATTACCATACAGCCAACAGGTGCTTCTTTGGGCAAAAAGGGAGGCAAAAAAGAGCTACCTATTGATTACCAAATTCCAGCAAGGGTTGCTATTATTGTTGAAGTTGGCCAAGAGGTAAAAGAAAATCAGCCTTTGTGTGGTGGAAGTTTAGATTTAAGAAAGCTTTATAGATCTTCGGGCCTTGAAGAAACCCAGCGATATATTTTGCGAGAAGTGCAACGAATTTATGCTTCGCAGGGAGTTGATATTCACGACAAGCATGTGGAAGTAATTATTCAAAAAATGTTTTCAAGGATGAAAATTAAAGAAGGCGGGGATTCAGGATGGGTGGCTGGAGAAATTGTGGAAGGATCAATTTTTGCTGAAGAGGTAGAGCGATTAAAAGAAACTAAAAAAGAGGTACCTATGGGTTCTCAAATATTATTGGGGATTTCCGAAGTGGCATTGGCTTCAGAGAGCTTTTTGTCAGCAGCTTCTTTCCAACAGACCTCAAGGGTGTTGATTAAGGCAGCTTTGGAGGGCAAAGAGGATAAGTTGCGAGGACTTAAAGAAAACGTGATTATTGGAAAGATTATACCGGTAGGAACAGGGTTTCACAAAAAATAGAGATTGCTAAAGCAATCTATATAATTGGTCGCTCGGTCGGAATAATAAATTGTGATTTCTTATTCCTCCCTTCGCTTAGCCAATTATAACATCGAAAAATCCGCTTTTTAGCGGATTTTTTGGTGGGTGAGTAAGTAAATAGGCTCAATAGAGTATTGACATGGCATGAGAATATATGTTACAATTAACCTATAGGGTAAAACAACGGGTTTTATCTTAAAAACAGCACTTTTCACCCGAATTTTCGGGCGGCATGGTAAGCCGAATAACCCTCAACACGAAAGGAAATTGCCATGAGTAATGAATTTTCCAAGGTTGGGATGAATGCCTCGTTTGTCGACGACCGAGATACTCGGTTTGCCGAACTCATCAAAAATCCTCTGTTCTGGGTTGCTGTGGCTTTTACTAAGGCCAAGGGCGAAGATCATTTCACCATTGACTTGTGTCAACGATTGGCGGTCGAAGGATCGGCGATCTTCGAGCTTCGTTACCGTCGTAATTTCGCCATCAAGCGGATCGTGGAGTACGGCAAGGATTCTGGCAAAGTCTGGTTCATGGGATGGATAAAAATCGTTCTTCTCGCCCTCGAGCAGGCTCGTGAAGCATGGGATAAAGGTAAGATTCCCGGTTCTCCGGAAACCTACACCCAAGCTCTTCAAGTGATCCTGCGGAAAGTGTTTGACAGAAAGGAGCTAACGCAGAAGGAACGAAGTATCATTATTGCCAACGCAAGTACTCGACTTACTCTTCATCAGTCATGTCATCCGATACAGAACAAAATCATCGATGATGAGTTCAAAGACATGACGTCGAAGCAGAGAAGCAAACGCATATTGGAGATCATGAGTGAAGTAATGCGTCCGTGAAAAAAGGTACGACACCAGACCCTGCGATTCAACTTCGGTTGATACGCAGGGTTTTTTATTGTAAAAAATTTGCATAAATGCAAAAATACATGATACAATTAGCAAACAAATTACCATGGCAAAAAACGGTAAAATCCAAAAAGAGGATAACCAAAAAGACAAGAAATTAAAGAAAAAAGGATACATACTGGCCGCGCATACCAAGCGATGGATTAAGGCCACGTTAATGTTTTTGGCTGCGATAATTATAATCTTGAGTTTTCTGCAAAAAGCCGGTTTGGCAGGCCAGATTTTTGTGAAGGTTTTCACCTTTTTGTTGGGAAATTCTTCCTACGCCCTTCCTTTATTTTTGTTATTGGGAGGATTTATTTTTTTGAGCACCAGAAAAAAAGGCAAAAGCATATCAATGTTTTTGGCCATTATTATTTCATTGGTTGGAATATCGGGAGTATTGGGCGGGCATGATTTAAAGCTTATGCAGGGCGGTTGGATAGGATTTTTATTGGGAAAATTATTGGTAGGATCATTTGGGCCCCTGGTTGCCAATGTTATTTTTGCGGCCATTATTATGATTGGCCTGTTTATTTTCTTGCAATTCCTCTGGATAGAGTGGTTTTATGAAAAAGAAGAAAAGGTAAAGCCAGAAGGTATGCTTAAAAGTTCGGATTCTCCTAATTTTAGAATTAAAGGAGTTGAACCGGAAAAAAATGAACCAGCAAAAAAGCAACCAGCAACTAACAGTTGGCAACTAACAAAAAAGCCAGAAGTCAAAAGCCAAAAACCAGAGAGCGTAACTTTGATGTCAGCCATTAACAAGGGAAAATATTCTTTGCCCCCTATTGATTTATTGTCAAAAAATGAAACCGCGCCAACCAGTGGCAACATTAAGGAAAATTCTTTAATTATTAAAAAAACGTTGGAAAATTTTGGTATTCCCGTGGAAATGGCCGAAGTTAACGTGGGGCCAGCGGTAACCCAGTATGCTTTTAAGCCCGCTGAAGGCGTAAAGCTTTCCAAAATTACCACCTTATCAAATAATTTAGCACTGGCATTAGCAGCCCATCCTATTAGAATTGAAGCTCCTATTCCTGGAAAATCCTTGGTAGGTATTGAGGTACCAAATAAGGTGCGCGCCACGGTGGTGCTCAGAAATTTAGTGGCAGACCAAAACTACCAAGGTTCACCTTCACCGTTGCTCATTGCGCTTGGAAAAGATGTTTCAGGGTCGCCAGTATATACTGCTTTGGAAGAAATGCCTCATATGTTGGTAGCTGGAGCTACGGGTACGGGAAAAACTATTTTTTTGAATTCTTTAATTGTCAGTTTATTGTATAAAAGCACCCCTGAAATGTTACGAATGATTATGGTTGACCCCAAGCGCGTGGAGTTTCAAAACTATAACGACATGCCGCATTTATTGTGCCCGGTCATTTACGATGCTCAAAAAAACCTTAAATGCCCTGCAATGGTTGGCAAAAGAAATGGAACGGCGCTTTGAAGTGTTTTCTGAAATTCCAACAAGAAATTTAAAAAGTTATAATTCTAATAAAACGGTTATAGCAGAAGGAAAACAATTACCCTATATTGTCCTGGTTATTGACGAGCTGGCGGATTTGATGGCTGCCAAGGGAAGAGAGCTTGAAGCAGGAATTGTGAGGCTTGCGCAAATGGCTAGGGCAACTGGAATACATTTGGTATTGGCAACGCAAAGGCCCTCGGTTGAAGTTATTACTGGATTAATTAAGGCCAACATTACCTCAAGGATTAGTTTCCAGGTGGCCAGCCAAATTGATTCAAGGACGGTACTTGATACTTCTGGAGCTGAAAAATTATTAGGTGCAGGAGATATGTTGTTTTTATCATCTAAAAGTTCTAAAATAACCCGCGTACAAGGTCCCTATGTTTCAGAAAATGAAGTCAAAAGGGTTTCAGATTGGGTAAGCGATATGGGTAAAAAGGTGGAAGAGCCCCAGTCTTTGTTAATTGAAAGCTTAAAAACTACTTTAGAGCAGTCAGATCAAAGCGAAGAAAAGGGCGGAGGTGATGTATTTTTTGGAGACGACGATCCGCTATTTGAAGATGTAAAAAGAATTGTATTAGAAACCAAAAAAGCATCGGCATCGTTTTTGCAAAGAAGGTTGCGTATTGGATATTCACGTGCCGCCCGTTTAATTGATATGTTGGAGGACAAGGGTATTGTGGGAGCTGCTGATGGCGCAAAGCCTCGAGAAGTATATGGTGAAAACCAAGGAGCTAATGCGGACTTATCTGGCGGTAATGGCATGGATGAATCGGAGGAACCTCCAAAAGGAGAAGTTTGGGAAAAGGTGTAATTTTAATATTTGACTCATGGAAAAACAATCCTTAATCTTAATCGGAATTATCATTATTATAGCTATTGCTTTTGGCGGGTATTTTGTTTATAAAGATTTTACAACGAAAACACAATCGCCAATTATAAATCAAATTAATCCAACACCTAGTAGCAGTGGTTTTTCAGCTTCTCCTCCTTCTGGAGCTGCTCCATTGGTTGTACAATTTAACAGAAATTCAATTGCATGCGCATCCGATATAAATATTGACTACGGTGATGGAACGAGCTGCACGACGGCAAACCCAGATAATAGCGAACATTGTAGCGTGTTTACGCACACATATAAAAAGCCTGGCACATATACTGCTAAAGCATACTGTTATATGTCGCCATACCACGAGGTGGGAAACACGATAGTTACGGTAACTGCCACGCCTTTGCCTACAAACCAACCAGTCAATTTAAAAACCTACACCAATTCCCAATACGGATTTTCTTTCCAATATCCCGCGAGCCTAAACAGTAGTTTTGCAACTTTTCAGCAACAGCCAAGTGCTATTATAAGTGCTACTGGCAGCCTCAATATTGATGATAAGGGATGCTATAGGTTGGACATTCAAGGTTTTGAATCAAACGGAACGGTTAACGGTATACCGTTTTGCGAATCAAGTGGAGGCAGTCCAGGGGCCGGTCAATTATATAGCAGCTATTATTATACAACCAAGCACGGTGGCAATTACATAACGCTAACCTATATTGTTCATACTCCTAATGGCTGCGATGCTTACAAAGGAAGTGCTAACTATCAAAGTTGTGTGGATTTTTTTAATAATATTAATACGATAGTACTGCAACCAATTAGGGATAGTGCCGCTACACTTACATTTACTAAATAAAAAATTATAAAATTTTAAATTTAATTATTTCCCACCGTTCTACAGTTGCACCCAAAGGTAGTAAATTAATTTAATTTCAAATTATACATCATGGCCAAAGAAAAAAAGGAGAAAAAGGCTGAGGAGACAAAACAAAGCAAAGCGCTTGATTCTGCTATTAACGAAATTAAAGAGCGGTTTGGAGAGGGGTCAATTATGAAGCTTTCTGAAAGCAATAAGGTAAATGTAGATACTATCCCTACCGGATCTATTGCCATGGATTTAGCACTTGGAGTTGGGGGAATGCCTCGGGGCAGAATTATAGAAATTTATGGCGCAGAATCCTCCGGAAAGACTACATTATCGCTCCATATTGTAGCCGAAGCCCAAAAAAAGGGTGGAGTATGTGCTTATATTGATGCTGAGCACGCCATGGATCCTGATTACGCCAAAAGACTTGGGGTCAACACTAATGACCTTTTAATTTCACAGCCATCAAGTGGCGAGCAAGCATTGCAAATTGTAGAGACGCTCGTAAAAAGCGAAAATGTGGATGTAATTGTGGTAGACTCTGTTGCGGCACTAACTCCCCAACGGGAAATTGAGGGTGAAATTGGTGACCAGCACATGGGGTTGCAGGCGCGTATGATGAGCCAGGCATGTAGAAAAATTTCCAGCATTGCAGCAAAATCAAATACCATGATTATTTTTATCAACCAAACCAGGATGAAAATTGGTATGGTGTTTGGTAATCCGGAAACTACTCCCGGGGGATTAGCATTGAAGTTTTACGCATCAGTAAGGGTTAATTTAACCAGGACTGCGCAGATAAAATCGGGAGATGAAATTGTGGGTAATCGCGTAAAAGCTAAAGTGGTAAAAAATAAAGTAGCGGCGCCTTTTAAGGTTGCAGAATTTGATATTTATTATAACGAAGGGATTTCAAAATCGGGAGACGCGTTGCGGGCAGGTTTGGCATCGGGGGTCATAAAGCAAACGGGAAATACTTTTGTATTTGAAGGCGAAAAAATGGGCGTAGGA
>Ga0207117_1099_pt1 | contig 12103 bp, 11 predicted proteins | sample Alteio_BWMinHeat_45_FD_153502 | JGI IMG/M metagenome (GOLD analysis project Ga0207117, IMG submission 153502) | Enriched cells from forest soil in Barre Woods Harvard Forest LTER site, Petersham, Massachusetts, United States -... | ecosystem: Environmental > Terrestrial > Soil > Temperate forest >...
TGGGCTGTCGACCGCAGATGCCAAAGAAGCTATGGTGGCGTGGTTGGAGAAAGCTGGTTGCGGCAAACGCACAGTGTCTTACAAGCTGCGCGACTGGCTATTCTCGCGCCAGCGTTACTGGGGCGAGCCATTCCCCATATTGCATTACGAAGACGGATCAAAACGCGTCCTCGGTTTGGACGAGCTGCCTCTGCTGCCGCCGGAAATGACCGACTTCAAACCGACAGGCGATGGACAAAGTCCGCTTGCCCGTGCGCGGCATTGGGTTGAGATCGTTGACGAAAAGACAGGTAAAAAGGCGTGGCGCGAGACCAATACGATGCCGCAATGGGCCGGATCGTGCTGGTATTACCTGCGTTTTTGTGATCCGCATAACGAAAAGGCTGCCTGGGGCAAAGACGAAGAGAACTATTGGATGCCCGTAGACCTATATGTCGGTGGTGTAGAGCATGCCGTGCTGCACTTGCTGTACTCGCGTTTTTGGCATAAAGTGCTTTTCGACTGCAAACTTGTGACTACGCCAGAGCCATTCATGTCGCTGCGCAATCAGGGCATTATCGTCGCGCGCTCGTACCAAAAGAGTGGTGGAGGCTATGTCGATCCTGAAGAGGTTAGCGAGAAAAACGGAAAGTATTACAATAAAACTACAGGCGAAGAGCTGAAAAGCCAGATTGAAAAAATGTCCAAATCGAAACTCAATGGCATCACGCCAGACGACATTATCGAAGAGTTCGGCGCCGACTCGCTGCGTCTCTATGAAATGTTCATGGGGCCGTTGGAGAAGGAAAAGATCTGGAATACGGATGCCGTCAGCGGTTGCAAACGTTTCTTGACTAGGTTTTACGATTTGGCTGTGTCAGATAAGTTGTCTGATGCCGACACCCCCGAAGCCCTGAAGCTTGGCCACAGGCTGGTGGCTGGTGTTGCGAAGGACATGGAGTCGCTACAGTTCAATACAGCAATTTCCAAGCTGATGGAGTTCATTAACGATTTCAGTAAGCTAGCGACTTACCCCAAGAGCGTTCTCAAGATGGCCACACAGGCCCTTATGCCGTTAGCTCCGCACTTGGCGGAAGAAGTGTGGCAAATAATTGGGTGTAAGGAGTCGCTGTCGTATGTTCCGTTCCCTGTTGCCGATGAGAAATACCTGCATGACGAAACCATCACGTACGTAGTGCAAGTAAATGGCAAAGTGCGCGGCCGCTTCGAACTACCCAAGGACCAACCTGAGCAGGAAGTCCTGGCGGCTGCAAAGCAAAATGCTGCCATCATGCGCTTCCTGGACGGTCAGACCATCCAGAAAGTCGTCTTCGTGCCTAACAAACTCCTCAGCATCGTCGTTGGACAGGATGGGTAGTATAGCGGGTTAACAGTTACGTCAGTCACTACGAAAAACGCAGGACAAGATAACAGGATAAACAGGATAAGGCCTGGGTTAAGTTGATTGAGCGTAACAATGAAGAAGGCAGGACAGGATAGACAGGATGGACAGGATAAGGCCTGGGTTTACATTTTGCTCATAACAATCTGTAAATTTACGCCTTATCCTGTTTATCCTGTTATCCTGTCTTGTGTTTTTCGTTGTTATGTTGTGAGTGATAACGTACAGACTATCCTGTTTATCCTGATATCCTGTCCTGTGTTTTTGTTTTTATATCATGTACATAATTGCTGAGAGGGCAAAGGTTAGAAACACCGGGATCTTGATCGGTTCGAATCCTTTCAGCTTGTAAGCAATGTTCAACAGGGTCAAAACAATCAGGCCGGGGTAACAGATCTTGAGGATCGGCCACAGGAACGCCGAGATGCCATTAAACTGCAGCGTCGAGATGGCAAAGGTCAGCGCGAGGGATCCGGCAAGAATCAGTCTATAGCTAACGCGTTCTTTAAAAACTTCCTTTTGAATAAAGTCGGCAAATACTGCGATCAGTGCCATGGCTGTTGTGAAGCATGCCAGCGCTACTGTTATGCTAACGAGCATATTTGCGTAGGGTCCCGCGAGTTTCAAAGTGATGGCGCTAAGAAGTTCGTCTTCGCTGATGGCTCCTAAAGTGGACCCATGATATGAGGAGACGAGGCTGAATCCGATGTATACGATAGCAAGGAGGGTGATGCCAATGATGCTGGCTCTGGCGGTCAGGTCAGTGGGGGAAATGCCTGTGTTGTTGTGAGTTTGTCGTGTACGGACAAGAGCTAAGATTGAGGAAGAAAAGAAAAAGGCAGCCAGCAGGTCCATTGTCTTGTACCCTTCTTTGAGTCCATGGAAAAACATGTTTAATGAAGTATGATCGGTCTCTTGTACGTCAGCTGTTGTGAATAGTCCGATGAGGATAATGGAACTGAGGGAAATCAACAGCAGGGGAGTAAGTAATTTTCCCAATATGCCCAGGATGCGTTCTTTCTTCATGGTGCAGATAAACAAGAGCACACAGGTGCCGGCGCAGAACCAGATGGGCGATAGGCTGGGTATCGAGGTTTTTAATGTCGAATAGGTGAGCGCTATGCAGCGCGGGGTTGATCCCAAGGGCCCCAACAGACTGATGATGGTTAGGGCGAGGAGGAATCCTGGGAGATTACCTATGCGGTTGAAAAAATCCCGGTAGTTGCCATCGAAAAGAATCATGGCAAAGACGCCCGCGAAGGGCATAAGTACTGCTGTGAACAGAAGTCCCAGCGTGGCGGCAAAGTTTTGGTCCTGGGCAAATTGTCCTATTCCGAGAGGGAATATGAGATTGCCGGCTCCGAAGAACATGGCGAACATTGCCAGTCCAATCGTTAATGTCTCTAAAGAAAATAATGTTTTCATCGCAAACCTTATAATGCAAAATATTCGTAGTGATCTTGTGGTGCACAAGGTGTTTCCAGCTTTCGCTAGTCTCAAAGGGTAAAAAGTAGTAGGGAGTGGGTTTTAAATGTGCGCGGAGCGCACCACGACGACTGCGACGACGACAACAGAAACACGAGCGCAAGCAATAGCCTGGAGGCTATTTTGACGGCCGGCGGTCAAATGTGTGTCTGTGGCATGTTTGTTCATAATGATGTCATGTTATCATGTGGACCATTTTCAGTCAATGGGATTGGTCGGAAACAATTTTTGCTGCGTGACTGTAATTGAGAAGCATGATATCACCAATTTTCATCTCTTCATCACCAGCATAAACTAGATGCGGTTCTGCACATCTGTCAGGGGCTATTTTTGTAAAGCTTTTGATCCCAGTTATCAGTGAAGAATTAAATGTTCTGGAGGATTTGATCTCTATGGGAACAAGCTCATGACCTCTTTGGTATATGAGGTCGACTTCGCTCCGTCCCAATATTTGATAAAAGTAGAGGCGGGGATCCAATCCACGGTTATATCTTGCCTTCATCAGCTCATTGACGACCAGATTTTCAAATAGATTACCTCTTAAAGGATCCCTAGACATTTGTTCTGGTGTTTCTATGCCTAGAAGATAGGCAACCAGCCCCACGTCGCAAAAGTAAATTTTAGGGGACTTAGCCGCACGTTTTCCGAAATTTTCATAATAGGGTGGAAGTCTATAGACAATATAACAAGCCTCAAGAATAGAGAGCCAGTGTCCGATGGTTTTTGCCGAGACGCCTACTTCACCAGCTAAACTGTCCTTGTTGAAAATTTGTCCTACACGAGATGCAGTTAAAATCATGAATTTTTGAAAGAGATCCAGATTATGCACGTGCAACATCTTGCGAATGTCCCGCTCTATATATGTTCTTACATAGCTTGCGTAGGTTTTTGTTGGATTCAACAGATCGGCATGGACTCGTGGGTAACAGCCTTCATAAAGGATTGCATCAACACCCTTCTCAATGCCGGCCATGGCCATCTCTTCGAGGCTTAAAGGTAGCAGGTGTAAAATTGCCACTCTGCCGGCTAATGATTGAGAAATTGCTTCATTCAGTTCAATCTGATGGCTTCCGGTGAGGATGAATTCTCCTTTGCGTTTTGATGTATCTACTCTGACTTGTATATATGACAGAAGACCAGGAACATCCTGAATCTCGTCAAAGATGGCACCTTCAGGATATCGTTCGAGAAATGATACCGGATCACTGGTGGCGAGTTCTCTAAGATGAATGGATTCCAAATTGACATAAGGCTTATCGGGAAAGGTCTTTTGGACCAATGTTGTTTTTCCCGATTGGCGAGGACCTAAAATTGTGACAACGGGATATTTTTTGGCCGCTGTTTCCAGTTCTTCCTGCATGATTCGTTTGAACATTTTACCTTACCATGTCGAATTTGTGAAAATCAGGAGTTTAATTCCTGATTTTCACAGATTAATCAATTTCTAAGATAATTTCAATGGAATTGTGTGCTCCTACGCATGGGCGAGTTCGAGCTTGAGGGCTTGCAGGTCTTCGATGTCTTCTTTGTGGAAATCATGATCATGTTTGGCGGTTTTGGCTTTTTTGATGAGTTCCTCTGCTTTGGCAACTTCATCTTTTGCGCTCGATTTGTTGCCGTGATCCATCAGTAGAGTTGCATAGAGAAGATGACAACGAGGGTTTTCGACGTCGAGTGCTGCGGCCATGGCTGCGAATCCGAGGGCTTCGTCGGCACTTCCGAGTTTATGGTCGATGGCAGCCAGTGCAGAGTAGAAGGCTGGGATATAAGGATTCAGGCTTGTTAGCAGCAGGTAGATGGACTTAGAGTCCTGCAATATATCTTTTTGGTATAAATAGAAGGCGATTTTATGAAAGCAATTCATCAAAAAATCGCTAATGCCGAAGGCTGCTTGCATGATGTGTAGGGCGTTGCCGGTATCATGTTCTTTCTGTTTTTTTCCGCTATGATGGATTTTATCCAGGCACACTTTGAGGTCTTTTTCGTAATGACTTTTTTCATCTACAGTTAGTACCTGATTACGGTATTGGTTGATGAGGTCGAAACCATGAAGGATTTCGCTCAGGAGATTGTGAGCTTTGAGGGTTTTTTCTGTATTGTGCTGCCAGCGTTTGATGGCGGCATCGCGTGTGATGAGTCCGCCGGAGACGTCCATTGCCACATCCGCTTCCATCTGTGGAGACAATTCAGCCAGCACTCTTTCGCGTTCGCTTTTTAGGGCGTCATCGATTGTTTTCAGCTGCTTCTGATACGCTTTTTCCAGATTGTGTACCATAAATACCTCATTCGTTATATGACAAGACATCAATAGCATTTGCCAACTGTCTAATTCCCATGGCTACAGTATTTGCAGTTGCTTGTGGAATGATGACCGATGCTGCATAAATGGAGACACTCCCTAAAGTACCAGCAGTGATAGTCCCAAGGTAACGAAGAGAGCGTGAAGCTATATTTTCGTCAGGATCGGGCGCAGCCAGCTGATTATACAAACTATAGGAAGTAACACCAACGGATAATATGCTACCGCAAATTCCTGCGAGGCCAGTTAGTTTTGATAAACTTTTGCCTATGGATTCTACGTGAGGAGCAAAATCATTTAATACATTAGCTGCAACGACGTAACCTTGATTTCTCATATCAGGGGGATAAACAGAGTGATTGACAACGTTATTTGTTTTGGGGGCGGTTTGAGGAATTGGACCATGTGAGTGAGAAGGCACTGGACTGCTTGGTACTTTTGTCATAGATAACCTCCGCTTTCAATAAAAACATCTATTTATATTATCAAATTATATATTTAATTAATCAACTATAAAATGAGATATTTTTAGCGATGTTACCCGTTAGAAACGTGAAAAGTTTACTCGTGGCAGGCGGAGAGTCCGCAGTGGTAGAAGGTGGTGAGAATATTAGCGGCTGCGATGGTTAACAGGGCGCCGAAGGCGATGTTACCAAGCTTGTCATTGAGAGGGGCTACGTCGGATTCTTCTTTGGGGTCATAGAGGAAGAGGAGTCCGGCGATAGCTAGGACGGTGCAAACGAATACAACGAAGGACCAAGTATAGAGGCTTAGACCCAATACAGGGAATCCGAATGTGGGCATGCCTGGGCAGACGTGGAGAGAGATTTGGCGCAGTGCGACAGTACCACCGGCAAGGCAGCTTAGGAGGGCGAGGCCGTAGTGGGACGCTTTGACTCCGAAGCGGACATTAAGCAGTAGCGCTGACGCAGCAGCGATCATGCCAAGGCGTTGCAGCATGCACAATGGGCACGGGACTTCACGCCAGAAGAATTCGACGCAGTAGGCGGATAAAAGGACACCGCAGATGATGAGGATGACGACAGCATTCAGATCTCTTTGTAAGTTTCCCATAATTCCCTATAAGCTGATTTGAAGTACGTCAGTGACATGATGCCAGAACATTGCGAGGCAGAGGAGCAGGTTGATGAAGATGAGGATCATTGCAGGTTTGCGCAATCCGAATCCCATCAGAATGATGGCTAGTGTGAATATCAGGAACAGTGCGGCCATATGTCTACCTTTGTTTTCTGCAAATTATCGCAACCCCAAAATTCCGTCAAACAATTTTTACAGGTAACGGCTGGAAACTAAGGACAGGATGGTGTGTGAGTTATAATGTCTGTGGGTAACAACGAAAAACACAGGACAGGATAACAGGATAAGGCCCGGGTTAACACTTGATGGTTATTACATTGTTAACCATCAAGTGTAAACCCGGGCCTTATCCTGTTTATCCTGTCCTGTGTTTTTCGTTGTTACACCACGACAGTTAACCCACCATCCCATCCTTTCTAAAATTTTTTGAGGGTGGTGGTAAGGTCGTCAATGAGATCCTGTGAATCTTCGATGCCGACAGAGAAGCGCACGAGGCCATCAGCAATGCCGCAGCGGTGGCGTTCGTCGGCGGGGATAGACGCGTGTGTCATTGAGGCTGGGTGGTTGACGAGCGATTCGACGCCGCCCAAGCTTTCTGCCAGGGAAAACAGTTTAAATGATGAGATCAGTTTTTTTGTTTCTTCAAGTGATAGCTTAAATTCTACTGAGACCATGCCTCCAAAGCCTTTCATCTGTTTTTTTGCGGTGGCGTGGCCGGGATGAGATTCGAGACCGGGATAGATTACTTTATTGACTTTGGGGTGTTTCTCAAGGAACTTGGCGATGGCCATGGCGTTCTGTTGGTGGCGTTCCATGCGCAGTGCAAGGGTTTTGACTCCGCGCGTTTGCAGCCACACATCGAAGGGACTTGGATTTAACCCCATGGACATTCTGGCGAAGTCGAGGGCCTTTTTGATGTTTTCGTTGTTGGTGATGGCAACGCCGCCGATGACATCGGAATGACCGCCGACATATTTAGTGGTGCTGTGCCAGACGACATCTGCTCCAAGTGTCAGTGGATTTTGGAAAAAGGGCGTTGCAAAGGTATTGTCGATGACGGTGAGGACTCCGTGCTTTTTGGCAATTTTTGTCGCTGCGGCGATATCAAAAATTTCAAGTAGGGGATTCGTCGGTGTTTCGAAAAAGAGCCATTTGGGCTTTTTGGCCAAGGCATCTTCAAGGGCTTTTTCGGTGGGGTGGTTGATGGTGTGGAATCCGATGCCATAGCGATTAAAGACTTTGTTGAAGAGACGATAAGTACCGCCGTAGACGCCGTTGATGGCAACGACGTTATCGCCGGAAGAAAGCATGCTTATGAGACCTGTGAGGGCACCCAATCCGGAGGAAAACACCGTTGCGTATTTAGCATCTTCCAGTGATGCCAACACTTTTTCGAGGATGGTGAAGTTTGGATTGCCTGCGCGGGTATAATCATACCCTTTCGTTTCGCCGGGAGATTCCTGCACGAAAGTGGATGTCATGTAGATCGGCGGCATGATGGCGCCGGTTGCAGGATCAGGTTCGTGGCCTTCGTGGATAGCTTTTGTTGCAAATTTCATAATGTTATAGTAGGTGGTGTTCGTTCATCCATTCATCATCGTACATTTTGCTGAGGTATTTGACGCCGCCGTCAGGAATGATGGCGACGATGACCGCAGGATCTGTCAGACGTTTTGCTATTTCAAGGGCGCCCCATACGTTGGCGCCGCTGGAGCCGCCGGCGAGGATGCCTTCTTTTCTGGCAAGGAGGCGTGCAACGGCAAATGCATCTTTATCCTTTACGGGAATGACTTCATCGACGACGGAGAAATCCATCGCTTCGGCCATGTGGTCTTCACCGATCCCTTCCAGGAGGTAGTTGCAGTTGCCATCGGTTGGAATTTTTCCCGTTTTGAAAAAGGGGGTGTAGATGGAGCCAATGGGATCCGGCATGATGACTTTGACGTTTGGATTGCGTTCTTTAAGGAATTTGCCCACGCCGCTGATGGTACCGCCGGTGCTGCCGCTGGCAACGAAGTAGTCGATTTTGCCTTGTGTTTGCTCCCATAGTTCAGGAGCTGTCGTCAAGTAGTGCGTTTCTGGATTCTTAGGGTTATCGTATTGGTTGACGCGGAAGCTGTTGGGCGTTTCTTTGGCGAGGCGCTTGGCGACGTTGACATAGTGTTCCGGGGAGTCCGGTGCAGCTGATGTTGGAGTAATTATCACGTCCGCTCCATAAGCGCGCAGCGAGTTTTGTTTTTCTTTACTCACTTTATCTGGCATTGTCAAAATGGCTTTGTAGCCACGTATGGCAGCGATCATTGCCACTGCCGCACCAGTATTTCCCGAAGTGTTTTCAATGATCGTTCCGCCCGGTTTCAGCAAGCCGCGCTTTTCTGCGTCGTCGATGATGTGGAGGACAATGCGGTCCTTGATGCTGCTGCCAGGATTCAGGAATTCAAGCTTTACGAGGATTGTTGCAAGCGGGTAGGGATTGATGTGCTGGAGTTTGACAAGCGGCGTGTTGCCGATGGTATCCAACACTGTTTGATACTGTAGCGATGCCGTGGTCATTGAAGCCTCCTGCTCTCAATCCTGACCTTATCCGAAAACCCATTATCCAGCAAGCACACTCGAAAACAGGCAATTTCACCACAGAGGCACAGAGGGGCCCTTGGTTATCAACGCACCCTATTCAACAATTTAACAGGATGGGCATGCCGCTTGCGATCATGCCCATCCTGTAAAATTGTTGAATAGAATGCGTTGATAATCATGGCCCCTCTGTGTCTCTGTGATGAAAGGCATTTTTTAGATGAGTGCAAGGGCTTCTTGTGCTGTTGGGCGTTCTTCTGGGTTTGGGCGGAGGAGGCTCCAGACCAGCAGCTCCTCGCGGGATCTGGTGACGGGTCGTGGGGTTTTAGCGAGTTCTGCCCACGTAAGCCACACGAGGTTCTTAAGATCTGCGGCCAATTGTAGAGCTATAGGGTACATTTTCGCTTCCAACATGCGTTTTACAGCTCCCCCTTGCAAGGAGCTGAAATAGTTGGTGTAATGACCGATTGTATCATAGATGGTGGAATAAATCAGGTCTGTAAAATCTTGATCTAAAAGCAGTTGGGCCATCGATTGTGGGTCCAGTTGATTGACGATTTCATTTACTCTCTTTAACTGTAAGCACACTCGTTCTACGATATATCTTTGGTCGTTATCCCAACCCGGTGCCATTGCTGTATAGATTTCTTCTGCGTGGGGTAGAAGATTTTCAAAGTTTTTGATAGTGCGAACCGTTTCAGAAGTACTTGATGGAGTAATTATTGATAATCTGCCTCGAATGACGGGAAAAGCAGTGAATATTTCATTCATAGACCATATCAAAGCAGACCATCTGGGTAGTTTTCCGGTAAGGAGTTCAACAAAAGTACCACCTAAGGCCCATATATCTGTTTTTTGAGATAATTGATATGTATGATTAGATGCCTGGGTCCATCTTTCCATGTTTTCGGGTCCAAACATCATTGGAGTTCCTAGGAGAACAGGCAATGTGGCTATTTCTGAAACACGGATGCTTTGATCAAAGTCATTAACGATGGTTTTAAAATTGTTTATGTTGCTCAATGCGTTTTCGTCTTGTTTTGGTGGGACTATACAACGAATGAGAATGTTGTCAGTTTTAGGATCAATGTGAATATAACCCGATCTGTGCACTTTTACGAAATCTTCAAGGGTTTTGCGGATGATGTTCAGTTTGAATGTTGCCAGAGTTGCTGGTTCGATGTCTTTGGAATACTGTGGCAGATCTTCTTCAATGAACTGGGCAAGATCCTTCTCGTAAGTTTCGACATAAGCTACTGATTTTATCGTAGGTTGTTTCGCTTTGCTTCCAACAAAATTAATAGCAGCGTCCAGAAGGAAATCGTATTTTTCAACATCTTTGAGTTCTTCAAGAATATCAATTTCATAATTGAATTTTAAGATGTTATTATAATTCGTTAAGACGAGCTGCGATACAGATTTTGCCGAGACTTGCGCATCGTTGACTTGGTTAAAATCAAGCGACAAACAACAGATATTTCTACGATGAGATTTGGTTGAACCTCTGTCCGCTTCAATTTTTGCACTATTCTCATCTCTGGAGCGTAAGTAGAGATTTACAAGATTTTTTTCTTTATGCGGGAAAATGTGGATTTTTGGTTGAGGGCTAAGGAAATGATCTTGCTTGGTGATGTTTACAAACTCTACTGGCATTGTAGACGTTATAGATGCCACTGATTTTTCATAGAGGTATTGGCACTTATGGGTAGGCAGTGATATGCCGTGCCTCAGAAGTAGTTCTTCTATTTTTTGTAGAGTTTGTGGTGAAGTGATAGTCTGCTGAGAGGATGACGAGCTGCCAATGCTTTGGCCTGAATTTAAAGGAATGATTGCGTTGTTTAATGGATCCATTTATTTCCTTAATAATTAAATTATAATGTAATATTGTAACAAAATGTGTTAATAAAAGTCAATAATATATTATTAGGAGATAAAGGAGTATGTGAACACATACATAAAGGGGTTGAAAGTCCTTTTTGGCATTTAAATTCTATTCTTTAGACAGCGCCTTAATGGCATTTAGGATGTTTGCTTCGGTAATTTTGGAAGAACCGGGCAATTTCTTACCTTGCTGTGTGTTTTTGTTGACGACGACGACGGTGGGTGTGCCTTCGACATCGAGAGTGGTGACTAGGTGGGCGAAGAATTTATTAGCGAGGGCGACATCAGAGTAGTTGAGTTGACGGTACTGTTGGCCCGCTTTAGCAGCTAGGGCGGCAACTTGTTCTTCTGTCGGTTCTTTGGTGTCTTCGGACAATGCCGTCAGTGCATGTCTTAGGGTCAGGTAGTTGGCTTTGTTATGGATCATGAACGACACGTTGAAGGGAGTGTAGTTCATAGTTTCGGGGTGTACTGGATCATCCACGAAGGTGACTCTGGCTTTGGCCATGATTTTTGGCATAACTTGTTCCAGGGTAGGTTCAAGTTTTCTACAGGCGGGGCATGCCCAGTCGGTAAATACATAAACTTCAATTGGGCTGGAAGTGTTGCCGAAGGCAATGCTATCTTTAATGCTATTTTCCGCCGCTTGTAGTTTGTTGTATTTGCCTACTCCACCGAAGGCGACCAAAAAGCCGACGACAAAGAAACCAATGCCTGTAAGACCTCTGTAGATATTGAACATAATTTGACCTCTTTCTGGGTGTTCGAGTGATTGTTTAAATTTTTTGATGTAACCGTAAAAATAGGGCAGTGTCGCTAACAGCAACGAAGCTGCAATGGAAAGGCATACGGGACACCACGATCCAATTTTATATTTTTGCAGATAGATGAACATCACCTCAGCACCAAGTGTGGCGCAGAGGGTCCAGCCTGTCAATTGTAGCATCCATGGATAAAATCGAGATAAGAGATGCATCACCAAAATGGTGGGCAGCAGCGTCAGGCCTACACTTTCAAAGGTTAGTCCAAAGATGCGGTAGGAGTGACCTGCAGCGCATGCCTGTGAGCAAAGATTCATCCAGGAAATCACGGACAATGCGCAAGCGCATAGAAGGCCGATTGTCGTGATCCAAAAAGGGATTATTTTCAGTCTTCGGAAAGGATGTGCTGCTGTGGTTGTCATCAAAATCCTGTTATTTCCAATTGTTCCTTCTAAATAGAAGTATAGCTAAGACAGCCAAGCTTATCAAGCACATCAGACCGGCAGGCATAAATTTGTAAGTCAGAAAGAAGCGATAGGCAAAAAAGAGGGCCAACAATGTGGTTGCAGAGACCCCGATGTGGAATCCATATTTCTTTCCATTGAAGAGGCTGAAAGCACTTAT
>Ga0207117_1101_pt1 | contig 11864 bp, 10 predicted proteins | sample Alteio_BWMinHeat_45_FD_153502 | JGI IMG/M metagenome (GOLD analysis project Ga0207117, IMG submission 153502) | Enriched cells from forest soil in Barre Woods Harvard Forest LTER site, Petersham, Massachusetts, United States -... | ecosystem: Environmental > Terrestrial > Soil > Temperate forest >...
TAACTATAACGGTCCTAAGGTAGCGAAATTCCTTGTCGGGTAAGTTCCGACCTGCACGAATGGCGTAACGATGGCCACACTGTCTCCTCCCGAGACTCAGCGAAGTTGAAATGTTTGTGATGATGCAATCTACCCGCGGCTAGACGGAAAGACCCCATGAACCTTTACTGTAGCTTTGCATTGGACTTTGAACCAATCTGTGTAGGATAGGTGGGAGGCTTTGAAGCGGGGACGCTAGTTCTCGTGGAGCCAACCTTGAAATACCACCCTGGTTTGTTTGAGGTTCTAACCTTGGTCCGTTATCCGGATCGGGGACAGTGCATGGTAGGCAGTTTGACTGGGGCGGTCTCCTCCCAAAGTGTAACGGAGGAGTTCGAAGGTACGCTAGGTACGGTCGGACATCGTGCTAATAGTGCAATGGCATAAGCGTGCTTAACTGCGAGACTGACAAGTCGAGCAGGTACGAAAGTAGGACATAGTGATCCGGTGGTTCTGTATGGAAGGGCCATCGCTCAACGGATAAAAGGTACTCTGGGGATAACAGGCTGATTCCTCCCAAGAGTTCATATCGACGGGGGAGTTTGGCACCTCGATGTCGGCTCATCACATCCTGGGGCTGTAGCCGGTCCCAAGGGTATGGCTGTTCGCCATTTAAAGTGGTACGTGAGCTGGGTTTAAAACGTCGTGAGACAGTTTGGTCCCTATCTGCCGTGGGCGTTGGAAATTTGAAGGGGGCTGCTCCTAGTACGAGAGGACCGGAGTGGACGAACCTCTGGTGTACCGGTTGTCACGCCAGTGGCATTGCCGGGTAGCTAAGTTCGGAAGAGATAACCGCTGAAAGCATCTAAGCGGGAAACTTGCCTTAAGATGATATTTCCCGGGAACTAGATTCCCCTAAAGGGTCGTTCGAGACCAGGACGTTGATAGGTCAGGTGTGGAAGCGTAGTAATACGTTAAGCTAACTGATACTAATTGCCCGTGAGGCTTGTCCCTATAACCTTAGCAGGTTATATGATGAGCTTATTTGTTTGCCAAGGTGACTATCTTGTAAAAGATAACAACACCGTTTGGACATTCATACCCAACCGGTCACACACACCCTTGTGTGGCCGGTATAAAAAACTACTTCTTCTAAATTGCGTTGGTCGTTGCTCCCACTGGAGAACGCTCAACGGTTACAAGTTATGCCTGATGACCATAGCGAGTTGGTACCACCCCTTCCCATCCCGAACAGGACCGTGAAACGACTTTGCGCCGATGATAGTGCTGCAACCAGTGTGAAAGTAGGTCATCGTCAGGCTTTTATTAAAAAACCCTCTGTACTCGCGTACAGAGGGTTTTTGCTTTGCGCGGACGGTTTGCATAGTCCGCGTCATACGTTAATTTTTTGTGTACTACCTCAAGCATTCAGCAAAAAAAAAGCCAGTCAGCTTTCGCGACTGGCTTTCCTGCTTATATCCTGCCTATCTATCCTGCTTCTTTATCTGGATTAATGGCCCAATTTAGAAGGGATAAGCTACCCGCAGCACCGCGAAGTTCGCACCGCTATTCGGCTTCTTGATGCCGCCATTGGAGAAATGCTGCAACTTGAGACCAACATCAATGCCGTTACTGAACACATAGCCAGCGCCGAGATGATCGCCAAACTCAAAAGCGGTGGAGAAACGACGGCTATTGTTGTCATACAGATGTGACATCAGATGCACGCCAATCCCGGCTTCTCCGTACAGACCCTTTTTATCGTTGGCCTGGAAGCGGAACACCGGCGTGAAGCCGATATCAGTCAGGTTTTTCTTCTGGCCGGGAATATTCTGGTACTGGTTTTGACGGAATTCAGCCAGGCTCAAATCCCAATAACCACCGAGTTGCGTGCTGCTCCCTTGCCACAATGCTGTGTTCCAATCCCACTGGGCGGCAACTCTGGCCAGTTGGCTCTTGTTTCCGGTACCCAGTTCGAAGGACGCGGAGTCTACCGCAAAGCTAGTTGAGTGAACACCAGCCAGCAGGCTGGCTGCCGCTAGAAATTTGAGTCCGGTTTGTTTTTTTTGCATGAAAGACTTTCGAACGTAAGAAAATAAAAAAAGCGAAACAAGTCGTCGCGGTATTCATATGGAAGGCTGCGCTGGCCGCTATCTAACTTGTCGCGGCGCGCAGCTACAGCCCTAAAGAATAGTCGAAAACCGGGATCGTTGCCGAACTACAGGCAATTCCTGTCGTAAAACTGTGAATGTCTGCACCGAGTCAAGCAACGTAAGCGGGTTCAATCCTGCCAGGCACATCGACCCGGAGTGACAGGATGCAGCCGGATGAGGGGTATTTTTCAAGCTCTGCAGCGCTGCGCTTTTCCCTTACGCTGGTGATATACAGCGTACGCAAGTCAGGCCCGCCGAACGCCATCATGGTCGGGCAGCGTACCGGCAAGATCACCTCCTGCAGCACCTCGCCTGCGGGCGACAAGCGCAACAACCTGCCGCCTTCGTACATTGCGCACCAATAAGCATCCTCGCTATCGACTGCTGCGCCGTCAGGGCGGCCGCCGTAGTCGGGCGCGTTCTTATCCATGGCGAATTGCTTCAGCACGCGGCCTTCGCCGATTTTTCCGGTTGCCAAATCAAACTCGTAACTACAGATCCTGTGTGCAGTGGTGTCGCTATGATAGAGCGTGCGGCTATCGCCACTAAAGCCGAGTCCGTTGGAGACGGTCACGGGATTACCGGCAGGCCGCACAATATTCTTTTCAACTGCATATAGCTGCGCGCCGGCATGATCGCGTGGCTCGTAAATCGTGCCGGCCCAGAAACGGCCGGCGGCGTCGCAACGGCCATCGTTAAAGCGTGTGGTGGCGGTGTCGTAAGGGGCGTCGGCAATCTGCGTGAATTCACCACTGTCAGTATTCAAACGCGCCAGGCCGGTGCGCATGGCAACGATCAAGCCACCGCTGGCATGCCGGCCGATACAGCCAGGTTCGGCATTCAGCTGCCACATGGCGTGCTTACCGTTGCCAGGCCGCAGCCGATGTACTTGCATCGCCGAGATATCTACCCAGTAGAGCGCAGCCTCGTCGGCATGCCACAGCGGGCATTCGCCCAATTGCATAGGTTGGTCATAGGCGATTTCTAGTTGGTTCATGAGTATGATGATTGGATGAGGAAAGGCGGAACGGGTTGCAGACCGACCCAGAGAAAGCTGCCTTGGCATAGATGCCAGGGCAGTATCGCAATTACAATTTCTTCAGATAGGATTCCGCAAGATTGACCCAGTAACTGGCGCCAATCGGCAGCAAGTCGTCGTTAAAGTCGTAGCTGGCATTGTGCAGATTGCAAGGGCCGAGGCCGTGGCCGCCATCGCGATGGGAGCCTTCGCCGTTACCGATGAATACATAACAGCCCGGCTTGTTTTGCAGCATGAAAGCAAAATCCTCTGCGCCCATGGTTGGCTCCACTTGCGGATTCACATTGCTGTTGCCGACCATTGCCTGCAACACCTCAACCACGAACGCAGTCTCTTTGGCGTGATTCACCAGTGGTGGATAATTGCGGTGGAATTTGAACTCGACGTCGGCGCCGAACGCCGCGCCAGTATGTTGCGCGATTTCCCGCATGCGTGCCTCGATCACATCCAGCACTGCAACCGAGAACGTACGCACCGTGCCAATCAGCGTCGCTTCATCGGGAATCACGTTAGTGGCGCTGCCGCTATGAATCTGCGTTACCGACAAGACCGCCGGATCATTCGGATTGATATTACGCGAGACGATGGTCTGCCAGCTCTGTGCAATCTGCACCGCGACCATCACCGGATCAACGCTCTTATGCGGTTGCGCAGCATGCGAGCCCTTGCCTTTGACGATCACCTCAAACTCGTTACTGGAAGCCATCATCGGGCCAGGCGTCACACCAAAACTGCCAGCCGGCATGCCCGGCCAGTTATGCATGCCGAACACCGCCTCCATCGGATATTTTTCGAACAAACCGTCGTCGATCATGCGTTGCGCACCACCGCCGCCTTCTTCGGCCGGCTGGAAAATCAGATAGACAGTACCGTCGAAATTGCGGTGTTGCGCCAGATGATGTGCCGCACCAAGCAGCATCGCGGTGTGGCCGTCATGCCCGCAAGCGTGCATCTTGCCCTGATGCTGGGAGGCATGCGGAAAGGTATTCAATTCCTGCATGGGCAAGGCGTCCATATCCGCGCGCAGGCCGATCGCACGGTCGCTGTTGCCGTTTTTAACGATACCGACCACACCGGTCACACCCATGCCGCGTACGATGGGAATCTGCCATTCCGTGAGTTTGCGGGCCACCACATCGGAGGTCCGTTGTTCTTCGTAATTGAGTTCGGGATGTGCGTGCAGATCACGTCGGATTGCTTGCAGTTCCGCCTGGAAGGCGATGATGGGATCAATCAAATTCATATTGTGCTCCTGATATGTGGCACGCCTTTTGCCTAAAAAAATGATGCATGGCGTAAAGTCCAGAATGTGTATATTACGCCTACACGGTCCGTCGGTGTTCACTCACAGGAGAGCATTATGCGTCTGATGTCATGGCCAGCAATGGGATTGCGTGTATTTCTGATTACCTCTTGCCTGCTGTTGCTGGCGCCCATCGCGCCGACAGCCGCCGCACAGGAATTCAAACTGGCGATGAGTTCTCCGCCAACTTCGATGGATCCTCACTTCTATAATTTATTTCCCAACATCAACGTTTCCGATCACATCTTCGAGCAATTGGTAGCGATGGACGCCGACAGTCATATCATTCCTGCATTGGCCGAATCCTGGACACTGGTGAATAATCTGACTTGGGAATTCAAGCTGCGCAAGGGCGCCAGGTTCCACGATGGCAGCCCGCTGACGGCTGAGGATGTTGCCTGGTCCCTGGATCGCCCGGCCACCATCGTCGGCAGTCCGGGAAAATTCGACACCTACACCAAGGCCATCATCAATAAAAAAATCATCGATCCCTATACCATCCAACTCACGACCAAAGAGCCGTATCCGCTGCTCCTGGCCGACCTGACCTCGATCTACATCGTTTCAAAAAAAGCCACGCAAGGGCTCAGCAGCGACGATTTTGCCAGCGGCAAAGGCATGATAGGCACCGGACCATTCAAGTTCGTTAAATTCCAGCGCGACGACCGCATCGAGCTGGAGCGCAATAACGATTACTGGGGCAAGAAACCGGCCTGGAGCAAGGTCACTCTGCGTTTCATTCCAAACGATGCGACCCGCCTGGCGGCCTTGCTGGCCGGCGATGTGCAGGCAATCGAAAACGTGCCGACGCCGGACCTGGCGAAAGTCAGGGCGGATAAGAACCTGAGCTTTTATTCCAAGGTATCGCACCGCGTGATTTACCTGTACGCCGATACCCGCCGTGAAAAATCGCCATTCGTCACCGACAAGGATGGCAAGCCCTTGGACAAGAATCCGTTACAGGATGTGCGCGTGCGTCGCGCATTGTCGATCGCCATCAACCGCGACGCAATTCGCGATAGGGTCATGGAAGGGCTGTCGGAACCGACTAATAATCTGGTGCCGGCAGCCTTGTTTGGTCACAATCCGAATCTCAAACCGCCCAAATACGATCCCGAAGCCGCGAAGAAGTTGCTGGCCGAGGCCGGCTATCCCAACGGTTTCGGCTTGACCTTGCATACGCCGAATAACCGCTACATCAACGATGAGAAAATCGCGCAAACCATCGCCCAGATGTGGTCGCGCATCGGCATTGCCACCAAGGTCGAGGGCGCGCCGATGTCGGTGTATTCCGCACGCGGCGCCAAGGGCGAGTATTCGATCGGCTTGCTGGGCTGGGGCGCGCAGACCGGCGAGGTGTCGTCGCCGCTGCGGGCGATGGTGGCGTGCGACAATCCGGCTAAGGGGATGGGCGCAGTGAACTGGCTGAAATATTGCAATCCAAAGATGGATGAAGTGCTGGCTAAGGCGCTAACCAGTGTCGACGACAAGGAGCGCTCACGCTTGCTGCAAGAAGCCACCGCAATCGTCATCGATGATGGCGGCGTGATACCGATTCATCAGCAAGTGACCACATGGTCCACAAAAAAAGGTATCGTATATATCCCGCGTACCGATGAGCGCACTCACGCTTACGGATTCTACCCACAGTAAAAATCGCGCGGCATCCGCTCATCGACGGTGGCGAGCGGATTTTTTATGGATGAATTTAGGATAAACGATGCTGGCTTTTATTATCCGCCGTGTACTACAGAGCCTGGTCGTGCTGCTGGTCATGTCACTGCTGGTATTTATCGGAGTGTATGCGATCGGCAATCCGATCGACGTGCTGATCAGTCCCGACGCCGACCAGATCGAACGCGCCAAGGTGATCGTCGCCTTCGGCCTCGATAAGCCGCTCTGGCTGCAATATTTCATTTTCCTGAAGAACGCGGCGGGCGGCGACCTGGGCCGTTCGTTTGCCTATTCGACACCGGCCTTGACCCTGATTTTCGAACGCATGCCGGCCACGCTGGAACTGTCTTCGGCGGCGATCCTGCTTTCCATCGTGCTGGGCCTGCCCTTGGGCCTGCTCGCCGGGTTGCGGCCGAATGGCGTGGTCGGCAAAGCCATCATGGCGGTGTCCATCCTTGGATTTTCATTGCCGACGTTCTGGGTCGGGCTGATGCTGATCATGGTGTTCGCGGTGCAACTAGGCTGGTTGCCCACCAGCGGCCGCGGCGAAACGCAATTACTGTTCGGTGTGCCGGTCAGCTTTCTCAGCTGGGACGGCCTGCGGCATTTGCTGATGCCGGCCTTCAACCTGGCGCTGTTCAACATCGCTTTAGTGATCCGCTTGACGCGCTCCGGCGCGCAGGAGGCGCTGATGCAGGACTATGTCAAATTTGCCCGCGCCAAGGGCTTGCGCAACAGCCGCATCATCGGCGTCCACGTATTGAAGAATATTTTGATCCCGATCGTCACCGTGGTTGCGCTGCAGTTCGGTTCGATCATTGCCTTCTCCATCGTCACCGAAACCGTGTTTGCCTGGCCCGGCATGGGCAAGCTGATCATCGATTCGATCCGCGTGCTGGACCGGCCGGTGATCGTCGCCTATTTGCTGTTGATCGTCACCATTTTTATCCTGATCAATCTGGTGGTGGACATGTTGTACTCTGCGCTCGATCCGCGCGTGCGCCTGGCAGAAAGCAAAGGTTGATATGGAATTGACGCCAACTTTCGAAGTTGCGGAGACGCCGTGGCAACGCTTTGTACGAAATTTTTTCGGCAGTAAAATTGCCACCGCAGGGTTCGTGCTGCTGGTATTGATTGTGCTGGCGGCGATCTTCGCGCCTGTCATCTCGCCGCAGAATCCCTACGACCTGGCCAAGCTGGACGTGATGGATTCACGCCTGGAGCCGGGGCAGAAATCGGTCGACGCCAGCATGACCTATCTGCTCGGCACCGACGACCAGGGCCGCGATATGTTGTCGGCGATTTTGTACGGCATCCGCATTTCGGTGATGGTCGGTGTCGTCAGCACCATCATCGCGCTGTCGCTGGGCTTGACGTTAGGATTGCTGGCCGGTTACGCCGGCGGCCGCATCGAAGCTCTCATCATGCGGGTCGCCGATATTCAGCTATCGTTTCCGCCTATCCTGATTGCCTTGATTTTGCTGGCCTTGACCGGGCGTGGCATCGACAAAATCATCATCGCTCTGGTGGCAGTGCAGTGGGCCTATTACGCGCGCACCACGCGCAGCGCGGCGCTGGTAGAGCGCAAGAAAGAATACATCGAAGCCGCCACGGCGCTCGGCCTGTCGCCGTTGCGGATCATGTTCCGCCATCTGCTGCCAAACTGTTTGCCGCCGCTGATCGTGGTTGCCGGATAGCAGATATTGAAAGCTTTACAGGTGGCGTCGGCGATTTCTCTGGAAGCGACGCTGTCGTTTCTCGGCCTTGGCTTGCCGATCACGGAGCCGTCGCTTGGTTTGCTGATTGCCAACGGCTTTCAATATCTGCTATCCGGCAAATACTGGATCAGCGTGTTTCCCGGCATTGCGCTGTTGGTGACCGTGGTGACCATCAATCTGGTGGCAGACCAGTTGCGCGACGTCCTCAATCCACGCTTGCAAACACAATAGGCCGCAATAGAACCGTCATGGACAATACAACGACACTGGTTGTCAATAATCTGCAGACCCAGTTTGCCACCCAGGCCGGACTGGTCAAGGCGGTTGACCAGGTATCGTTTTCGGTCAAGCGCGGAGAAATAATGGGCTTGGTCGGTGAATCGGGATCAGGAAAATCGATGACCGGATATTCGATCATGGGCCTGGTCGATGCGCCGGGAAAAATCGTCGGCGGCGAAATTCTGCTGCAAGGAAAAAATCTGCGCGACTTGCCGGCAGAAGCCATGCGCAAGATTCGCGGCAATCGGATCGCTATGATATTTCAAGACCCGATGATGACCCTGAATCCGGTGCTGCGCATCGATACTCAAATGATGGAAGCAGTACTGGCGCATCAGAATGTCAGCCGGATGGTGGCGCGCGAGATGTCGCGCGAAGCGCTGGTACGGGTTGGTATTGCGTCGCCGGACGAACGGCTGCAAGCTTATCCTCATCAATTTTCCGGCGGCATGCGACAGCGCGTGGCGATTGCGATTGCCTTGCTCAATCGACCCGACCTGATTATCTGCGACGAGCCGACCACGGCGCTGGATGTGACGATACAAGGCCAGATCCTGTACGAGATGCAGAAGCTGTGCCGCGAGTCCGGGACGGCGCTGATCTGGATCACGCACGATCTGTCGGTAGTGGCAGGGTTAGCCGATACGGTATCGGTAATGTACGCCGGCCGCATCGTCGAAAGCGGCACGGTACAGCAGGTACTGGAACATCCGCGTCATCCATACACCTACGGTTTGATTGCCTCGGCGCCGTCGCGCAATCCACGCGGCCAGCCGCTGCAGCAAATCCCCGGGATGACGCCATCGCTGCTGAATCTGCCGGACGGTTGCGCATTTCGCACGCGCTGCGCGCATGCAACCGCCGAGTGCCAGCAGACGCCGCAATTGCGCGAAGTGGAACAACGCATGCTGCGTTGCTTCCATCCGTTGCGGGATAGCGTTGCCGAGGTGGTGTCATGAATCATGTAGCAGACAATAACTTGGAACAACCATCGCCCAGCGGCCTGCTGGAACTGCGGGCGGTCAGCAAGCAGTTCGTCAAGACGCTCGACAGCGCGGCCAGGATCGCCAACCTGTTCGGCGCCGGCATGCAGCAGGAAGTGGTGCATGCGGTGGACCAGGTGAGCCTGAGTATCAGACGCGGTGAGGTGGTCGGACTGGTTGGCGAATCCGGTTGCGGCAAGTCGACGTTGGGGAGGATGGCAGTCGGCTTGCATAGCCTCACGGCCGGCACGCGGCTCTGGAAAGGGCAATCGCTGGAGCAGCTCGACGTCGCTGAAAGGCGCAAGAAGCAGCTGGCGATCCAGATGATTTTTCAGGATCCTTATGCATCGCTGAATCCGCGCATGCGAGTGCAGGATATCGTCGGCGAAGCACCGCTGGTGCATGGTTTGGTCGACGCATCGCAACAGCGCGACTACGTTGAAAGCTTGCTGCAACGGGTTGGCTTGGACGCTGCCATGCTGCGCCGTTTTCCGCATCAATTTTCCGGCGGCCAACGGGCGCGCGTGGGCATCGCACGAGCGCTCGCGGTCAAGCCGGATTTCCTGGTCTGCGATGAAGCAGTGGCAGCGCTGGATGTGTCGATCCAGGCTCAGGTTCTGAATCTGTTCATCAAGTTGCGCGACGAATTGGATCTGACCTACTTGTTCATCAGTCACGACCTGGGCGTGGTTCGCCATTTGTCGGATCGGGTGGTAATCATGTATCTTGGCCGTATCGTCGAATCGGCTGCGGCCGACACGATATTTGCCCGCGCCAATCATCCGTATACGCAGGCGCTGCTGGCGTCGGCGCCCAAGCTGGAAGTACGGCGCACGGAATTTTTTGCGGTAAAGGGAGAAATCCCATCGCCGCTGCATCCGCCGTCGGGCTGCCATTTCCACCCGCGCTGTCCGCATGCGATGCCGCGCTGTAAAGTAGAAAAGCCGGAATTGAAAGAAATCAGCGTCAACCATTTTTCCGCCTGCCATCTGAACGATGGTACGGCTTAGAGGACACGATATGAACACCTTGAATACTTTGAACAATGCTGGACTGACTCCTTCGGCCGACGTCATGGCAATGATCGAACGCCTGATTGCTTTCCAGACCGTATCGCGCGATTCCAACCTGGGCCTGATCGAATGGACCCGCGATTACCTGGCCGGCCTCGGCGTCAAATCGCGTTTGACCTACGACGCTAGCGGCAAGAAAGCCAATCTGTTTGCAACCTTGGGCGAAGGCCCTAAACCCGGCTTGATCTTGTCTGGCCATACCGACGTCGTGCCGGTCGACGGCCAGGCCTGGGATACCGATCCGTTCAAGGCCACCGTCAAGGATGGTCTGCTGTACGGCCGTGGCTCGGCCGACATGAAGAGTTATATCGCCACCGCCCTGGCACTGGCGCCGCAATTCCTGGCCGCCGGGATGGCCGCACCGCTGCACTTCGCCTTGTCGTATGACGAGGAAGTGGGTTGCATCGGCGTGCAAGGATTGATCAAGGATTTGCAGGAACTGGGATTGCAGCCGGCGGGTTGCATTGTCGGTGAACCGACCTCGATGCAGCCGATCATCGCGCATAAGGGCACGCATCGCTTTCGTTGTTGCATCCGCGGCCGCGAAGCGCATTCCAGTTACACCACCATGGGCGTCAATTCGATCGAGTACGCGGCGCGCATCATCGTCTATATCCGCCAGATGGCAGATCGTTTTGCTCAACTGGAAACCCGCGACTACGGCTTCACCGTGCCCTACACCACCATGCAGACCGGGCTGATACACGGCGGGCTGGCGTCGAATATCGTGCCCAAGGATTGCAAGTTCGAGTTCGAAGCGCGCACCATGCCGGGCATCGACGTCGAACACCTGTATAAAGAAATTCAAGGTTTCGCCGCCACATTGTTACCGGAAATGCAAAGAGTCGAGCCAAATGCAGCCATCGATTTCGAATGGCTGGCCTCGGCGCCTGGCTTGAGCATGCAAGAGAGCGACGCCGTGGTGCAACTGGCGGCAGCCTTGGCGCGCAACAAGCCGAACGGCGCGGTTTCCTACGGCACCGAAGCGGGCCTGTTTCAGCGTGCCGGCATTCCTACCGTGGTATGCGGCCCCGGCAGCATCGAACAGGCGCATCGGCCTAACGAATTTGTTGCGCTGGAACAAGTTGCGCAGTGCGAAGCCTTCATGCTGCGCTTGATGGACCCGGAAATGCAGCTGAAAGTCGCAAAGTAAGCAGAAGTCATCAAATCCATCTTGTTTCACTGGATTTTGCTAAAGTAGCGGATTGAAGCGCCTTGGTTCCGATAACATTATGACTACTTCGATTGTACGTGCCGCCTGCCCGCACGATTGCCCCGATACCTGCGCGCTGTTGGTGACCGTCACCGATGGCGTCGCCACCGAAGTCCGCGGCGATCCGGATCATCCGACTACCGCCGGTGTGCTCTGCACCAAGGTATCGCGCTATACCGAACGGACTTACCACAAGGACCGCCTGCTGCATCCGCTCAAGCGGGTCGGAAAAAAAGGCGAAGGGAAATTCGTACAGATCAGCTGGGATGAGGCGATCGCCACGATTGCCGAACGGCTGGGCGCAATCGCCGCTCGCAATCCGCAAGCCATCCTGCCTTACAGCTACGCCGGCACCATGGGCCTGGTGCAGGGCGAATCGATGTCGATGCGCTTTTTCAACCGCATCGGCGCTTCGCTGCTGGACCGCACCATTTGCGCTGCGGCTGGCGG
>Ga0207117_1105_pt1 | contig 11588 bp, 10 predicted proteins | sample Alteio_BWMinHeat_45_FD_153502 | JGI IMG/M metagenome (GOLD analysis project Ga0207117, IMG submission 153502) | Enriched cells from forest soil in Barre Woods Harvard Forest LTER site, Petersham, Massachusetts, United States -... | ecosystem: Environmental > Terrestrial > Soil > Temperate forest >...
CTGTTTTCAGGAAGCCCTGCTGACGTCAAGGATGTTTGAGCCCTTTTTTCCCGCTCTTCTTTTGAAACTCCTGCATACATTAACGGTAACATCACATTTCTCAGAACCGTTGCCCTTGATAGCAAGTTGTAAGACTGAAATACAAATCCTATTTTATTTTTTCTAACATTCGCCAATTCATCGTCAGATAATTTAGAAACATCTTTGCTGTCCAGAAAATAGTTGCCGCTGGTTGGAGAATCCAGGCAGCCTAAAATATGCATCAGCGTTGATTTCCCATGAACTGTATGTAGCTGAACATGCTGATAGGATTATCTACATTAAAGACGGGGAAATTTTAAAAGATGAAAAGAATATAAAAAGGCGTATTGCCAGACATCAAGAATAATGAACATACAAGATACTTTTGAAGAAACATTTTTGGCGCTAACGGTCAATAAATTGCGTTCTGGACTAACCATGCTCGGGATTATTATTGGCATAGGCTCAGTAGTGGCCATGATTGCAATAGGACAGGGAGCTCAGAATTCTATTGCTTCTAGTATTCAGTCTATTGGATCTAATCTAGTGTTGGTAGAACCAGGTTTTACCAGAGGTGTGGGAACTCAGGTGAGTGCGGGGAGGGGATCGGCAACCACGCTGACTCAAGAAGATGCAGACGCCATAGCTTCACAGGTAAGCAACATTACGGCTGTAGCACCTGAATCAGACGGCAGACATCAGGTGACTGCCAAAGGCACTAATACCAATACTCAAATCACGGGAACGGTGTCTTCGTATCCTGAAGTAAGAAATGTGCAAATTGACACAGGGTCGTTTATTACCGATGAAAATGTGCAGAATTTGTCTAAGGTTGCGGTTCTAGGGCCGACTACCAGTAGCGATCTTTTCGGCAATGGCTCAGTTCCCATTGGACAAATGATACGAATTAACAATATTGATTTTCAAGTAGTGGGAATCACCAAGTCAAAAGGAGGAACGGCAGCGGGGAACCAGGATGATGCAATTTATATTCCTATTTCCGTAGCCCAAAAATTCCTAGCAGGAAATGACAGTGTTAGCGTTATCAGTATAGAAGCTTCGAGTCAGGGCGCAATGTCAGGGGTCGAACAGGCTGTGACTAATTTGCTGTTGTCGCGCCACAATATTTCAGATCCCACTCAGGCTGATTTTCAGGTATTAAGCCAGCAGGATATTATCAATACGGCATCTTCAGTAACGGATACCTTCACCATTCTACTTGCTTCAATTGCCGGAATTTCCTTAGTGGTAGGAGGAATAGGTATTATGAATATGATGTTAACCACGGTCACCGAAAGAACGCGGGAAATAGGATTACGAAAAGCCATCGGAGCCACGGCACGCGATATTAATCTGCAATTTTTGGCAGAATCATTTACCCTTACCTTTATTGGCGGAGTGATAGGAGTTTTGATAGGGTGGCTTATATCTTTGGGAGTAACACAGCTTGCCCACATTGCCGCACAAGTTTCATTAGAATCAATATTATTAGCATTCGGCGTATCAACGGCGATAGGAATTATCTTTGGATATTATCCCGCCCAACGAGCATCCAAGCTAAATCCCATTGAAGCGTTGCGCTATGAATAATCAACATGAAAAAAAGTGCACAAATAATTATTTATATAGTTGTATTAGTAGTAGTAGGCGGAGCTTCTTTCTACGGAGGAATTCTCTATAAAGGAAGTCAGGTTTCAGCCCAACGATCAAGTTTTGTAGGAGGGTTCAGAAACAGAACGGGTGGAGGCGGTGGACAATTTGCAGCTGGAAGCAACTTTGTTGCAGGAACCATTACAGCCAAAGACAATCAAACCATTACGGTAAAAGGAACCAATGGCAGCTCGAAAATTGTTTTCTATTCAGGCAGCACCCAGGTAGGCAAAACGGTTTCGGGAAGCAGTAGCGATTTGGCAGTTGGAAGTACGGTAACCGTTACCGGAACCACCAACTCTGACGGAAGTGTCACTGCTCAGTCGATCCAAATACGACCAACGCCTCCTCCTTCTAGCTCTTCAGGATCTTCAACAACCGGCCAGTAATAATTCTTATGGAATTTTCTCTGGCAAAAAAAGCCGCAGCATCTAAAAACATGCAGCGATTGGCAGGATATTGCCGTGTGCTTTTTTTTGCCAGTCGTGCTGTCGCTGCTATTTGCAGTACAAGGGTATTTCTTTAATCAATGGTTAGGAATTTCTTCAAGGAATTATTTGGGGAGATTTTTCCTGGTCAATGTGGGGCTGGGGCTTTTACTCTATAGTCCATCGCTCTTTTTTAATAAGAAAGGTAAATATATTTACCTTTCTTTGGTTGCGCTTTTAATCTCAATTATATTTTCCGCCCAATTTCTCTATTATTCTTACGGGCAGAGTTTTCTTCAAGTGTCGGCTTTAAAATATATCGGCCAGACGGCGTCGGTAGCAGGCACCGTAACATCGTTACTTTCCCCAAATCTTGTGCTCTTTTTCTTGAATTTCTTCGTAGTGCTGGCAGTCGCTTTTTTTACTTTTAAAAAGCAAAAACCTCAATTTCAGTTGCGTCGCTACGAAAAAGCAGGACTTTTCTTGCTTATGGTGCTGGTGGCATGTGCAGGATATTATGTGCTGGTTAAGCAGGAAGACAAGGAATGGGGGAACTCGAGCAGGCTGTACAGCGATGTGTATGACTTGAATACCTTGGTGGAAAAAATGGGCATCGTTAATTTTTCCTTTGAGGATGCTTTTAAATATATTTCCAGGGCGAACCTGGTTACGGCTGCAGACAGAGATGTTGCGGAAGATTGGGCAGAACAAAAAAACACAACACAGAGTTCTGGGCCTCAGAAATATGCAGGAATCGACAAAGGGAAAAACATCATATTTATTCAAGTGGAATCGCTGGAAAACTGTGATCTTAATGAATGGGTGAATGGCCAAGAAGTGACACCTAATTTGGATGCTCTGGCAAAAAGTGGAGTCTATTTCAATAATTATTATACGCAGATTGGGCCGGGAAATACCGCTGATGCTGAATTTTCTACTCTCAATTCTTTGTATCCACTGCAAGATGACGTGATATTTGTAGATTATGCCCAGAATACCTATAACGCCCTTCCGAGCTGGCTTGAGAAACAAGGCTATGGTACATATTCCTTACATGGCGATGTTCCTACTTTCTGGAATCGCTCAAACATTTACCCTAACCTAGGCTATAAAGTCCAGTTTTCGGAATCGGACTATGTTAAATCAAGGTCTATTGGTAAGGGGCCATCTGATTTGGGAGATGAGGATTTTTTCCTGCAATCGCTCCAAAAAATGCAAAGCTTCAAGCAGCCATTTTTTTCAACCCTGATTACCATAAGTTCTCATACGCCCTTTGAGCTGCCGCAGGATTTACAGACGTTGGATCTCTCAAATCAGGATAATTTAAATTACACTCAGCAGCAGTATTTGGAATCCATTCATTATGCCGACAAAGCTATTGGCGAATTTATTGAAGGATTTCAAAAAACTCCCATCTATAATAACTCTGTCATATTTATTTATGGAGACCACGGAAGCTTCACCAATATTTGCGGGGCACTCGGCCGAGATACCGTGCTTCCTGGATTATCCAACAGCCAGGTACCGCTTGTTGTATTAAATTCGGGAGTTCCTGCTGGCCCAGATACTATTGCTGCCAGCCATATTGATTTGTATCCTACCATCACCAATCTTCTGGGAATCAAGCCGCCAACCGAAATCTTGGGCCAGGACGTGTTCAACACTAAGACTCCCGTGGTCACTCATCGCAATTTATTTTCAGGAAACATTAATGCCATTTTAACGGACACTATGGCATTTGAATCTAATAATAATGGCGTATTTGAAGATAGCAGCTGTCTCTCAATGCCGGGTAAAACTCCTGTTCCCATTGATCAGTGCAAGCAGCTCTATGACCAGCAGTCAGATAATGTCCATATTTCAGACACGCTTATCCGCGGAAACTTAATTAAAAAACAATAATATGATAGCAACAACATTTATTTTTGTTTTTTGGCTAATATTTATCGTATACTGGGCGATTTCGGCCGTCGGAGTCAAAAGAGATATCAAAATGAAGCCCAACTGGACTGAATATATTGTACGACTGGTGGCATTCTTACTGCTCATTTGGATTCTTGTCACTCAGCCAGCATTGTTGAATTGGGGTCAAGCTTTCTTTCTGAATCCCTGGACGCAATGGATAGGAGTCATTTTTTGCGGCATAGGCATCGTGTTTACCATTTGGGCAAGAATGCATCTTGGCAAAAACTGGAGCGGCATACCCAAACTGAAAGAAAACCATGAATTGGTGATTATGGGTCCGTATCGCTTTGTCCGCCACCCCATTTATACGGGAGTTATTCTGGCGTTGATAGGCTCAGCGTTGGCAGGGGGAATAGCGTGGGTTTTAATATGTTTGGTATTTTCAGTGATGTTTATTGGGCGGGTGAGCGTGGAGGAAAAGCTTATGCAGCATCAGTTTCCAAATCAATATCCTGAATACAAAAAACGCACCAAAGCCCTTATTCCGTTTATATTTTAACTCACCTAACTGCCAATCTCTCTCGTAGTAATTTAATGGTAAATTTAATTACCTGACGATACCATGATGGTAACATTAGGTTGATTGTATTCGCCTATAAAGAGTCTGGTCGATTCATGTTAAATAAAAAATATTATAATTAAGAGGCGATAAAGTCTCATAAAATATATATGTCACAAACAGCTGTAATTACGTGGATAGTAATTATTATTATTGTGATTTTGGCAATATGGGCATGGTGGTATTTCAGCAACCAGAACACTGCGACTACTACAACATTGAGCTCAGATGCTTCAATTACTTCATTCAGTTTCCAGAGCTTGAATCCGCCGGTGCAAGCCACTGTCGATACCACTAACGATACGGTAATGGCTACCGTTCCTACTGGAACTGACGTGACAACATTGACACCAACCATTACGGTTGCAGCCAATGCTACGGTTTCTCCGGCTTCAGGAACTTCTGAAGACTTCACCAATCCCGTAACCTATACCGTGACTGCTCAGGACGGTACTACCCAGACGTATACCGTTACTGTAAGCATCGGAACAGGTGCTACGGGAACCATTGGCACTACCGGAACTACGGGTACCACAGGAACAGGAGGCACAGGAACTAGTGGAACCACAGGACAGTAGAGAATTGACCAGATTGAAAAAAGCGACGGCATGGCCGTCGCTTTTTTATAGAATAAGGCAGGGACTTGAAAAAAAAGTGTAATGGAGTAGGATTATTTAATGGCGAAAAAGAAAATAAGAAAGTTGAATAGAAAGCCTAAGGCGGCAAAAAAGCTCAAGGGAAAAGCTAAGAAAGTTTTAATTAAAAAGAAATCAATAAAGAGAGCAAAGCCAATAAAGAGAAAAGTTTCTCCGGTTATATTTCGCAAAGCAAAACTTTTGATCAAAAAACCTGCAAGAAAAAGAAAGCCAGCAAAAACAGAAATGCAGTTTCAGCAACAAGATTTTTTCAAGGCAAAAATTAAAGTCATTGGAATTGGTGGAGGTGGAGGGTCTATTGTTTCTGAAATAGGAAAATCGCTGGGGAAAGCAAGCTTTGTGATTGCGGATACCGATTCACGGATTGCAAAAAAGGCCAAAGGAATAAAATATCTTTTATTTGGCCAGGATTTAACTCATGGGTTGGGCACCGGATTAAATCCTGAACTGGCAAAAACCGCGGCGGAACGGGCTGAGGAAAAAATTACTGGCCTTTTTGAAAACCAGGACATTGTCATTTTAATTGCTTCTCTGGGCGGAGGAGTGGGATCTGGAGCCACAGAAGTGTTTGCTGAACTCTCAAAGAAATTCAATTGCATCACCTTTGGCATTTTCACACTGCCTTTCAAGTTTGAAGGGAAAAACAAGCACAAAGTGGCAGCAAAATATCTTGCTGAATTACGGAGAATGCTTAATGTCTCAATTACCATTCCCAATGAGAGGATTTTTAAGGTAATAGACCAGAATACTTCCATTAGCCAGGCGTTTTCCATGGTCAACAAAAACCTTATCAAATCTCTGGAAAGCCTGATAGACTTGATTTACAATCCTGGCATTATCAATATTGACTTCGCTGACTTGAGAGCTATTTTGCAAGGCAAAGGGAATCTTGCGTTTTTGAATACTGCCGAAGCCTCGGGTAAAAACACCTCAGAAAAAATTATCCAGGAAATACTGCACAACCCCTTGTATCAAAACAGCAATTTTATGGCTGAAAAAATCTTGTTTAATATTGCTGGATCCAATAACTTGAGCATGCTTGAAGTTGACAAAATAAGCAGGGCGATCGGAGAGCAGAATCCGAAAGCAAAAATTATCTTTGGCATTTCAAAAAATCCAGAATACAAGAACAAAGTGAAAACCACGCTGCTGATGACAGGACCATCAAATCTAAAAGAGACAAAGCAGATAGAAGTGCCAATAGTAAAAGAAGAGGTTAAAATGGCGCCAGTACCTCTGAAAAAAGCAAAGCTAAAACAGGAGAACAAGAAGGCCTTAAAGCTGCCAAAGAAAAGCAAAAAACCTGCAGTAAAGAAGCCGGCAGAAGAGAAGGAAGAAGTGATTTCTGTGGGGACTGCGGTTCCTGTATTCAATAATCAGGCTCCGGTCGCTTTAAATTCTGAAAAGTTAAGCATTATTGATACTAATCTGAATAAAAAAACCATCAGAAGGACGGCGCTGGATATCAAGAAAGCTGAAGAGTTAGAAGAAAAAAAGAAAACCAAGCAGGAGGAAGAATGGGAGATACCGGCATTTTTACGATTTAAGAAATAGTTATGGAAAACGAACAGCAAATAAAGAAAGTAATTATTCCGGTGGCCGGATTAGGCACCCGCTTTTTGCCGTTGTCTTTGGCGGTTTCAAAAGAATTTTTCCCGCTAGTGGATAAGCCCATTATCCAGTACATTCTTGAGGAAGTGAAACAATCGGGCATCAAAGAAGTAATTTTTGTGGTGAGCCCAAAGCAGAAAATGCTGATGAATTATTTCAAAAAATCTCCAGAGTTGGAAAAGCTTTTGATAAAAAGAAAAAAGGATGCACTGTTAAAAGAACTGAAAGACTTTGAGCAATTATTTGAAGACCTTACCATTTCTTTTACCACTCAAAAAATGCCGTTAGGAGACGGTCACGCCATTCTGCAGGGGCACAAGCTCTTGGAATTAGAACCAGTAGCAGTTTCATTTGGGGACGATATTATTGACTCAGATGTTCCTGCGGTATCTCAACTTGTTGATGTATTCAAAACTTCAAATGCTCCGGTGGTTGGCTTAAAGACGCTTCCAAAAGAAAAAATTCCAGCGTACGGGTCCGTGGTTGCTGAGAAAATTGCCAGCCGCTTGTATAAAATAAAAAAGATCATAGAAAAACCAGAACCTTCTCAAATTCAATCTAATTTGGTGGTTGTGGGCAAGTATGTTTTGACTCCCGAAGTCTTTCAATATCTCAAAAAAGCTTCTCCCAATAAGAGAGGAGAAATCAATTTGGGAGAGGTGGTTGACAAAATGCTGGATGATGGAATGCCTATCTATGGATATGAATTAAAGGGCGAGTGGCTTGAATGCGGAGACAAGTTAAAATGGCTGAAATCCTTTTTCTATTTTGCGCTTAAAGATCCCATCTTTGGCAAAGAAATGAAAGAGTACGTCAAAACATTAAAATAACCAAAACCGCTTCACAGCGGTTTTTAGTTCTCTTGCAGAGCTTTCCATTCCCGAAATTTTAGTGTAAAATAGGAACATATGAAATACGATCTCATCATTATTGGAGCTGGACCAGCAGGCATTTCGGCTGGAATTTACGCTTCACGCCAGAAGTTGAATCTTTTGATTATTTCAAAAGATGTGGGAGGGCAGGTGGCTAAAAAAGCAGTGGATATTGAAAATTATCCCGGATTTTCTAAGATTTCTGGGCCTGATTTGGTTGACTTGTACCAAAAACAGATCAAGGAAAATGAGCTTGAGATTATGCATGGGGAAGTGGTGGCCATTGAAAAAGCGGATGGCGTTTTTTCTGTGCAACTGAAATCAGGGAAAGCATATGAAGCGACTGCGGTCATTGTTGCATCGGGAGCTGAATCAAAAAAAATCAATATTCCAGGAGAAGATGAGTTTGCTGGGAAAGGCGTAAGTTATTGCTCATTATGCGATGGTCCGGTGTATAAAAATAAAACCGTGGCAGTTGTGGGCGGCGGGAACAATGGCTTTGAGTCGGCCTTGTTTTTGTCAAACTATGTCAAAAAGATATATATTTTGGAATATTCTGACACTCTGCGGGCTGACAAGGAAAACCAGGAGCTGGTGGCAGGAAACAAAAATATTGAAATTCTGACCAATGCAAAAATTTCAAAGATTGAAGGAAAGGTGTTTGTAGACTCTATTGCGTATGAAGATACAAAAGCTGGCGAGGAAAAAAAACTGGAAGTGAACGGCGTGTTTGTGGAAATTGGGTATTCGCCGTCAAGCGAGTTTGCAAAGAATCTGGTAGAGCTGAATGAAAAACAAGAAATCATATTTGACCCAAAAACGCTGGAAACCAAGACTTTAGGCCTTTTTTCAGCAGGAGATTGCAATGTTTCAAAGTATAAACAGATTGTGATGGCGTCGGGGCAGGGAGCCTTGGCAGCTTTGTCATCGTATGAGTATATTAAGAAGCAAAATACTACTAAAAATCATTAAGAATAAATATATAAACCATGTCAAAGATAAAAGAAATACATGCGCGTGAAATTAAGGATTCCCGCAGTAAACCCACAGTTGAAGTAGAACTAGTTACAGAAAAAGGAAGCTTTGTGGCGTCTGTGCCTTCGGGAAAATCCACGGGAAAAAATGAAGCATTGGAATTGCGAGATGCAGACGGTAAAGGCGTTTCAAAGGCAATAGAAAACGTTGCTATTATTGCTAAAGAATTGAAAGGCAGAGACCCAAGAGAACAAAAGGAATTGGATATGCTTATGTTGAAGCTTGATGGAATGGAAAACAAGTCAAAACTGGGAGCTAATGCCATTTTAGCAGTTTCATTAGCCGTGTGCCGGGCGGGAGCTGCTGCTGAAAAAATACCATTGTATGAATATATTGCAAAGCTGGCTGGATACCAAATGATGAGCCGCGACTTGCCTTATCCTATGTTTAACATCATTAATGGCGGAGCTCATGCTGAAAATGATTTGGACATCCAGGAGTTTATGGTGGTTCCCCATAAAAAATTATTTGCTGAGAACTTGGCATTGGGAAGCAAGATTTTTGCAAAACTGACAGAAATTTTAAAAGAAAACTATGGTGAAATTTCTGCGATGGGAGACGAAGGAGGATACGCTCCAAAAATTGCGAAAGTAGAACAAGCTTTGTTTATGTTGAAAAATTCTATAGGAGAAGACAGTGATGTAAAAATTGCCTTAGATTGTGCGGCTTCAGAGTTTTATGATGATGGAAAGTATATGCTAGAAGGCAGAAAGCTTTCAAGAAATGAATTGGTAGAGTTTTATAAGGACTTAGCACAGCGTTTTCAAATTATTTCCATTGAAGATCCGTTTTCAGAAGATGACTGGGAAGGATTCAAAGAACTGCATGCCCAATTGCCTGACACAGTGATTATTGGAGATGACTTAACTACTACTAATATCAAAAAAATTAAGGAAGCTGAGCAGAAAAAAGCCATCAACGGTGTCTTAATTAAATTAAATCAGATTGGCTCGCTTTCTGAAACCATTGACGCTATTACCATGACAAAATCGTATGGCTGGAAAGTGGCGGTGAGCCATAGATCAGGAGAAACTATGGATGATTTTATTGCAGATTTGGCTGCTGGCACTGGTGCTGATTTCTTGAAATCGGGATCCCCGAGTAAGGAAGAGCGAATGGTGAAATACAGGAGATTATTGGCAATAGAAGCAGAGTTAACTAAGAAATAAATCATGGAAAGGAAGAAAGTTATTTTAGTGATTCGTGATGGTTGGGGATACCGGAAAGAAAAAGAGGGAAATGCGCTGACGGAGCAATATGCGCCCAAAACCTTTCAATTGATGAAAAAATATCCCACAACATTGCTCAAGGCAGCAGGAGAATCAGTTGGTTTGCCGCCTGGATATCAGGGAAATTCCGAAGTTGGCCATATAACCATAGGCAGTGGGAGAGTTATTTTCCAGTCGTTTGCCAGAATTAACAAATCAATCAAGGACGGAGATTTTTTCAAGATTCCAGAATTCCTCGAGGCAATTGATAACTGCAAAAAAAACGGAACTTATCTTCATTTGATGGGATTACTACAAGAAGAAGGAGTGCATTCTCACATTGACCATTTGTTTGCCCTCCTTGATTTATGCAAGCGGCAGGATTTCAAAGATGTATATATCCACGCTTTTACCGATGGAAGAGATGCGCCGGTTACTGCAGGCATTAAAAAAATAAAAAAGCTGCAGGAAAAACTTTCTGAACTGGGATTCGGGAAAATTGTTACCGTTGCAGGAAGGTATTATGCTATGGACAGGGATAAGCGCTGGGACAGGACAAAAAAAGCCTACGATGCCATTGTAAACGCAGAGGGCCAGTCATATGAAGATTTGGCAGAAAAATTGAGTAATTATTATTCAGCTGGAGAAACTGACGAGTTTATTGTACCGTCGGTTATGAAGGGATACGAAGGAGTCAAAGAAAAAGATTCTATGATATTTTTTAATTTCAGAACAGACAGGACTAGGCAGCTCACTTCGGCGATTGTAGAAAAAAACTTTGAAGGATGGGATAGAAAGCCTTTGAATGTATTTTTTGTCTGTATGACACAATATTATAGCTCTATTAACGCGCATATTGCATTTAAGGAGCAGGATTTAAGCAATTTGTTGGGAGAAGTTGTTTCTGAGGCCGGACTCAAGCAATTAAGAATTTCTGAAACGGAAAAATATGCCCATGTGACATTTTTCTTTAATGGTCAGAAAGAAACGCCTTCGCTCAACGAAGATAGAATTATGATTCCTTCCCAAAAGGTGGCTACGTACGACTTGAAACCAGAAATGTCTGCTTATGAGGTTACTGAAAAACTGGTGGAAGAAATCAAAAAAGATATCTACGACCTTATTGTGGTAAATCTGGTAAATGCTGACATGGTAGGACATGCAGGGGTAATAGAAGCTCTGTATAAAGCAGTAAACGTAGTAGATGAATGCACAGACAAAATTGTAAAAGCAGGCTTGGAGAATAATTATACTCTTTTAATTTCAGCTGATCATGGTAACGCCGAAGACAAGCGGCCGCCTAATACCACGAGCCATACCACGAATCCTGTGCCTTTTATGCTTTTGTCCAAAGAAGAATCATTAAGGCATGTTTCTTTGAGGGAAAATGGAGGATTTGACGATATTGCTCCTACCATTCTTGATTTGCTGGGAGTCAAAAGACCCAAAGAAATGACAGGGGAAAGCCTTATTTCTTCATAAGATGTTCAATGTTTTGCAAAAAAGTAATAGGTAGTTTATAATAAATATAATAACATTAATACAACTACATTATGGATCAATCAAATACACCTAATCCAATG
>Ga0207117_1106_pt1 | contig 11481 bp, 7 predicted proteins | sample Alteio_BWMinHeat_45_FD_153502 | JGI IMG/M metagenome (GOLD analysis project Ga0207117, IMG submission 153502) | Enriched cells from forest soil in Barre Woods Harvard Forest LTER site, Petersham, Massachusetts, United States -... | ecosystem: Environmental > Terrestrial > Soil > Temperate forest >...
TGTTTATATCGATGCCTCTGACGTTAATGACATATCTCGCGGGGTTCGTTCCTTTTGTGATTGCTCTTTTTGGATGGTCGACGATTTATATCGCGGTAAATTATCACCTAGAGCTGGAGGCTCAAAAGCAGCGCGCGATCAAGGCTGAATCCCTTGCCCACGCCGCCAGACTGCAGGCGCTGAGAAACCAGCTTGAGCCGCACTTCATATTCAATACCCTGAATGCGATCTCGACTCTGGTGGTCGAGAGGAAGAATGACGCGGCGACGCACATGATCCATGGCCTCGGCAAGTTCCTGCGCATGACTTTGGACCGGACAGAAAATCCTGAGATTACCGTGGCGGAAGAGCTTGAATTCGTGCGAACGTACGTGCAAATCCAGGAATGCCGTTTCGGCGACAGGCTGAAGGTGTCCATACAAGCGACGCCTGCTGCGATGCAGGCGCTGGTCCCAGCCCTGATCCTGCAGCCCTTGGTCGAGAACTCGATCAAACATGGAGTCCTGACCAGGGAGACGGCGGGCTTCGTCACGATCGATATCCGTGTCGCCGGGGAGAGTCTTGGAATGTCAGTCACCGATGATGGCCCCGGACCTGTGAATAGATCCCCCGCGCATGGAGTCGGATTGGCCAATACCCAGGCACGTTTGACGGAGTTATATGGGGACGCTGCCAGGTTTTCTTCGGGCGCGATCCCGGGCGGGGGTTACGGAGTGATGATCGAAATACCGGTACGGATCGAGCAATAGGGACGGAACTGCCACCGTGCATGAAACACCATGAATATCCGTGCCGTGATCGTAGACGACGAGGAATTGGCGCGCCGCGGCATCGCAGCGAGGCTATGCAAATTCGACGATATCGAGATCGTGGCGGAATGCAAGAACGGCAGGGAAGCTATAGCCGCGATTAAAAAGTTCACGCCAGACTTGGTTTTTCTGGATATCCAGATGCCGGGAAAGACAGGCTTCGACGTCATCCGTGAGATAGAGACGCCATCGTTCCCGCTGATCATCTTTGTCACCGCACACGATGAGCACGCGATAAGGGCTTTTCAGGTCAACGCCCTCGACTACGTGTTAAAACCGATTGACGATGAACGATTTGAAGGCGTCGTGCGCCGCATTCGGGCTGCGGTCCTGCAGCGCAACCAGAGTGCGTTGGGACAAATGCTTCAATCGGTGTTCGAAAAAATGGGGCATCCATCCGATGGCAGGCATCCTCAGAAGGATGCCGATGAAATAGTGGTGAAGTCAGCGGGCCGGATGCGTTTCATCAAAACCGCGGATATCGACTGGATACAGGCATCCGGGGATTACGTGAAGATATACCAAGGCGAGCGGTCCTGGCTCATGCATGCGACTATATCCTCGATGGAGAAGAAGCTGAAAGCGCGGGGATTCCTGCGGATACACCGTTCTGCAATCGTGAATCCTGCGCGCATTTCCGAGTTGATCGCCATGGATAACGGCGAATACGAAGTGGTCCTGCACGGCGGGACAAAATTGAAACTCAGCCGTAATTACCGCGCCGCCATGACAGAACTGCTAAGCGGTAGATCCTTGTAGCCACGAGCAACGCGGCTCATGCTTCTTAGTCGTTTTGAATCTCGCTGCAATTTCCTGAGTCTTCTCGACTGACGATTCCACTTCTTTGGGTCGGCATCTTGTCGACTATTTGACCGATAAAAATGGCGCTTGAACGTAGCTAGCGGTGCTCTAGCCGAACGATTCTCCCTCGACCTCGATTCGAGGTAATTTCTGCGTTCGGTTACTTTCGTTCGCGGAGAAGTCCAGCCATGCGTGTGATAGTTACACCACTGAAGCTAAACCTTGCGATCTTGTTGCTTTTGCCAGTGCTTGTGCCGGTATTTGTCCGGAGCATCGCCAGCGACGCGTCTATTACAGCCGATCCGCTTTCAGGAACCGAGTGGCAGGGTGTGCTGCATCATGGAAATGATAGCAAGGCGATCGGCATGCGTTTCGATATAGACAGAAATGGTGCGACCATCCTGTTCCTCGACATCCCTGAGATGAAATTCCGCAATCTTGGTCCTATACATGTACACAAAGATGGGGACACGTATATCGCTGCAGATCTCAAATTTAATTTCACGCCTAATCGGAAGATCCTCATCGGTGTAGAGGCGTACGATGGCAATAGTCTCGAATTCCAGCTGACGCCAGGCGCCTTGCCGCCTGCTCCCCCGCAGGTGCCCGCCACCATACCTATGGTCCAGCCGGTATGGACTTTCAAGACAGGAGGGGCAATCTGGTCATCACCCGTGACTTCAGGTCGACTTATATATGTCGGCAGCACTGACGGCAATGTCTATGCACTCGATGCTAAATCAGGTGCCTTGGTCTGGAGATTCGGCACCAAGGGACCCGTCATGGGACGTCCGACAGTGGATGGTAGATACATCTACACTCTTTCAGACGACGGTTTGTTGTACAAACTCGGCAAAGAGGACGGACAAAGCGTTTGGCAGTTTGACACTCATGGCGGCAGCGTAGCCCGTAATCTGCCCAGCACCCAATCCGATACCTACGATTATCTTGCGTCTGCTGCAACAGTATCGGGTGGGGTTGTCTATATCGGTAGTGCTGACAAGCGGTTGTACGCTATAGATGCCAGTACGGGGCATGAGAAGTGGCACTTTGAGACCCAAGGCATCGTGCGTACCACGCCTGCGGTGGCGCGGGGCTTGGTGTTTTTTGGAAGTTACGACCATAACGTATATGCGGTCAAGGCGGAGACCGGCGAGCTGGTCTGGAAGCTCGACACGCTTCGAGAAGTTGTGTCAGCGCCAGTAGTCGCCGATGACACGGTATATGTCGGCAGCCGGAACTCCAACCTTTATGCGCTCGCGGCAGATACCGGTGTTGCAAAGTGGAAGTATTTCTATTGGTCATCATGGGTCGAATCCTCTGCTCTCATCCGCGATGACAGTCTTTATATCGGATCTTCTGACTACCAACAGTTATTCGCCATAAACCGCATCAATGGAAAGGAAATATGGCGGTTCAACACGGATGGTTCAGCCTGGGGCACACCTGCAGTAACTGACAAGAAGGTTTACATCGGCGCGGTGGGCGTCGTTGGGTACTTCATCGATCACCATGGAGGCTTTTATGCCGTCGACCGTGCCACGGGACGAGCAGTATGGCGCTATCTCATGAGCGCCATGCCTGGCGAGTTTACCTATGGTTTCGCTTCTTCACCGACTGTAGACCAAGGACGAGTGTTTGTCGGTGGGTTGGACGGGAAGCTATATGCGTTCAGAGAAGGTGATTAATCCACCTGCCGACCTGCCAGAGAATACCTCGGCGCAGGAATCTGATGGCCACCCTGAGTGTGGTGCGTTGATGTATTTAATTATCGTGGCCGATAGCCATCAAGGCCTTTCTTGCCTTCGTTATGTATGTGCTACCTGGGTGAAATGCTTTTTTATCCGTCATAATGATTTCATAGCTCTTCTTATTCGAACGTACTTCTCTGATGTGCTCAATATTCAGTAATACCGAGCGATGAATACGTAAGAAACGGTCGGAAGCTAATTTCTTGCTGATTTCTACCATGCCGTCACTGGCGTGGATGACCTCTCCCGTAATCATATGAATGTCAACGAAATCGCGTTTGGCAACGATATATCGCATACCGTTCGAATTTATGAAGCGATACCGTCTACCGAACTTCACTGGTATTCGTTCGGGATGGCGATTGCTCGCTTGACGGCTGGAATTAGCCATGAAATGCGCCATCAGCGTGTCGATATCGACCCTTCGCCCAGAACGGACGTCTTTATCTATGTTTCTGCGAAGCTTCACTATGGCATTCTTAAGGCGGTCTGGATTGATGGGTTTTATTAGATAGTCAACCGCATTCGCATCGAATGCACGGACTGCGTGAGTCCCATCTTCCGCGACGATGATTATGTAGGGGCGCCTAGTCAGGTCCGGCGACTTTATGACTTTCCAACCCGATAATTTAGGTACATTGACATCAACAAACGCCACATCTGGCTGGAGTATTTCGAGTTTTTGCAACGCATCAAGTCCATCGGTGGCCTCGCCAACGAATTCAAAGTCGGGTTCTGGAGCTAGCATTGCCATTAACTGTCCCCGAACTGCGGCATCGCCGCCGATAGTTAAGAACCTGATCATTTCGGTTTCACCTCGATATTCATCTTCAAATGTCGGTTCCTAAGGCAAGATACTGCGGGGTCCCGGTACTCTTGAAGAGTCTAGTACGACGAATGTGCTTCTTGGTGGGCAATTCGACAAGGCGCACTTCTTCTGTGCCAAAACGAGAGATTATTTAGATGAATTACATGAAATCTCGCGCTTGGGGTGTGGCGATGAACGACGAAATCAAATTCGTCGATGTCAGCGACGATGTCGCGGTTACTTCATGGAGTAGCCGTGACTTGAGGAGGAAAGGCAGCATAAATAAATCGATAAATACCGCAGTTATTCGTACCAATGCTTGGTAAAAGCATATGAACTATGGTTAATCTACGACGAGCATATTAGGTTTGACACTTACGCTATGGCAACACGTTGTGCATTTGGAACAGAATCGCTCTCCACAAATCGCGTCGTTGTAAAGCGCCAACAATTTATTTTCTAAGTTCTGAGGTGTTGGCATTTTCAAGCGCAATTTCGATAATGTTCATGCGGTTTCAGTGTTGATGTTTAACAACACAAAACTAATTATTCTTAGGAGAGCGGTAATGAACAGCAACCTGATCACGAAAGGCGTGCGTTATGCGTTGATGGCCGGTGCGGCGTCTGCGCTCGCGGCCCCCTCGGCTTTCGCCGTCGTGGCCGACCAAAACAGCAACGCCAATACCAATACCACCAACACCACCCAGCTCGGTAAGATTGAAGTCACGGGCACGCGTATCAAACGTACCGACGTCGAGACCGCCCAGCCGGTGACCATCATCAGCGCCCAGCAGCTGAAAGCGACAGGCCTGAACTCCATCGGTGACATCCTGCAGACCGTGACCCAGTCGGGCGCGGCGCTGAACACCACCTTCAACAACGGCGGCAACGGTCGTACCAACATCGACCTGCGCTTCCTGGGCGCGAATCGCGTCTTGGTGCTGGTGAACGGCCGGCGCTGGATCCCGGGCCTGGGCGGTCCGGGCAACCAGGGCGTGGATCTCAACGAGATCCCGGTGTCCATCATCGACCACATCGAAATCCTGCAGGACGGCGCGGCGGCGATCTACGGCTCAGATGCCATCGCCGGCGTGGTGAACCTCATCACCATCAAGAACTTCAACGGTGGCGAGGCGAATGCCTACACCAGTTTCTACCACGAAGACAAATACGGCTTCAAGCACAACGACGGCAAGGTGCAGGAATACGACTTCACCATCGGCAGCAGCGGCGACAAGTCGGCGGTGCTGTTGAATGCGACCTACGTGAACCAGCACGAGGTGTGGGCCGGTGCCCGCTCTATCTCCAAGGAACCCATCTGGACCGCTGGCGCGCCGAGCGGCAGCTCCGCCGCCGCCAACGGCCGCTTCCGGTTCGCAGGCAAGCCCTTTGCGGGTAAGACCGTAGGCACCGGCGCCTGCGCGCCGTTTAACCCGGCGAGCCGCTCCTACGGCACCTGCGACCTGACGCTGCAGGCCCCGCAGGCCGCCGGCGCCGCACCGTCCTTGACCGCGTTCAAGAACTTCGGCAACGCGGACCGTTTCAACTTCGCGCCGCTCAACTACTTCGTGACTCCCAACGAGCGTACCAGCCTGTATGCCCAGGGCCATTACGACCTGGCGGATAACTTGTCGTTCTCGACGGAAGCGGTGTTCAACAAGCGCCAATCCCAGCAGGCCCTGGCACCGTCACCCATCTTCTTGGGTAACGGTTTCTCGCTGGAGAACGGCAAGTTCATCGGTATCGGCAAGGTCAACCCGTTCAACCCGTTCGGCGTGGACTTGGTGGGCAACGTCAGCCAGTACTGCACCAGCGGTGTCAACGCCCGTTGCCCCAACGGCAATAACGAGCTCCTCGCGCTGCTTGGCCGGCGTCCGGTGGAAGGCGGTCTGCGTCAGTTCAACGAGAACGTGGAGACCTTCCAAATTAACTCCGGGTTCAAGGGCTACTTCAACCTGTTCGGCAACGAGTGGGATTGGGACGTGGGTTACGGCTATGCCGACGACCTGTCCAGTAACATCACCACCGGTCTGTTCAACACCGAGCGTTTGGCCCAGGCCCTGGATTCACCGGGTGTGAATGCCGCACCTTGTGCGGCGACCGCGGGCTGCGTGCCGTTCAACATCTTCGGCGGCGCCGGCACCATCACCCCGGCGATGCTGAACTTCGTGCAGTTCGAGGAGCACGACGTCGTCGACGTGCAGATGCGCGACTACACCGCCAACATCAACGGCAGCCTGGCGGACCTCCCGGCCGGCCCCTTAGGGTTCGCCGCGGGTTACGAGTATCTCGAGTTCAATGGGTTCTTCCATCCGGATGCGACGGTGTCCGGCGGCAACACCACCGGCAGCGTGGCCCAGCCGACGGACGGCCGCGAGAAGACCAACGCCGAGTACTTCGAGTTGGACATCCCGCTGGTGGCCGACGCCCCGTTCGCCAAGATCCTGGACTTGGACTTGGCCGAGCGCTGGTCGCAGTTCAAATGGTTCGGCGGCAACCCCGGCCAGCCGGCCTCCGCTATCGTGCATGACGACCACACCAGCACCGGCCGTGCCGCCTTGAAGTGGCAGCCCACCGACAGCTTGTTGATCCGCGGTTCCTGGTCGCAGGGCTTCCGTCTACCGAGCGTGAGCGAGTTGTTCCTGGGTAACAGCGACTCGTTCCCCCTGGTCGCGGATCCCTGCGCTCCTGGTCCGACCGGCGGTTGGGACGGTGTCCCGGCCGATCTGCCCGCGGGTTGCGGCGGCCGTGTGCACACTCAGCCCAACGCCCAGATCAGGTCCACCATCGGCGGCAACCCCAGGCTGCATCCTGAGACGTCCAAGTCCAAGACTGCCGGGTTCGTGTATAACCCGGACTGGATCCCGGGCTTCGACGTCAGCCTGGATCTGTACAACATAGACATCGAACAGCTGGTCACGCGCATCGCGGCCCAGCAGATTCTGAACGATTGCTATATCTCCCAGGTCGCGTCGGCGTGCAACAACATCACCCTTAACGGTAATATCGTCAACGACATCTTCGACGCCAACACCAATATCGGTGGAGAACACACCAGAGGTATCGACTTAGCGTCCCATTATAAGCTGCCGTCAACCTCGGTCGGCGACTTCAAGCTGGGCCTGGACTGGACGTTCCTGCAGTCCTTCGTATTAGTCCAGCCGTTCAACTGCACCAACCTCGAGGCCCACGCACCTGGTAGTCCGTTTGGCTGTACCCCCGCAACTGTAGGGGCTGCAAAATTCAGGAGCACGGAGTTCGCCGGCAGTACCACCTCCTTCGGCGGATACGCCAAGCAGAAGGCCAATGCCTCGCTCATGTGGAACTACGGCAACTTCAACGTAGCTTGGAATGTTCAGTATATCGCCAGCATGTTTGAGCCCTGTACAGGTGGCGGCCGGACCGCACACGAATGCACCGATCCGAACCGCTATCCCGCGGGCCAGCAGGTGTTCAGCGCGATCGGACACGGTTCGTTTGGCAGATTAAATGCACCGCTTGGATCGAACCATATCGGTGCGACGGTGTATCACGACGTGCAGGGCACTTATCATATGGACAGCTGGAACACCGACTTCACCTTCGGTGTCCGCAACCTGTTCGATAAGCAGCCGCCGGCGGCCCTCACGGCCTTCGCCAACACGTTCCTGCCGTCGTTCTACCGCGTACCCGGCATCGAGTTCTGGGGCCGCGTGTCGGTCAAGTTCTAAAGGAAGACTGAAGTTACAAAAGCAAGAAATGAGCGGCCCCACGAGGGGCCGCTTTCTTGATTCTGGTGTTCTCACGGTATCGGCCATGGAGACTACTTCGGGCGTGTGCACCTGTATCTCACTTGAACTGTCCTTTGCCGGCATCTCTCGCCGCGCTGACATGCAGTTGCAGGGGTTATCTTGGGGGCAACTTTGGGGGCAACTGTGCCGGGCCATACTGATAGGACCCCGCAACGGCGCGGCCTAGCGGACAGGATGCGGTTGTACCCCTGGCCACCATATCTAAAAATTCCACGATACCCATGCAGGTAGCATCGAAGATTGCGGGATTATTTTCCCCGCAATACCCTGCCCAGTGACCAGGTGCCGCCGGTAGCGTGGTCTAAGGCTTTATAGCCTGCCGGAGCGCTTCACCGAGAGATAAGCCTCTGTGAGCATGGCCGGCAGTTGTGCGCAGGTCACGTCCAGCACGTTGACGCCGGTGCGGCGCAGGCGTTCGTGGGCGGCGCGGCGGGCAGCCAGAAACTGCGCGGTCCCGGAAGCCAACAACGCCTCGTCGAGGTTTACGGGCGGATGCACGAGCGTCTGGTCCAAGGATTGCTCGCGCAAGGAAGCGACGCACACCAGGTGACGCTGGGCCAGAAGTTGCACCGCCGGGGTCAGATCATCCATATCCTCGTCCCTCAAGTTGCCGACGAACAGGATGAGCGCGCGGCGTTTCTGCCGCAGCATGAGCGTGCTGGCGGCGGCCCGGTAATCGGTGGCGATGGGGCTGGCCTCGAGATCGTAGAGGGAGTTGAGCAGGGTGTTGATGGCGCCGGCCCCGCGCTGCGGTGGTAGCCAGCGTTGCGCCGCACCCGCAGTCATAAACCCGACGGCGTCGCCTTGGCGCAGCGCCAGGTAACCGAGCACCAGCGCGGCGTTCAGCACGTGGTCGAAGTGTGACAGGGCGTCGTCCTTGGCGAGCATGCGCCGGCCGGTATCGAGCAGCAGCAGCACCTGCTGGTTGCGTTCGTCCTGGTAGTCGCGCGAGATCGGCCGGCACAGCCGCGCGGTGGCCTTCCAATCCACCTGGCGCAGGCTGTCGCCGATGCGGAACTCGCGCAGCTGGTGGAACTCGGTGCCTTCGCCGCGCCGGCGTTGCAGGTGCGCGCCGGTGATGCGGGTGGCGCGCTCGGCGTTGATCAGGGCGAAGCGCGCCAACGGCGCGAAATTGGGATACACGCGCAACTGCTGCTCGTCGCCCACTACGCGCTGCCTGAACCACAGGCCGAGCGGCGACAGTTGGCGCACGTCGCAGCCGGCGAACGTCGCGAGCCCGCGTTGCAGCGGCCGCAGACGGTAACTGATACGGGTCTCGCGCCCCGGCTCCAACTTTAGTGCGCAGGGCTGGCCCTGCACCGGCCAGCCCCCCGGATGGCGGTCATGCAGCATGACCCGGCAGGCTTGCGCGCCCCGCACCTCAGCCAGCAGCGTGATCTCGCTTTCGTGACCGAGTGCCAAGGCCGCGGGCAATTGCCGTTGCAGACCGATGCCGGGTGTGCGCGCCAGGGCCACAGCGTCAAGCAGGAACAGCGCCAGCAGCAGGGCTCCCGCCAGCCCCCAGTAGGGCACCGGCAGCCAACCGAGTGCGGCCAGGAAGCCGATGCCGGCCCAGCCTGCCCAGCCGCCCGCCATGCGCAGGGTCGGAGTCATTGACGCGGCGCGTCCACCTTGTTGAGCAGCGCGCGCAACACGTCGTCCACCTGCTGGCCCTCGATCTGCAGTTCCGGGGCCAGCACGGCGCGATGCCGTAGCGCCGGCAGCGCCACGCCACGCACGTCGTCGGGCGTGACGAAATCGCGGCCGGCGAGCACGGCCTGGGCGCGCGCGCCGCGGATGAGCGCGATGCTGCCGCGCGGTCCGGCGCCCAAGGTGATGCCCGGCCAGGTACGCGTGGCGCGGCAGATGCGCACCGCGTATTCCACCACCGCCTCATCCACCGGCAACGCCGCCACCGTGGTCTGCATGACCACCATGTGCGCGCCTTCCATGATGCGCTGCACCCCTTCCAGGTTGAAGGCATTGCTGGCCTTGCCGGTGGTGATGGCGGCCACCATGCGGGCCTCTTCGCCGAGATCCGGGTAGCCCATGCGCACCTTGTACAGGAAGCGGTCCAACTGCGCTTCGGGCAGGGGATAGGTGCCCTCGTGTTCCACCGGGTTCTGGGTGGCGATGGCCATGAACGGCGGCGCCAGCGGCCGGCTCACGCCTTCGATGGTGACCTGGCCTTCCTGCATGACTTCCAAGAGCGCCGCCTGGGTCTTGGCGGGGGCACGGTTGATCTCGTCGGCCAGCAACAGGTTGGTGAAGATCGGGCCGCGCCGGACCTTGAAGGCCTCGGTCTTGGGATCATAGACCGCATGTCCGGTGACGTCGCTGGGCATGAGATCCGGGGTGAACTGGATGCGCGTGAACGTGCAGTTCATGGCCGAAGCCAGCGCACGCACCAGCAGGGTCTTGCCGAGGCCCGGCACGCCTTCCAGCAGCACGTGCCCGCCGGCCAGCAGTGCGCCCAGCACCTGGTCCACCACCTCCTGTTGGCCCACCAGCGCGTGGCCGAGTTGTTCCCGGAGCCGGCTGGTGAGGGCGATGACCCCGGCGAGACCGGCGCTGTTCGCCGTCACTGGATTGTCGGTGTTCATAGGCTGTTCCTGATTTTTATCAAGGTTGAGATGCGTTCCACGAAACTGTTGCGGATGTCACCGCCGTCCAGGCCCAGCGCCTGGCGCACGCGCGCGCCGGGCGTGCGCGTGGTGCGGGACAGGTATTCCGTCAAGGTGCCGGCCTCGGCACCCTGCGCGCCCGGATGCCGCCGCCGCAGGATGAGCAGCACTTCCTCGCGTACCGCGTCGAACAACGCGCGCTCGGCGCGCTCGCGCCACAAGAGCCGACCGCTGGCGGCCACATGTTCCAGCAGGGCCCGGCGCGGCAGCTCCGCCGCCGGCAACAGCGGCCCGAAACGGCGACCCGCCGCCAGCAGGCAGCACAGCAGCGCCAGCAGTCCCGCCACCAGCACCGGCCAACCCCGCTGCAAGAGCGTGAGCGGCAGCGGCGGCTCTTCCACTGAATATATAAGGAAGATGCGGCGGGCGGCGCAGGGTTGCACCACGTGCAACATGAAACGGGCGTTGGCCGGCTGCTGCAGGTCGTCGTTGTCCATGAACCTGAGCGAGGACAGCAGCGCGAACTTGCCTGCATCGAAACTGTATTCGCTGTAATAGGACGGCTGCGACGGCGCACCCCCCGGCTTTATGTCTGCGCTCGTCTGTTTGAGCGCCAGCAGGCCGCACACCGGCACTTCCACCGGCGGCTCGCCGTCGCGCAGCACATAGGCCGGGCAGGCGCGCAGACCGCTTGCTACCACCTGCAGGCCGAAGGTGGGACCCATCGGCCCTACCCCGGTGTCGGTGGAGCGCGGCAGCTCCGCCACCAGCCGTCCACCGCGTTGTATCCAGCGCAAGAGCGCCTGGGCCTCTGCCAGCGACAGGGTGCGCATGTCGCCGGCTAACACCACGGTGTCGGCGTTCTGCAAGTGCATCCGATCGAGGTCCAGATACGGA
>Ga0207117_1107_pt1 | contig 11214 bp, 9 predicted proteins | sample Alteio_BWMinHeat_45_FD_153502 | JGI IMG/M metagenome (GOLD analysis project Ga0207117, IMG submission 153502) | Enriched cells from forest soil in Barre Woods Harvard Forest LTER site, Petersham, Massachusetts, United States -... | ecosystem: Environmental > Terrestrial > Soil > Temperate forest >...
GCCGCTCAGGATAGGCACGTTGGCTGGAGCAAGACGGGTTTCCAGGGATTCAAGGCGCAGGCGGCGATGTTGCCGGGTCCGAATGGTCTGTTGGCGAGTCGGCTTGAAGAAACGGCGGAGAAGGGACAGGTTCCAGTTCATGGAAGTCATTCCTTGTTGCAGAAAGAGGGAGAGATAAGGGAGAATCTCACTGCCAAGGCACATCCTGGATGGGCGACGTCCGTCAAGCGGATGCATTTACCGGGTTGTAGAAACGTGGAAAGGGGTCAGCACCTCCCTGGGTAAGTTGGCACTAGGAAAAACAAGCTCCCCGCCGGGGCCGTGCGGTCCCGCGCATTGGACAGAGGCGATTGCCTAGGACTAGGCGCGCACTCCGGCATCCTGGCGGAGTTGTTGTTTTGAACTACCAACACTAAATGACAATCCCTGCCCCGTGAAAGTATTGGCGCTCATTACGAAAAGATAGTTTTGCCGGCGACCACGAGTCGGTGAGGCCCGGCAGCAGCGATGGGTCCAACTATATTCCCGGATCGATACGTGTCAAGCAAAAGTCGGAAACTTTACCGAAATTTCCCAAATTAGCGCCTGCCACCTAGCAATGGGTCTTGGATTGGCGCGATACCTGGGCATGGGAAGTTGGGACTGGAATAGGCCATCGTTCAGAAGCCGCGCACGGGGTGGGGACGGTAGGGCGCTTCAAGCTGCCGGATCTCTTCCTTGCTTAGCTCCAGATCCACGGCGGCCAGCGCGTCGTCGAAGTGTTCCAATCGCGTCGCGCCGAAGATCGGGGCCGTCACCGCCGGCTTCGATAAGAGCCAGGCAAGTGCCACCTGCGCCGGCGACACTCCCCGGCTCTGCGCTACCCGCCGGACCGCGTCGATCACCTCCTGATCGCCGGGCTGATCGTACAGCTTGCGGGCGAAATCGTCCGACTCCGCGCGCCGGGTCGCGCTGGTATCCTTCGGCGACGAGCGCGTTCCGGCCAGCAACCCCCGCGCCAGCGGTGACCAGGGAAGCACGCCGATGCCCTCGGCATCACACAGTGGGATCATCTCGCGCTCCTCCTCGCGGTAGAGGAGGTTGTAGTGGTTTTGCATGGTGACGAACCGTGCCCAGCCGTGCCGCTCCGAGGCACTGAGCGATTGAGCGAACTGCCAGGCCGCCGCCGAGCCCCCGCCGATGTAGCGCACCTTCCCTTGCCGGACCAACAGGTCCAGCCCGGCCAGCATCTCGTCGATGGGCGTGTGCGGGTCGAAGCGGTGCACCTGATACAGGTCGATGGTTTCCATGCCCAGCCGGCGCAGGCTGGCCTCGCAGCCTTGGACGACGTGCTTGCGCGACAGCCCGCCCATGTTGGGCCGGTCATTCAGGGGATTGAACACCTTGGTAGCGACGACGCATTCTTCAATGTTGGCCAACTCACGCAATGCCCGGCCGGTGACCTCCTCGCTGGCGCCGAGCGAGTACATGTCCGCAGTGTCGAAGAAGTTGATACCGCTCTCGACCGCCCGCCGGAAGAAGGGTCGCGAGGCGGCCTCGTCCAGCACCCAGGGTCGCCACGACGGACTGCCGTAGCTCATGCAGCCCAGACACAATCGCGAAACCGTGACGCCCGTGCGGCCCAGGAAGGTGTATTTCATGACGTGTCCTTAGGAGACGTGATCCGGCGCGGCCGCTATGCCGCCAGCCTCGGGCGAACCGGCTGCGTAAGCTGCCGGGTTGAGGGTTCAGACCCGGCAGCTTACGCGGCCGGTTCGCCCGTGGAGCCGCGTGGAGATAAGTATAGGGATTGCCCTCGTACCGGCGGCAGGAAAAGGAGCCGGCGGGAACTGGTCTTGTCGGCGCGAAGGCCGTAGACTGGCCCCGGACAGACCAGGCCCGGGGCCGGTCTTCACATAGAGGGAAGAGGTTGCCATGACGAAACGTACTCTCCTGCCGGATGTCGTCGAACAGTACGTGAGCGAAATCACGACGCGCGAAACCGATGTGCAACGCCGGCTGCGCGCCGAGACCGCCACGTTGCCTCTCGCCCGCATGCAGATCGGTCCCGACCAGGGGGCGCTGTTGGCGCTGCTGGTTCGACTCATCGGTGCACGCCGTGCCTTGGAGATTGGCGCCTTCACAGGCTACAGCGCCCTGGCGGTGGCGGCGGCATTGCCGGCGGACGGCAAGCTGATCACCTGCGACGTAAGCAAGGAGTGGACCGCGATCGCCCGGCGCTACTGGCAGGAGGCGGGGCTATCCGGGCGGATCGAGCTGCGCCTGGGGCCGGCACTGGATACTCTGGCCGCGCTGCTCCGCGAGGTTGGCGAGGGGTCGTTCGACTTTGCGTTCATCGACGCCGACAAGGAGTCGAACGACGCCTATTACGAGACGTGCCTGCGCCTAATGCGGCCGGGTGGTCTGATCGCCATCGATAATGCACTGCGGCACGGAGCCGTGACCGATCTGACGGCCAAGGACGCTGAAACAGAGGTGATCCGGGCACTGAACCTGAAGGTGCGCGATGACCAGCGCGTCGATTCGTGTCTGCTGACGGTGGGCGATGGGGTGTTGCTGGCACGGAAGCGATAATTGAGCGGTTGTAATCTGCTCGGCGTTGGGACATTCTCCGACGAAAACACGGGGCAACGAAATCGGCATACGGTAAGGAAATCGCGTCAGTACCACGTCGCCACGGTCCAGGGTCGGCGGCATTAGAGCGGCTCTCCGTCCTGGGCGGTGTAGATGTTTTCACCCTCTTCATTCCAGAAGTCGAACGCACCGCCCTGTTCCGCCAACCGCATGAGGGCGCGCGTCGGCACGTTGTCTTGCAACTCGAGTTCGACTGCAGCAGTCAGCCTCGCGAGTTCCAGCAAGCGTTCCAGTTCCTCGCGCGGCACCAAGACCTGATCACCGATTAGCTGTGCGTGAATCGTTGTCATGTTGGTTCACCCAAAAGGAAAATGGCGTCACCGCCGAACCCACTTAGCCCAAGAGCCGGCTCTACGCAATTGTATTGTACAGCGTGCGCGATCTTCGCAGGGCAGCGACATACAACCACGCGACCATCCCCGCGACGGCAAGCAACCCGATGACCAATAGCGAACGCCGCACCAGCTCGAACGGCCCGCCGACGGTCGTCAGACAGAGGAGGAATGGAATACACCAGACCGCTTTTGTCCGAAAATCTGCCGACACCAGGTTGATGTGCAGGAAAAACACGAGCACGGCGTACAGAAGGATGAGTTCGTACGAATTCACATGGGGGCAAAGAAGTAGTTGCAGCAGCACACACGATCCCCAGACCAAGGCGGGCGGCACCCTGCGCCACCATGCGCTCACTAGCACGACGAGCAGACTCAATAACCAAACGCCGGTGCTGATCTTAGTCGACCAATCATCGGGCACATCGAGCTTCGTCAACAGGGCGCGCAAGTTGTTCATGTAATCGGGCACCAGCGCCCAGGCAAACGCCGGCGGCGCCGTAACGCGGTCATAATGGGTTACGAGACTAATATAGTCTCCAATCCAGCGCATGCCCAGGAGTGGCGTCAGGATGGCCGTGGTGAGAAGGGTGAGTCCAGCGGCGATCAGCACGGGACGCCAGTACCGCGTCGCCAGCAGCGCGATGCCGGCGGTGATCGCCAATTGCGGCCGGGCGGTCAATGCCCACAGGACAAGGGCCATTAACCAAATTCTTGCCCCGCGCTCGATTGGTTGACGAAGCGTCTCGCGGCCAAGGTAGATTAGGGCGGCGGTTGCCAGGAGAGCGGATTGGCCGAGCGTGAAGCACATGATCGCCGTCGGTGTCAGAAACACGATCGGGCCGAGCACGACCGGGCAGTCTTTTTGAGAGATGATCCAACCGACCACGCCCAGGTTGAGCACCGACCAGACCGCGAAAGCCCACGCCAGCGGCAGGGGACAGAACGGGCCGAGCAGATAGAGCATCGTCGGCGAATAGGGGAACGGCATCACCTTGTTGAGTTCCGGGCCAACCCACGCGCGGTTGGCTGCGAGATGGCTTTCGAGATCATAGCCGGCTTGGCCAGACCACATCGCCTTTGCCATGACGAGGATGCCGGCAAAGTCACGGAAACGACCGTCGGTGTAGCCGAAGGTTGCCTCGCCCAAGGCCGGGATGATGACGTATATGACGACGTAGCCGATTAGAAGTACGCAAAGGCCGTAGTGCACCCACCAGATCCAGGACGCCGGCGGTGGCGGAGTGCGTGGCATGTTGGATAGGGTTACAGCACGCCGAGCAACAACTCCGTTACCAACTGATCCAGGCGTTCATACGGCAGCTTTCGACTTGCCAGCGCCGCGGGGTCAAACGGCATCGTCTTGAGCCTCTGTGCCGCGTCCTTGCTGTACTTCGCCGTCAGGCCGCGCAGCGCCGGGTTGGCGCCGTGAATCTCTTTCAGGAGATCTTGGATCTCCTTGTTGTCGTTGAATAGCCGAACCTTCTCCTTCATGATCTTGTAGGTCCGCATGTTGCGGTCCACGAAGTCCCAGGGGTCGGCCTCGGTCCGGTAAGGGTGGGCGTCGAAGCCGATCGTGCCGGGGTACTTGTGGTCCACCAGCAGCTTGGTCGTGAAGAACGCCTCCTTCAGGTCGTCGCTGCCGAAGCTCAGGTCCTGGTCGAACCGCAGCGGCTTCTGCCCGTTGAGGTGGACGTCGAGCAATTTGCCGGCGTCGAGCGCCTGGGCGAACTCGTGGTAGGGGTTCAGGCCGGCCATCTTGATATGGGCCGTCTCCGGATTGATGCCGCACATCTCCGGGTGGTCGAGCGTGGCGATGAACGCCAGCACGCTGCCGACCGTCGGCAAGTAAAGGTCGCCGCGCGGCTCGTTGGGCTTGGGCTCGATGCTGAATTTCATGTCGTAGCCCTGGCTCAGCACGTAGTTGCACAGGAAGTTGAGTGCCTCGCGGAACCACTTGGCCGCCTCGACCGGGCATTTGCTGGCGTCCACCTCGACGCCCTCGCGACCGCCCCAGAAGACGAACACCTGAGCGCCCAGTTCGGCTCCGGTGTCGATCGCCTGCATCACCTTTTGGGTGGCGTAGGCGCGCACGGCGGGGTCGTTGCTGGAGAAGGCGCCATCCTTGAATACCGGGTGGTAGAACAGGTTCGTGGTTGCCATCGTGGCCCTGATGCCCCAGTCGGCACAGGACTTCTTAACGTCGCGAATGATCTGGTCGCGCTGGGCGGCAGTGGCGCCGAACGGGATCAGGTCATTGTCGTGGAACTCGAAGCCGTAGCAATTGCGCTGGGCGAGCCCGCGGATACACTCTAGGGCAGGCATTTCTGGGCGCGTTTGGTCACCGAATGGGTCACGGCCGCGGTTCTGCAGGCACCAGATGCCGAACGCGAACTTGTCTTCCTTGGCTGGCGCGTAAAGTTGCGAGGGCATGGACAGCCTTTCGGTGGATAAAAGGTCGCGGATTTCAGGCCGGGCCGCCAGGAGCCGGGCCGGTCGCTCCCCGTTTCTGTTCGGCTTCCTTGCGGGCGAAAGCGCGCAACACGATGAACATTTCTAGGCACTTGAAAAGCGCCAGCGCGGTCAGGATCAAAGGTAGAGCATCCAGGACAGCGGCCGTGAAAAGCACGTAGCCCGGATGGCCAGGCTCGCCGGTCTCGATGCGAGTTTTTTGGGCAACGTCCAGGCGTTCCTTAAGGGGCGGCCAGACCGGAAACCACAACATGAACACCACCAACAAAGCGGCCAATTCGATGGCGCAGTCGACCAGGTAGCGTTTGCGGGTCCACGAAAACAACCCATAAACCTTGACGCGCACAGGCTCCATCAGACAGCACTCGACAGGGCGGGCGATCAGCGGGCGGCGGCCAATGCCGGTTTCGCTTCCTTGACGGCCTGGATGATGGTCTGCATGAAGGCCGGCAGGTCGTCGGGCTTGCGGCTGGTGATGACGTTGCCGTCGCGCACCACCTCAGCGTCGACATAGTGGGCGCCGGCGTTGCTGACGTCGTCCTTGATGGCGAAGAAGCAAGTCGCCTTGCGGCCCTTGAGCGCCTGCGTGGAACACAGCACCCAGGGCCCGTGACAGATGGCGGCGACGATCTTGCCCTTCTCCGCAATGTCGCTGACCAGGCGAATCATGGCCTCGGTGCGGCGGATGAAGTCGGGTGCGAAGCCGCCGGGGATGACGATGAGGTCGAAGTCGTTGCCGCTCACGTCCTTGGCGGCCTTGTCGCTCTTGGCGGGGTAGCCGAGTTTGCTCGGATAGGTTTGGCCCGCTTCAGGGCCGACCAGTGTCACCTTGCAGCCCGCCTCGCGGAGGCGGTAGACCGGGTACCAGACTTCCATTTCCTGATACTGTTGTTCGACCAGAACGGCCGCGCGTTTGCCCTGGAGTTCCATCGTCGCCTCCTTACTCGAAAATGAGGTTGGGCAGAGGCCATTCTAAGAAAGAGGGCCGAAAAGGCGAGAAGTGAGCAGCCACTGTCAATCCTCGTCGCGGCGCTGGTCTTGCGGGCTGCCGCGGGAGGAGAGGAAGATCACGGCGAGCACGATAAGCAAGACGACCATACCGAGGCCGGCGATAATGACGAGCTCCACCCAGTTGAGGTTGAAGATGGCAAACATGGCACGCCTTCCCAGCGGGGTCAGTCTTTATTCTTAGCCTTGCCTTTTTTCTTTGCCTTACGGCGCCGTGCGATCAGGTACATGATCACCAGCGGGATACCGAGCACCAGCCCACCGGCAAGCAGCCAGAGGTCGCGCGGGCTGACGTATTTCCACAGATCCCACATGAAAAGCACCTCGGCCGTCCGGACGGCAACTCGCGTTTATGCATTCTCACACGCGCCGACTGTGCCGGCAAGACCATAAAGCACGAACGCCCCCTGGATTTCTCCAGGGGGCGTTCGACAAAAACCCGGCGATGACCTACTCTCGCCCGCGAAGGACTACCATCGGCCCCGGATGCTTAACGGCCGTGTTCGGAATGGGAACGGGTGTGACCATCCGGGTATGCTCACCGAGAAGACGCACATGTATCAAGATGGCAGCGGTAGGCAGTTGCAAACTCTGCGATGCGAATGCCGCGAGGGGCCCTTGGGGGGCCGAGAACAGGATCAATGCGGCAAAGCGTTCGGCTGTTAGTACCGGTCAGCTGAGGCGGTTGCCCGCCTTACACCTCCGGCCTATCGACCTGGTGGTCTTCCAGGAGCCTTCGTCCCGAAGGACAGGAAACCTCGTCTTGCGGGGGGTTTCACGCTTAGATGCCTTCAGCGTTTATCCGGGCCGTACATAGCTACCCAGCGCTGCCGCTAGCGCGACAACTGGCACACCAGGGGTACGTCCCTCCCAATCCTCTCGTACTAGGGAGAAATCCGCTCAAGTTTCCTGCGCCCACAACAGATAGGGACCGACCTGTCTCACGACGGTCTAAACCCAGCTCACGTACCGCTTTCATTGGCGAACAGCCAAACCCTTGGGAGCTTCTCCACCCCCAGGATGCGATGAGCCGACATCGTACCGAATCCATGCTTTCACATGGCGTAGACTATATCTTCATCTTGTCGCGGGCTGTAGCACGCGGAGTGCATGGCCTCGATTGGATGTGACAAGAGTCGGCGTGTTGCCTCAATCAGAGATTGAAGCCTCCCCTTTCGGGTCAGTCGTTACGGGGTCATCTATCCAAACAAAAACGTGGATAGAGACTTCCCACGGTGTTGCCGCGTGGTCAATCCTGGAAACCAGGATTTCACAATACCACGGACGGGTTCACCGTTATAAGCCGAATTGTTGGTACAGGATCACTCCTGCAGCACCCCGATGTGTTAAGGTGCCAAACCTCCTCGCCGCTGTGAACGCTCAGAGGAGATAAGCCTGTTATCCCCGGAGTACCTTTTATCTGTTGAGCGACGGCCTTTCCATCCAGCACCGCCGGATCACTAAGTCCTACTTTCGTACCTGCTCGTCTTATCGGACTCGCAGTCAAGCACCCTTCTACCTTTACGCTCGTAGCCCGATTGCCGACCGGGCTGAGGGTACCTTTGAACTCCTCCGTTACCTTTTAGGAGGAGACCGCCCCAGTCAAACTGCCCACTTAGCACTGTCCGCCGCCCGGATTCACGGGTCGGGGTTAGAATTCAAGCACAACAAGGGTGGTGTTTCATTGGTCGGCTCACCGGGCACCGGGATGCCCGGATTACAGCCTCCCACCTACGCTACGCATGCTGGGCCTAAACCCAATACTAAGCTGCAGTAAAGGTTCACGGGGTCTTTCCGTCTAGTTGCGGGTATGTTGCATCTTCACAACAACTACAGTTTCACCGAGTCGCTCGTGGAGACAGTGATCCGGTCGTTACGCCATTCATGCAGGTCGGAACTTCATGGGATTCCACAGTTTCCTGTGGCATAGACTATACGTTCACCTGATCGGAGCGAGCTGAGGGACTCACTCCCAGATATGATCCATTGATGTTTTGTTGGAACAACAAGATCAGGGCCGGCGTGTTATGAAGCGGTGAGCTTCATCCAGGGATCTCACCCCTGAGTCGTTACGGGGATTGTGATAGACACAATCTTACCCTCGGTATTACCCGCGGCAACCTGCGATTGCCGGGAGGGCTTCACCGATTTGAGCCGGTTGGATGGACAAGATCGCTCTTGGCCCGGGCAATGTGACTTACCCGACAAGGAACTTCGCTACCTTAGGACCGTCATAGTTACGGCCGCCGTTTACCGGAGCTTCGGTTGCGAGCTTCACCCCTTACGGGGCTAACCCTCTTCCTTAACTTACCGGCACCGGGCAGGCGTCAGTCTGTATACGTCCTCTTACGAGTTGGCACAGACCTGTGTTTTTAGTAAACAGTCGCCAGATCCCTTTCACTGCGGCCCCCAGAGGCTTGCACCCCCAAGGGCACCCCTTATCCCGAAGTTACGGGGTTAATTTGCCGAGTTCCTTCACGAGCGTTCTCTCGAGCGCCTGAGAATCTTCATCTCGCCTACCTGTGTCAGTTTTAGTACGGGCAAACGCTTTGTCCGCCACCGGCTTTTCTTGTCTGGTCGTCCAATGACTTTGGGATCGTATATGCCCTCGCCCTTGCGGGACGGCCACGTCTAGCGGGCCGCTCACCTTCCGACCAGCGTCACGGTGGGTTCAACCGCCGCGTTTGGTGCAGGAATATTAACCTGCCTTCCATCGACTACGCCTTTCGGCCTCGTCTTAGGGTCCGACTAACCCTGGGCGGATTTACCTTCCCCAGGAAACCTTAGGCTTTCGGCGACCGGGATTCTCACCCGGTTTATCGTTACTCGTTCCGGCATGATCACTTGTGTTTCGTCCACGGTTCGTTATCCGTACCGCTTCGCTCTAATACACAACGCTCTCCTACCGTAGCTTACGCTACCCGCCGCTTCGGTATCACGCTTAGTCCCGTTCATTATCGGCGCAGGACTCCTCGACCAGTAAGCTATTACGCACTTTTTAAATGGTGGCTGCTTCTAAGCCAACATCCTGGCTGTCACCGGAGTCCAACTTCCTTTCGCACTGAGCGTGATTGAGGGACCTTAGCGGGCGACCTGGGTTGTTCCCCTCTCGACGACGAAGCTTATCCCCCGCCGTCTAGCTGCCGTGACTTGGTACAGTGGTATTCGGAGTTTGGTTCGGAAGGGTAGCCGGGTAGGCCCCCTAGCCGATTCAGTCGCTCTACCCCCACTGCCAACTATCACGACGTTAACCCTAAAGTTATTTCGGAGAGAACGAGCTATCTCCACGTTTGATGATACTTTCAATCCTCCACACAGGTCATCACCCAGTTTTTCAACACTGGTGTGTTCGGACCTCCATGCGGTGTTACCCGCACTTCATCCTGCCCATGCGTAGATCACGTGGTTTCGCGTCTACCGCCGCTGACTGAACGCCCTGTTCAGACTCGCTTTCGCTTCGGCTCCGCCGCAGAACGGCTTAACCTGGCCAACGACGGTAAGTCGCCGGATCATTATGCAAAAGGCACGCCGTCACCCGGGGGTTGCCCCCACTGGGCTCCGACCGCTTGTAGGCATGTGGTTTCAGGTTCACTATCCTCCCCTGGTAGGGGTTCTTCCCATCTTTCGCTCGCGCTACTGCTTCGCTATCGGTCGCCGACGAGTACTTAGCCTTGCGGGATGGGCCCCGCGGATTCAGACCGACTTTCACGTGTTCGGTCCTACTCAGGTGCCAGGCCAAACTCTTTCCCCTGCCGCTTACGGGACTATCACCCTCTATGGTCGTACATTCCAGAACGCTTCAGCTAAGGTAATAGAGTTCTTATGCCCGGTCCTACAACCCCGGAAGGGCAAGCCCCTCCGGTTTAGGCTGATCCGCTTTCGCTCGCCGCTACTGACGGAGTCGAGGTTTCTTTCTTTTCCTAGGGGTAATGAGATGTTTCAGTTCCCCCCGTTCGCCATGCACACCTATGGATTCAGTGTGCATTGATTCGGGAATTCCGGCATCAACGCTCGTTTGACAGCTCCGCCGGACTTATCGCAGTCTTCCACGCCCTTCATCGCCTGTCGGCGCCAAGACATCCCCCACATGCCCTTAGTAGCTTGGCCGCATTGATCCCACCCTCGCCGCCCCCTGTCGCCAGGAGTCGCCGAAGCCGGCATCGCTTCCAAGGTACTACGCCCACCATCTGGGAAGATGATGGGCAGAGTAACGATCCTTTTCTCTCTCGGGCTGCTCGCAGAGTTCGCAAACAAACTACTTCACGTCAGGCTCGCGCCCGCCGTGCTGTAGTTGCTTGTGACTTGCAACTTCTACCGCTGCCAAATTGTCAAAGAACTTCTGCCGCCCGCCGCGTCTGCCAGAAACAGATCAGCGGCGAACGCTTCCCGAAACAGGAATCGGTCCTTTCGGACTTCTTGCTGGCCGGGAGTCGATGCACGCTTTTGGAGTGCAGCGACTCTCACCCACTCAAGCTCGGACTTCTTTGCTAACCTCGTGACGACAGGGCCGTTTACTAGCTCTCGTGTTTACCTTATCGTCACCGATATTTTCGGCCAGGTGGAGATGACGGGACTCGAACCCGTGACCCTCGCGTTGCAAACGCGATGCTCTCCCAGCTGAGCTACATCCCCAGTTCGATTCTGTCTGGCTTGGCAATGGGCGTACTTGGATTCGAACCAAGGACCTCAGCTTTATCAGAGCTGCGCTCTAGCCAACTGAGCTATACGCCCCCGTCGGGGTAAACAAAAAAGCCAAACCTCCAAGAGG
>Ga0207117_1103_pt1 | contig 11121 bp, 11 predicted proteins | sample Alteio_BWMinHeat_45_FD_153502 | JGI IMG/M metagenome (GOLD analysis project Ga0207117, IMG submission 153502) | Enriched cells from forest soil in Barre Woods Harvard Forest LTER site, Petersham, Massachusetts, United States -... | ecosystem: Environmental > Terrestrial > Soil > Temperate forest >...
TATGATGCAAGGAAAAGTTTGTGAAAGAGGGCCCGGAAATCAATAGAAAAATTTATAAAAAAAGAAAGGCGTCCAGGGAAATCCCAAACGCCTTTCCTATCCGATTAAACAGACGCTAATTCTTGTGAATGAGAACCTTGCGTTGCCACTGCTTCAGCGTAGTACTGCCAAAGTTCTTGATCGACAATCCCACGGCGTACAGAAGAAATCAATTCCCGCTTGATCATCTTGATGTCTTTCTTTGGCGTCAACTTTCTCATCATTTCTTTATCGTTGGCCATTCTGGCGAGGGCAAACATTTTATCGATATCTCCCTTTGAGAAGAAGAAATGATCGCGACGCTTTCTCGAACCACGAGCAGCGCGCTGTTTTGGAGGTAATTTAACTGGCTTATCAGTTCCCGTAATGTATTTAACAATCAAAGATTCTAGTTTTTCAGGAGCTTCAGTTCTCATTTTTCTCATAGTAAAGTGGTGAATATAACCACCAGATGTCCCTGGAAGATAGCGACAAATATCGTTTTCTTTCTTCGCACCAACTTTCTTTGCTGCAGAAGTAATGAGCTGGTCGAGGGCTTTTGATTCACCCTTTCCGTGTAATTGAGCCATTTTAACCTACCTTTTGTATTGTTGTTATTCGTTACTTCATCACATGGTTCTAAACATGTGAAATGGATTTATAGCATTATCCCTAAAAGGCCTCTGTCCTGCAATTGTGGGCATATAATCCCACATAATTTACAGTATTTATATCTCAAGAGACTCCAAATTATCCTAACCGTAATTTACTATCCGCCAATGTATGCTAATATATGATTTTCTTGCAATCATAAATGTGTCATTTTGTTTTTTTCTCGAGGAAAGAAGTAGAAATATAAGAGGGATGATAACAAGGTGGTTTTTACTTTTTACTTTCTCCCTAATCACTTAAAATGTTGTTGCCATCAAAAAACACGATCGAGGAGAACAAATGCCCCTACACATGCTTCAGGACAAACCAAATAAACCGCTGGCCGGCGTGGCCAATGTGATCGCGATTGCAGCTGGAAAAGGGGGCGTTGGGAAATCGACATTGACAGTCAACCTTGCTCACGCCCTACGGAAAGAAGGATTTTCAGTGGGAGTCTTGGATGCTGATCTATATGGCCCTTCGATCAGACGCATGTTGCCAGAAGAACAAATGCCTACACAAAAAGGGGACAAGTTTTACCCAGCTCTCTCTTCTGGTATCAAAACGATGTCGATTTCGTTCTTCCGGAAAAACAACGAATCAACCGCCGTACGCGCGCCAGTAGCCAATGGAGTGATTCAGCAATTTATCTCCCAAGTCGATTGGGGTGTATTAGACTACTTGCTCATCGATTTTCCTCCAGGCACAGGCGATATCCAACTCACCTTGGCGCAAAAAGGGCAAATTCTCGCCGCTCTCCTGATCACGACACCACAAGAAGTGGCGATCATGGATGTCAGAAAAGCCGCACACCTTTTCGAACAGGTGAATATCCCCATTCTCGGTATCGTGGAAAACATGAGCTACTACCAACCTTCTCCCTCTTTGCAACCAGCTTACCTCTTTGGACGTGGAGGAGGAGAACGGCTGGCACAAGAGCTTGGAGTCCCTTTTCTCGGAGAGATCCCGATCGACCCAGAGATTTGCGCCTGCGGGGATGCTGGACGCGCCCTTTATCAATCTGACTTAGAACTCTCCCCCTTAGCAGAACGCTTCCAAGTTTTAGCCAAAGCCACTGTCGCACATGCAATGTCGCTACAGAGAAGTGAACAAAAAGGGTTATCCTCATTTGAGCTCACCTGGAAGGAGATGCCATGAAACAACCTCCGCTCTCTATCCAATCGCTTGCACAGATCGACAACCACACCTTGTCTATTACATGGAGCGACCAAGTCACTTCAACTTACAGACTAAGCAATCTCCAAGCGCAATGCCCCTGTGCACAATGTCGCGTCAATACGAGCCCATTCGTTGACAAAGATGTTCGGGCGACTAAAATAAGCAGTGTGGGCAGATATGCGATGAAAATCCACTACACATCTGGCTGTTCATTAGGGATCTATACATATCCTTACCTAAGAACGCTATCCGAGGAGAAGTTGAGATGATCCATTACTTTAAGTTGACTCTCATGATGCTCTTTCTATGCGGCTGTGGAGATCTCTCCAACCATTCAAAAACGCGTCAAGAGTGGATGGAACCGAATCACAAGCTCAAGGTGCTATCGACAACCGCTATGATCGATGACCTGGTCAGGCAAATCGGTGGAGACACGGTTGATCCATACGTCCTAATCAAAGGGGAACTCGATCCCCACTCGTACCAATTGGTTAAAGGGGATGACGAGCTACTCGCAAGGGCCTCTCTCATCTTTTATAACGGCCTTGGCTTAGAACATGGACCCAGCCTACAGAACTATTTGTATAATCAAAGAAAAGCGCTCCCTCTAGGCAACCTGATCATGAATGACAATCCCGAACTGATCCTCTCAGTCCTGGGGACGACCGATCCCCATATCTGGATGGATATCTCCCTCTGGTCCTACACCATCCCCTATATTGTGAATGCGCTCAGTGCCCAAGATCCGGCACATGCTGAGATGTATAAAGAGAACGGTGAAAAGCTCTTAACAGAACTGCTAGAAGCCCATAAACAGGTAAAAGAGGAATTGCACCAAGTCCCCGAAGATAAGCGGTATTTAGTCACGAGCCACGACGCATTTAACTACTTCACACGCGCCTATCTTGCCGATCCTCATGATAGAGAATGGCGCTACCGGTTTGCAGCTCCTGAAGGACTGGCTCCAGAGAGTCAAATCAGCGCCTACCACATCCATGAAATCGTACAACAGTTGGAAAGATTCCACATCAATGTCATTTTTCCCGAATCGAATGTCAGCCGCGATTCGATCAAAAAAATTGTGGATGCTGCCAAAGAGCGAGGCATCAAAGTCAAAATCGCCGATGCTTACCTCTACGCCGATGCAATGGGAAAACCCGGCTCAGATGGAGACACGTACATTAAGATGATCCAACACGACGCCAAAACGATCGCGCGCGAATTGATGCACAATCAAGGGAAATCTACACATGACCCATCTTAAAGAACCTCGCGAAAACGCGTTGCACATCCACCACCTCACCGTCAATTACGACCAAACGCCTGTCTTGTGGGATATTGACTGCAGTATCCCCTCTGGCAATATCGTAGGGATCATCGGGCCCAATGGCGCCGGAAAGAGCACTTTAATCAAAACCGCACTAGGTCTTGTCCAACCGATCTCTGGGAAAACCACATTTTTTGGCAAATCGCTAGAGGAAAGCCGCAGGCGGATAGCTTACGTCCCGCAAAGAGAATCGGTTGACTGGGATTTTCCGATCACAGTCAAAAACCTAGTCATGATGGGCCGATACGGCACCCTCGGCCTATTCCGCTGGCCCAAGCAAGCAGACCACGCAGCCGTCAATCACTACATCGAAGCCATGGGACTAACCCCTTATGCCGACCGCCAAATCAACCAGCTATCAGGAGGGCAGCAGCAACGTGCTTTTATTGCTCGAGCCCTCGTCCAAGAAGCCGACATCTACTTTATGGATGAACCATTTGCAGGCGTCGATATGGGGACTGAAAAAGCAATCATGGATATGTTACACCATCTCAAATCACACGGAAAAACGGTTTTTGTCGTGCACCACGACCTCAATACGGTCGAAACTTCATTCGATTGGATCCTCATGCTCAACTTGCGCCTCATCGCCTGTGGCCCTGTCGTTGAGGTGTTTAATACCGATACCCTGATGATGACCTATGGCAAAACGTACGCCCTACTAGACGATGTGTTAAAAATTTCACAAGCGCGCTCGCAAGGGATCAAAAACAGATGATCGACGGATCGCTGCTTCAATTTTTTACCGATCCCATTTTGCGCGCTCCCACCATCGGCTGCATCCTCATGTGCATCTCTTCTGGGCTTGTCGGAGTCGTCGTCTTTCTCAAAAAGCAATCTTTGATCGGAGAAGCGTTGTCGCACGCCACCTATCCAGGCGTTATTTTAGGAGCAATGATCGCGGGCGTCTTCGAAATCGACTCCTCTAACGACGTACTCATCACGATCTTCGTCATGTTAGGCGCTAGCTTCACCGCCCTTATCGGGCTTTGGTGCATCCACTTTTTGCAGCACAAAGTAAAGGTACCTAGCGACTCTGCGCTTTGCTTTGTCTTAGCAGCATTCTTTGGAATAGGCCTGACATTGGCTAGCCAAATGCAATTTGCTTTTTCTTCCCTCTATCGACAAGCGCAAATTTACCTCTATGGCCAAGCCGCTACAATGATCGACATCCACATCTGGGTGTATTCCATTCTTTTTGTCTGTGTCACCATTGTCATTTCCCTCTTCTACAAGGAAATTCGAACCATCGCTTTTGACCGCGAATATGCCCGCTCCTTAGGGATCAATACGCGCACTGTCGATCACATCATCTACCTCCTCATCGTCATTGCGCTCGTCATTGGCATTCGTTCTGTTGGGGTGGTCTTGATGTCGGCCATGCTGATCGCACCAGCTGTTGCCGCGCGGCAATACACCCATAAACTCTATATCACTTTTATCCTTGCCGCTCTATTTGGAGGGGTCAGTGGTTTCTTAGGGAATTACTTTTCGATCTCCATAGGCAACGCGTTAGCGATCCACTTCCCCACCCACCATTTTGCCCTGGCAACAGGACCTATGATCGTCATCGTTGCCTCAATCCTGTGCCTCCTTTCCCTTTTGTTTGCCCCAGAACGGGGGCTCGTCATCCGCTACCTGCGCATCGCCCACTTCCGCTACCATTGCTTGCAAGAAAACCTTCTCAAAGCTTGCTGGCGCTTCCCTGAAGGGAAAACGATCCCTTTTGATGAAATCTCCAAATACCAAAGCCTCTCACCCACGTACTTGCGCTTTGTCCTCGCTTCCCTCGCATGGCAAGGATGGCTCCTCAAAGAACCTGCTGGTTATCGTCTTTCTCCCGAAGGGCGCGCATGGAGCACCCGCATCGTCCGCCTCCATCGCTTGTGGGAGGTGTATTTGGTAGACTATTTAGGCATGGGAGTCGAAAGAGTGCACCGCAGTGCAGAAGAGATGGAGCACATCATCACCCCAGAACTGGAACGGGAATTGACCCTGCTTCTCAACGATCCCAAGCGAGATCCCCACTCACAGCCCATCCCAAAGGAGTTTGAATGACCTATTCAAACCCCTACACAGACCAATCTTTTATCGGCTTTTTCTACACCCTTTTGACGCGTCTTTGGTCGCTCCTTACAGGCAATGCCGTGCCCGACACACTTGCTACAGATGAGATCCAACTACTCGTTCTAGCAGGCGTAGCAATCTCTTGTGCGATTTTAGGCGTTTTTCTCGTCTTTCGCAAAATGACCATGCTTGCCAACGCCCTTTCTCACACCATTTTGCTGGGAATCGTCGCCGCATTCTTATGGACACAATCGCATCACCTTGCGAACGCGTTTGAAGGAGTTGTGAATGAAACGGCTCTTTTGGTCGCGGCTCTGGCCATGGGGCTCTTGACCACCTTTCTGACAGAACTCTTGAGCAAGGGATTCGGCCTACAAGAGGATGCCAGCACAGGAGTCGTCTTCACCTCCCTTTTTGCGCTGGGCGTGATTGCAGTGACGCTCTTGACGCGCGATGCCCATATTGGGCTCGAAGCCGTTATGGGAAATGTCGACGCCTTGCAAGCCCACGACATGCGCTTGGTCTATATCACCGTAGTCATCAATTCAATCTCTCTTATTCTATTCTACAAGGAATTCGCGATTACGACATTTGATCCTGCCCTGTCGCGCTCTTTTGGAATCCCCAATGGGTTTTACAACTATTTGTTGATGGTGCTCGTCTCGATCACGGCAATTGCTGCCTTCCGCGCCGTCGGCGTCTTGATGGTCTTAGCCTTCTTCACCGGTCCTCCTTTAACGGCCAAGCTCCTCGCTAAAAACCTCTCCCAAGCGATCTGCCTCGCCGCCCTCTTCGGAATCGGTTCAGCTCTCCTTGGAGTTGCCCTCGCACGCCATGTGCTGACCGCCTATGGCGTCTCTCTTTCCACCGGGGGCGTGTGCGTATGTGCCATTGTTCTGTTGTACTTAGGGACTTTGATCTGCACAAAATGGACAATGAAAACCTTCATGAAGTCCCCATTGTCCTCTTAGTTGCATTTATCTCCTAGGAACCCTATAATGTCCTCAGTAATAACCTCAAAAGAACAGGCTTTATGACCGTACGCGTACGCATTGCCCCTTCGCCTACAGGCGATCCCCATGTTGGAACCGCCTACATGGCCCTCTTCAATTTGATTTTCGCCCGCCACCATCAGGGGAAATTCGTCTTACGCATCGAAGATACCGACAGGTCCCGAAGCCGCCCTGAATACGAAGAAAATATTTACAAAGCCCTTTCTTGGTGTGGCATCCAGTGGGATGAAGGACCAGACAAGGGTGGTCCCTATGGGCCCTATCGCCAATCAGAACGGTTCGACATCTACCGCGAATATTGCCAAAAGCTCTTAGACAATGGCAAAGCGTACAAATGCTTTTGCACGCCTGAAGAACTAGAAGAGATGCGACAAGTGATGGCTAAACAAGGGGGAAGGCAAGGATATGACAGGCGCCATCGTAATTTGAGCCCCGCAGAAGTCGCAGAAAAAGAAGCGTCTGGCCTCTCATACGTCGTGCGGATTAAGATGCCTCTGACAGGCGAATGCGTCTACGAAGATGCCATCAAAGGGCGGATCACCTACCCTTGGGCCGATGTCGATGACCAGATTCTCCTAAAATCGGATGGATTTCCCACCTACCACCTAGCAAACGTCGTCGACGACTATCTCATGAAAATTACCCATGTCATTCGCGGCGACGAATGGATGAGTTCCACTCCCAAGCACGTCTACCTCTACGAAGCGTTTGGATGGACGCCGCCCGTCTTTATGCATATGCCATTGTTGCTCGGAAAAGATGGGAAAAAGCTCTCAAAACGAAAAAATCCCACATCGATTTTCTATTACAGAGACAGCGGCTTCCTGCCCGAAGCATTTTTGAACTTTTTGACCCTCATGGGCTACAGCATGCCTGGGGACAAAGAAATTTATCCGCTCGAAGAGATTATCAAAGAATTCGACGCAAAGCGGATCGGCGTATCTGGCGCCGTCTTCGATGTGCAAAAATTGGAATGGATCAATCAGCAATATCTGATCAAAAACATACCTGTAGATCGTCTGTGGGACAGATTAAAGGAATGGCAATTCGGCGATGCTTTCATGCAAAGGTTAATGCCGCTGTGCCACTCCCGCATCAAAACATTCGGCGATTTCATGGATCTGTGCGATTTCTTTTTCATCAACCACCTGAAGTACACACAAGAACTGTTCGCCAACAAAGACGCTGCACCAGAAATACTGCCCTGCCTTCTCCAAGGGATCATTTGGCACCTAGACGAACAGGAGAGCTGGGGAAGTGCAGCCATCAATAAGGCCTCAAAAGAGGTCAGTGAAATCTTTGGGGTGAACCACAAAAAAGTGATGATGCCACTCCTCTTTGCTGCGATCATGGGGAAATTGCAAGGACCCCCACTCTTTGACTCGTTTGAAATCCTTGAAAAAGACCGCACCCGTGCGCGCTTGCTCAAAACAATCGAATTTTTAGGCGGGATATCCAATAAAAAGCTCGATCTGTTAAAAAAGGGATGGGAGCAAAAAAAGTGCCACTCCTTAGCAACCTGACGTCCTTGGTTTTAGCGATTAAATAATTAGATATTTCTGTTTATGGAAGACGTCATTTCGTTTATTTGCCAACATGCGCATTCAGCCCACTGGATGATCTTTCTGCTGCTCATGCTGGCAGGTTTCAACGTCCCCATCAGCGAGGACATCATCCTCATCAGCGCTGGTGCCATTGCCAGCACTTGTATCCCTGAGCATACGTTGAACCTCTTTCTATGGACCTGGGCGGGATGTTGGATCTCCGCTTGGGAAGCTTACTGGCTCGGCAGGCTTCTTGGCCCAAAACTGTACAACATCCGTTGGTTTAGCTACATCATCACCCCTGAGCGGATTGCACGGTTACACCACTACTACGAGAAATTTGGGATTTTTGCGTTTATTGTCGGGCGCTTTTGCCCTGGGGGAGTGAGAAATGCCCTCTTTATGACCTCGGGCCTTGGCAAAATGCCCTTCCCAACCTTCCTCTTGCGGGACGGGATTGCCTGTGCCATCTCGTCAACCACCATTTTTACAATCGGCTACCACCTGGGGGAAAACTACCACGTCATCATACAATACATCGTCGAGTACAACAGAGTGGCTTTTGGCGCCATTTTATCGATCATTGCCTTAGTCGTTGGATTTTTTTGGGCAAAAAAGCGATTGACAACAGCTAAATGAACCTCTATCCATGACGTATATGATTACTTTGCCGAACTTAATTACTCTAGTACGCATCCCCTGTGCGTTGCTCTTCTTGCAAGATAACACCTTGATACGCGCAATTGCGCTTCTCTTTGCTATGGCAAGCGACTGGCTGGATGGCTATTTAGCCAGACGCTACTCCCAAACGACCCGTCTTGGCACCTTCCTAGACCCAGCCATGGATAAAGTCTTCGTCTTTTTTGTTCTTGCCGTTCTCTTTGAAGAACAGAAAATTGCCTTCTGGCAAATCGCCTCAATGCTCTGTCGAGACGTTGCCATCACCATTTTTGGATTTTACCTGATCCTACGCCGCAAATTTGGGCGATACAAGTTTCGCTCGATTTGGTTTGGAAAAGTCACAACAACGCTCCAATTCTTGGTCATCCTCGCTTTGACGCTGAATGTCGACATCCCACCACCCTTTTTCATCTGCTTTATCATTCTCGGCCCGTTAGCCCTCTGCGAGCTCTATTTTGACAAAATCAAAACCCGCCTCTCCCCCTAAACTCCAATTTTTCACCACTGAGACCAGCACAATTCACCACAGAGAGCACAGAGAACACAGAGAGAAAAAAACTCCTATACCTACATGAGGAACCGTTTTTGAATTTTCTTGGGCATATCTTGCTCATTCTGCCGCTTGCGATCATGCTCATCCTGTTTCGATCAAGGAAAGATGCAAAATGTTCACTCAGCAAAGCAAAAACAGGATGATCATGATCGCAAGCGGCATGATATTCAGGATAGTGCACAATGTGAGGGGATGATAAAAAACCTAAAAACACCCTCTGTGGTCTCTGTGAGCTCAGTGGTGAAAATGTATTTAGGTGGTAGCGTTGAGGGGTTTAGCCTCTAGGCGGGAGGTCTGTGGAGCCTCTTGCGGCTCCTGGAAGGGCCGAACGTCTGTTTTGTTTTCAGAGGTGGCGACAAGGGCATTGAACTGCCTGCCCAATGAACGGGTTGCCACAATCCAAAGCCCAATCATGAAGGCGAGAATGCCGGCAACATAGGGAGCTCCTCTTGGAAGAGTATCGAAGATTAAGAGCAGCCCTTGGTGAATGAAAGAGCCTCCCGACTTGCCTAAGCGGGAGCCAACGCCATCGATCGCAGCCTTGCCTTTGAGCTTGCATTCATGGCTGAGGGGGATGTAAGCCATCTGGGTCGTTGCATCGAAGACGGAGTATTTGGCAGCTTTACTCAAGCAGTTTTGCACCCCTCCAAAAAAGACGGCAATCGCCAAGGGGGTGATCCCTGTCAGGGCAAAGACAACCCCTCCCAAACTATCTTGAAAGAGGAAAAAGGAGAAAAAGCCCGCACAGGTGATCAACATAATTACAGGGGTAATCAACGCCGTTTTTGTCCATCCAAAGCGCCCGATGATCTTCGCCATGAAGAGCGCTGTGATCGTAGAAATAACCCCTAGAGCAGTTGTCAAATTGTTTGTATACCTATTAAAATCGGAAGGGTCTGGATAGAGGACTCTCAACTGGTCTTTCCACACCACTTCAACAAGGTTGATCACAAGATTGTAACCCACGACGAGGGTCGCAATGCAAAGGAGGTATTTAGAATTGGATAGGTAAGAAAAACTCTCTCTAAATGAAAGTTTCCCCTTCATCTTCAATTGTTTTTTATTGTAGTGAAACTCATCAAAGCTTGCATCTGTCAAAACGTTCCTATTCATCCAACGGAAAATCGCCATCGTCACAAGGCCGCACGCAATCACCACGAGTAATAAGCTCATCTGATCCTGTTCCCAACCTGCTTTACTACCCAAAATCGGTATGGCACTCAGAGAGATCTTGTTCAAATGATTCCCAACCAAACCCGCCACAATCGCCGCAAAATTGGCTCCAAGGGCTAAAACGGCGTAAAATCGGCGGGCTTCTGCAATCCGCGTGATCTCGTTGGCGAATCCCCAAAAGAGGACGTTCAAAATGATCGCAATCCACAGCTCAGACATCACATAAAAGCCCGTAAAGGACCAGTTGCGGATCATTTCGACAAAGCCGCGCGCGCCTCCCGGCAAGACCTCCATCAGGTAGTCCGCAAAAGCATGTGGATGGATCGTGTCGCGCAGCGGATAAAGGACAAAGGTGTAGAGGGCAAAAAAGGAAAGAAACCCGGTCGTCATCAGATAAAAGACCCGTTCTTGGCTGAAGCGATTGGATAACTTGGTAAAGATAATCGTCAAGACGACGGCCATCGGCAGCATCACCCATAGCTTAATAAAAGGGATGACCTCAGCTCCAGACGCTGTCACAACAACAGTATCCTTCATGTTGCGCAACACGCTTGAGTTAAAAGCGATTAAGAAAACCATGAAAAACATGGGGAGCAATTTTTTCAGCTCGAAGCTGTAGATCGGCCAGATATAGGAGCGGATCGTCCCAAATGGAGGATTCTGTTCTTTAGATTCGGCGTTAAGCATCAAAATAACCTATTAAAAAAAGACGATTATATATTATTTCCAATTTTCTATCTACAAAGTCACATATTATTAAGATGGAGCGACTTGCTCCGTCATTCCATTCGCTGGGGCAACAGGCGCTGCCTTCTTCGGCGGCTGCGTCAACGCATTAAATCGCTTCCCAAGTGAGACGATCGCCATCGTCCATACGGAGAGAATCGCAAACAAGAAATAAGCCACAGATGGGAC
>Ga0207117_1109_pt1 | contig 11099 bp, 10 predicted proteins | sample Alteio_BWMinHeat_45_FD_153502 | JGI IMG/M metagenome (GOLD analysis project Ga0207117, IMG submission 153502) | Enriched cells from forest soil in Barre Woods Harvard Forest LTER site, Petersham, Massachusetts, United States -... | ecosystem: Environmental > Terrestrial > Soil > Temperate forest >...
GTGTGCAAATGCGGGGTCGCAACTCGTCATTCTGACGGACGATGGAACTATTTACTGGCCGATCGCCGATACTACGCCATCGTCTGGGCAGAATCCGAAGCTTCTGCCGTTTGCTGGAGACAAAGTAATCGTAAGAGGCAAGGTCTACCAGCGAGGCGGTTCTAAGGCCATCGTGATTGAAAAGATCGAAGCTCAAACGTCGCAGAAATAGAGTTTGAGTCGGATAATCGGAAACTCCTTCCGCTGGGTGGACCGGAACGCCGGCCCGAGGTGTTGGGTAATCCTTCTGGTTCTCGACACCTATCGCAAACTCCGCACCGAAGTGTTGCAGCGTGACGGATGGCGATGCCAGTATTGCGGCAGTTCCGATCATCTCCAGGTACACCACATCCATTCGCGAAGCCGGCTGGGTCACGATACAGACAAAAATCTGATCACGCTCTGTGCTGATTGCCACAGTGACGTCCACCGAAACTGCCTGTGCCCCAGCAGCCTGTAAAGGAGTCTGGACCGATCCTGCTGGTTTTTTCCGTACTTGGTGGGTTGAGGTAAGGCATAGTTTCAGTAGGTGTACTCGTGAAGCATATTCGAAAGGATAGTTAGGTGATGAGCCGGCGTGATTCAGTTGCAAGGCCTGGGAAAGCGCTACCGCATCGGGCTAGCCAACCAGCCCAACGGGCGGCCGACGGATATGCTCTAAGACTGTCACCTTGTTGGAGAACGGCACTGCCTTTCAGTGGTTGAAAGCGAAAATCGGGGACGCGGTGTAAGGAATGAAGCCTGACTCCAAACGATTCTGTCCACGTTGCGGTAGTTCGGAGCTATTTCGGCCGCATCGGCAAATGACAGCGCATCTTAAATCTCTGTTGATTTCAGTGTTGTTTGTCGGTTTGTTCCCTCATATTGCGATCGCCCAGATTGCTGGAACCGGCCGGACCGTACCCCGTTAAGGCCTCGGCATAGCCAAAATGGAATCTGCATGAAATGGACGACATTCATAGCCTATGGCGTCGAGCAGTTGGCGGATCTCGTTGTAGTTCCAACCGAATTTAGTTTCGGCGACAATCGTGGGATGAAATTGACTTAGCATTCGCCGAGCGCCGAGTAAGGCATCCAATTCGCTGCCTTCGATGTCCAGCTTAATGAAATCCAGCCGATTCACTGAATTACTTTGCAGCCAATCGTCCAATCGTATGACGCTCACCACAGAGTTGCACGGCAGGTTCCCGAGCCCATGCTGGTCGTGTATTGAGGCCCACCCCGCCTCTTTATCGCTATAGTGAATCGGAACCTCTCCGGTGACATTGCCGACTGCGTAGGGTTGGGCCATCGCCCAATGGAACGGCGTCAAATTTTTTCGCAGGCGGACGAGATTCTGTGGCATCGGCTCGAAGGCGTGAACCTGACCGTCGTCCTTTACGAGCGCTGCGGCGATCACTGAGAAGTATCCGATGTTAGCGCCGAGGTCTAAAAAGGTCATGCCAGGCTTAAGCGTTTTCTTCAGGAGGGAAACCAGTTCGGTCTCGTAAGCTCCCGCCCACATCCATCGCTCGATTTGTTGATTTGCCCTGACCGAAACCGTGACGCCGGGCAACGGATGACACTCGAATTCCCCATTCCTATTCGAGAGCACCGCGTCTGCAAGGCGCCCTTTGCCGCGGATCGGCAAGCGTTCCAGCACCGATTGCAAACCAGTGAGATAATTCACGACAGCGAACCCGAATGCCGGACCCCGTAGCTCAGTCTCTCACAAATAATTCGTTACGTCCCCCAAGCGGCCGGTTACCGCGATTCTGGTCTTTTCCCTTACCCTCCGGGTAAGCATAAGGCATAATTTTAAGCAGCCTTGTTGCCGGGGAAACGCACAGTGGAAATGAAGCCTGACTCCGAACGACTTTGTCCACATTGTGGTAGCTCGGAAGTATTTCGGTCGCATCGGCACGGTGTCGTGGAGAAGTATCTTCTCCGCGCAATCGGAGTCCGTCCGTTTCGCTGCGTCAACTGCGATGCCCGTTTCTTGCGTCTTAAGGGCTCGGACGACCCAGCGCGGGATGGGAGAGCGGCATGAGGTTTTGTGGCAGACATGACCTGATATGGATGGTTGGTGGATGAGCCGGACGGTGATACAAGTTGAAAAAATTGGGAAGCGCTACCGCATCGGGCAGGCAAAGCGGCAGACTGCGCTGAGCCACGCGATCGGCGACGCGCTACGCGCTCCGGCTCGTCTTTTTCGGAGAGGCGCGAATCCTGCTCCCGGCGCGAATGGCAGCGCGAGCACGAACGGCAACAAGAGCATTCACATTGACAAGGACAGCAGCGGCGGGTCGCCCTACCTCTGGGCGCTGAAGGACGTCACCTTCGACGTTAAAGAAGGCGAAGTGGTGGGCCTGATCGGCCGCAACGGCGCCGGCAAGAGCACGCTGCTGAAAATCCTGGCGCGGATTACTCGTCCCACTGAAGGCCAAGCGGAGATTCGCGGACGCGTCGGGAGCCTTCTCGAAGTCGGCACGGGCTTTCACCCGGAGCTGACAGGCCGCGAAAACGTGTTCATGAGCGGCGCCGTGCTGGGAATGCGCGCGGCGGAAATCCGGCGGAAATTCGACGAGATCGTGGCCTTCTCGGAAGTGGAACGCTTCCTCGATACTCCTCTGAAGCATTACAGCAGCGGAATGCAAATGCGGTTGGCCTTCGCAGTGGCCGCGCATCTCGACCCAGAAATTCTGCTGGTGGATGAAGTTCTCGCGGTTGGTGACGCCTCCTTTCAAAAAAAATGCCTGGGTAAGATGAAAGCAGTTTCGCATGAAGGTCGAACGATTCTGTTTGTGAGCCACAATATGGCAGCTGTCAAAGCTTTGTGCAGCAGAGCAATCTTGATGGCGGACGGAGCGATCGCCTTATCAGGCGCGGTCACGGGCGCAGTGGACCGGTATTTGTTGGGTGCTGCGACCGGTACTAATGCCAGAGAATGGAGCAATTCGGCCAGCGCGCCGGGTAACGAAAGCGTCCGCATCTCTTACGTCCGAATCGTCCCACCGGACGGAGAAGCTACAATCACAATTGATACGGGCGCGGTGATTGAAATTGCTTTCGACAACGCGCTCGAAGGCGTCAATCTGGATTGCACGATTTACGTCACCGGTAGCGATGGCATCATCATTTTCGAATCGGGTCACATTCTTAGCTCTGATAGTGATTCACGGAGGGGCTCATATCTTTTGACCGGAAGAATACCGGCGCATCTATTGAACGCAGGGCGTTATTCCCTAAACATGCTCTTCGGCAAGGATCAACGATATGTCTTGTTTCGCATGGATGAGGTTGTTTCCTTCGAAGTAGAGAACACTGCGACTGGCAGAGGATTAAACATGGCGGTTGCACCGGGCATTATCCGGCCAGTGCTATTGTGGCGGTATTCCTTCAAGCCAGAATTTTCACTAGTTAGATCTGATATCGCCGGATAATCAGATAACGTGTAAGGCAAGTGAGTAAGTTTCCCAAGGGCACCCAGACAACCATCCGCTAATCAGGACGATTTCCTCCAAAGAGAGACAAGAGTCCTACAAGCTTCGGCCGACATACCGTTCGATATTCGTCTTCAAGTAGTGATACCGCTACCGCACCTTTGTACGAGCCATCGAAAATAAAGTGGTCCCTTAGGAACCCATCTTGTTTATAACCTAGATACTGACGGGTCCGGATCATCCCCCTATTGTCTTCCATGATTTCTCCGTAAAGCTTGTGCAGTTTCAGCTGATCGAATACGAAATCACACAGTAACAATTCTGTTTCAAAAAAAACAGGCGCTGACCCAACTTTTTCCTCCTCGCCTATCAGCAGTCGGCCCATAACGACCGATTTGTTTTGCCAACTAAATTGATACAGCGCGGTCATGCCAACCGGCTCGTCTTCAAATTCGATTATGAAGTTCAACTCTCCGATCCCTTCTCTGGAGGCAATCCAGGCTCTCTGTTCTTCTTCGGTTTGTGCACCTCTTTGCAGCAATCGTGCCCTCTTGCTTGACCTCCAGCGCAAGGTAATCGCAGCGTCTTCTTTGACCAACGGTCTTAAAGTTACTAGTTTCCCTGTCAGCTTTATGACTGGTTCAGAATCTGTGGGTGATTTCAGCATCGGTTGTCATTCAGTCGTCGGTGAACCTTCTTAAAACGCTCACCACTTTGGATTTCGTCCGAGACGATCAAGAAGCGGACGGGCATTTTGTATCTCGCCAGCCCCCGAAGGCACAGTCCGCGAAGCCGCTCAGTCAGGGCCTGAGGGTCTTCTGGTCGCTGAAGCGACACGCGCGCATGAACCACTTGCCCCATTACCGGATGCTTGGCGCCAAAAACCGTAGCTTCACTGATGTTCTTGTCCTGGAGCAAGACAGTTTCCACCTCTATAGGAAAGACCTTCTGGCCGCCCACATTGATCACTTCGGATTCCCGACCAAGAATGCGCATGTATTCGCCGCGTACTTCGACTTGATCTCCTGTACACATCCAGCCATCTTGGTCAAAGGGGTTAGGCGCGTTGAGGTAGCCCACCATATTTGCCTCGGAACGGATCCACAAAATGTCATCCACAACCTTCACCTCGAAGCCTTGGCCCCCTATCTTGACCCAAACGGAGTCATCGCTCTCCGACTTTGAACGCAGGACGCCCAATTCCGAAAGCCCATAGGTTTGTTTGACCTGGGCATTCGGGAAAATCGTTTTGACCCGCTGCAACGTCACGTCCGGCATGACCTCGGTCCCATAGGTGATCAAAGCAACAGAAGAAAGGTCAAATTGCGTGTAGCTGCGGGAAGCCAGGAGGAGGTTTAGAAATGTAGGCGTAGTGGGCAGCAACGTCGCGCGGGATTGCTGGATCGTGCGACAGACGATTTCGGGTACGCGGCCAGCAACACAGACGCCGACACCCCCATAAGCGAAGGTGGATAGCAGCGTATTGAATCCTCCAAAATGATCCATCATCAAAAATAGAACCGTTCGCCACCCTGGTCGTTCTTCTACGAATTTGCGCATCACCCGCTCGCAATCATGAAGGATACCCTTGGGCTTTCCGGTTGAGCCAGAAGTGAACACGATCAAACCGGGTGACTCTCGTTTCCGGAATGACACCACCAAGTCGTTGGGCGAACCGTGCTCGAACGTCTCGAGCGTCCAGTGGTCCTCGGCGTCAAAGCGAAACAGGCGCTCTACGCCCGCAAGCGGTAGAAACGCTGGCATCTCTGGCACAGCCGCGTAGCTGAAAGGGACCAGAACAGCTTTGGCTTCCATCAGGGCAAAAAAGAGCGCGCAGGTTTGTGGCGAATAATCGCCTAAGACACCGCAAACGACCCCCTGCCCTATCGAGTACGCTGACAGGCGCTCGGTCCAAGCCTCTACCATGTCCAGAAATCGTGCGTAGCTATACTCCTTGCCCTGCCAGAATATGGCAGGGGCAAATTGATTTTGACGAATGCGTGCCATGACTGTCTTGATTGCAGGCATAGCTATGTCCATGCCCCTATTCATACCTTATGGTCATCGAACCGCACCCCTTGTTCTTCCAATGCGATCTTGATTAATCGATAGCTGAGTATCTGAACCGTTTGCTCCTCGGTTAGCGTGACACCGAACCTTTCCTCGAGCGCCAAGACGAGATTCAAGTGTTTCAGCGAATCCCATTGTTCGATCGTGTCAACCGATGCGGTTTCACCGATGGCGCTCGGCTCCAGGTCCAAAACATCGGCCAACACTTGTTTCAGTTGTTCCTCATTAGCTTGCATAGCCGATTTCCTGGTAAGTCAGATTAATCTGGATCCAAGCTGGGGCTGGGTAAGCCTCCTGGTCAAGGGAGATTTCCCAATCACTTCCCACCGCGCTTTCTGCCACCAGGCGAAATCCCCGTTGAGCATAAAAGCTTGCCACCTGCATATTTTTCTTAGTCAGAAGATAGCGGCCCCGCACAGATGTACACCCTCTTGCCTTGGCGGAGGCGAGTATATGCGCTAGTAATGCGTCTTCGGCACCCCGGCCGATTACCCGGCAGCTCAATAATAAGGTATCAATCTCAGCCAGTTTTTCCGAATACCGCATAATTGCTACGCCGACAATTCCCAAATTCCCGGTTCGGTCAGACAGTTTGAGATAGAAGACGGCAGCTTCGGGGTTCTGGAGCAAAGTGCGGATCTCCGCCTCGCCGTAGCGACGTGTCGTCAGGTTGAATTGGTTTGTCTTCTGGGTCAGTTGTGACACACGGGGAATTGTTAGCTCGTCTGCTAATCCAATGCACGCTACCATTTCGAGTTTTGCCAAGTATTCGCTCAGAGAGCTGCTCGATTCAATTAAGTTTCTGCGTTGAGCATCATCACGGTACATCCGGTTGCGCTCCCGGTCCTCGGCCGAGAAAACTAAAGCATCGAAGTACGCCCCAGCACTCAATTTGGCCCGAAAGGTAGATGGATCGGTCGACAGCTGCAGCACTGCGACCTGCGGCAGTTGTTCTCGCACCAAGTCGCACTCGAATTGGCTGTCGTCCACAAAGACGAGGCTATCCAGGCCAATGTTCAGGTCCTTGGCGATCCGCGTTAGGTTCGTCACCTTATCGCCCCAATTAACCTGCCAGGTAGCGAAGTGCGTCTCGCGGAGAACCATGTCCTGATGATCGCGAAAAACCTCCAGCACGTCGGCCTCGTTGTTCTTACTGCATAACGCCAAGATGACACCACGATCGTGAAGGTTGAGGATCTCTTGCTGAAAAGCGCGGTAGCACGAGCCTGGGTAGGACGTCCCCAGCTTTATGCCGCTCAAACTTTCTTCGCCGACCACGCCTCCCCAGAGGATATTGTCGCAGTCGAGGACTAGACATTTGCGCGTGTTTCCCTTCAGAGCGCGGAAGAACTTAGCGTACTCTTGTCCCAGCGGGACTACCGCCCGATTGCCGATGGGCGCTTGACCGATGTGCCAGTAACGGTCATCCATTCCCTGTGCGCTGCCAACCCGCGCCATGAGGCCCATATAATCTACGAGGTAAACGTCCGGCCACTGGCGAGCTCGACGGAGCAATTCCAGATTCAACCTCAGGATTGCATGCGTCTGATAATCTTCCGATTGCGCATCCAGAATTCCCAGCGTCGTATAGGTCGGCAACGGGAAGTTGTTGACTAAGATCGGTGCGTTGGAGTGTCGCCGCAGAGACGCAACCATTGCATCGGTTTCTGTTAGGACTCTTTCTACCTCGTCGTGCACCTGCGTCGGCCCAAGCGACAGAAAGCGTGCGACGAGACTAGGTGTCAAATTCTCCAGCCATTGCGCGATAATCACGAAGTCAGGCTGGGACGCATAAAGAGCACTGTCAGGGGTCAGGGCATCGCGCGCGATGCTATCGTAGTCACCTAGGTAGATCATCGGGTAAGATCCCGACAGCGCAATCTCACCTTTGATCACCGGGATCATCGTATCTAATGTGAAGTTCCTCAAGATGGCCACACGCAATGGGGGGAGACCGCTTTCTTCGGGCGTGATTGCCTCTAGCGCGTTCGCAGCGGCCGTATATGCGGCGTACGTTGGTTCGCTAGCCAAGCGCCGCAGGGTTGAGACTAACTTTTGTTTTTTCAACCGGCATCCATCTCCCAGAGGCACAATGTCAACCGAGGTTTAAAATCGAAGAATAGTTAATCGTTACTAATTCTTGCTGCCACCTGGCTTCTGGTACATCCTCGGCAGGCAGGGCAGCATCCCGAACAATAGACAGGCCCGCACTACGAATCAAACCCCGGATCTCGTCCACGTTATGGAAATGGTAGATGTGATCAACTGCCGGGCAGTTGGCGCACGTTGAAAGAAAAATCGACCCGCCCGGTCGAAGCAATTCCCGCGCCCGAGTGAGGAAGCGCGACGCATCATTAACGTGTTCGAGAACCTCTCCCATGATGATGAGATCGAAACCAACAGTGCCCAATGGTACCGTGAGAAAATCGCCAAGAATGAATTTAACTCGCGAGGAATCCAAATCAAACGTCGTCAACATCTCCTGCGCAAGTTCTACAGATGTCAGGCTGATGTCGACAAGGGTGACTTCTGAATCAGGAAACCGACGCATCATCTCAACAGTAAACAGCCCGTGTCCGACTCCCACTTCCAGGCATCGCTCAACACGAATATTGTTTAGGTGATCCTTAAAAAAGGAAAGCATCTGAAAATGATTCGGCCAGAATAAATATGACAAGAGCAATCCGACGATGTAATAACGCATCACACTCTTCTGACTATAGACCGTCTCGTCGGCGACATGAGCATCGTCCAACAGATAGACGCCTGTCTTCCGAAACCGGATTTGTTCGCGTAAGATATCCATACACATCCGATTATAGGACCGAGCTGCCTCGAGCCGAACCTGATCGTCCCGGAGAAAGGAGGAATTTAACGTCCGACTTAATTCCTCTGCAAACGTCCAATAGCTGACGTCCTGCCGGCTGATAAATGCGTTGATCCGTTTGCGCTGTAACGGGTTCTCAGCCGAAATAACGTGAATGATCTTCATTAACTCAGGATAATCTTCGCATCTCTCCATCGCATCACCTGTCAGGCACACATTAGAGCATCACCCCGCCGCCGCACACACGGATTGTCTCACCCGTTATGTGACGTGCGCCTGGGCTTAGGAGAAATGCCACAACATCGGCTATATCGGACGGCTCAGCTAGCCTACGCAAAGGAGTCTGCATCTGAGTGAGCAACTTGGCTTTTTCTGGTAGGCGAGCAGTCATGTCGGTTTGCGTCATCCCCGGCGCAACCACGTTGACCCGGATGCCCTTCGGGCCATATTCGACGGCGAGACAGCGCGCCAGAGCTGCCAGAGCCGACTTAGCCACTACGTAGTCTGTCTGCTGGGAAGGGGGGACACCATCCGCGGCGGTGGAACCGATAAATACCAGTGATCCTGACTTGTCCTCTACCATTCGTGGCAACGCGGCCTTAACACAGTTGAAAGCACCCTTCAATTGAACGTCGAGTTGACTCTGTAGCGCATGCCAATCCATATTGTCAAAGTGTCGAAGTATGCTGCCCGACGCGGCGCAGTGCACAACCGCTTGGATCGGGCCGAAAGCCTTCTCGGAGGCTAAAAACAAGGCCTCGACTTCATCTTCGTGAGCGATGTTCGCTTGAACGGAGATTGCACGCTTCCCTGCGTGCGTGACTTCCGCCACGATCTTTTCGGCTTCGTCCGCGGAGTGCACGTAATTGACTACCAAAGCGTGCCCTTCACTGGCCAGTCTTAGGACGGTCGCCGCTCCGATCCCCCTGCTCCCGCCTGTCACCAGGACAGTTTTCGTCAGCCCGGTTTCCAATGGTTTTTCCTCGTTTTTGAGTTCCGGCACCTTTACCGTTGATTGTCCGACTATGAGTCTTTGTCCTTCCTGGTTAGTAATCACAACTTCCAACACTAAGGCTCGTGTAGCCGGGGACTTATGCTTTACTCGCGCCACGACACGCAGGGTGTCACCCACAAAAGCTGGTTGCAGAAACTCCAGTGTCTGGCCTGTCCATAGTGCGCCATTTCCAGGAAGCAGCATCCCGATCATTGTAGAGATGAATGACGCCGATAGCATCCCGTACACAACGGGTTTGTGAAACAACGTTCTCGCAGCAAATGCCTTATCCAGATGCAGCGGGTTGAAATCGCCTGTAAGGGTGGCGAATGCTTGCACATCTGATTTCGTCAGAAGGTGTGTCAGCTCTGCTTCGTCTCCAACCTCGATTTGATCGAAGCTTCTCTTTCGGTTTGTCTCATCACACGGTATGCCCGTCATAGTTAGTACCAGCAGATCACTGTCGCTCCAAAGATAAATCCCGCCCCCACTCCTGAGATCACCACCAGGGAGTCACGTTGGATGAGACCGGCCTTCACCGCGTCGCACAAGGTGATCGCTAACGAAGCATCGGCGGTGTTCCCAATTTCCGCCACATTGGTGTAGGTCTTGTTCATGGGTTGTTTCATCTTGCCCATCAGATATTCAATCAAACGAAGATTGGCCTGATGAAAAACGAAGAAGTCTACGTCCTCAGTCGTTTTACCAATCTTCTCCAGAGCACGACGAATGACCGTGGGCTGATACTGGACAACCTGTTTCCACACCTCTAGCCCATTTATCTCGTAGTACTGCAGGCCGTCGTTGACATTCTCTGGACGTAACGGGTAACTTGATCCGCCGCCGCGCAATCTCACCGAATCGAAGACTTTAGGGTTAGAGAAGACCTCGCTGGATAGTATGCCATACCCCCGCGGGACCCGACCTAGAACCGCTGCACCGGCTCCATCACCAAAATACATCGCTGATGGGTCCGTCCACTTGATAAACCGCGACTGGACCGCCGTGCCAATCACCAATCCATATTCGAGGCCTGGGTCACTGAGCATGTGGTTTGCCACGACGCCAAGGCCCACCTGAAACCCGGTGCAATTCGCCAGTAAGTCGAAGGCTCCGGCGTGCCGGGCACCGATCAGATCCTGCACCTTGCACGCCATCGCAGGATAGATGTAGTCACCCGAAAAAGTACAGCCGACGATCAACCCGATCTGTTCAGGTTTAATACCCGCCATTTCGATGGCGTGCCTGCTAGCAATTGCTGAGATGCCCGAAGCTGTTTCGTCGTCATCAACGATGTACCGACTCACGATTCCCGTTTTAGCCACGATGGTTTCGCAGGGAATATGAGTCCAAGCTGAGATTTGCTCGTTAGTTACAACTTTCTTTGGAACATACTTACCTACACCTACCACTGCGACCCCCGACCTTTCCCTTTCCAACATTTCGTACTCGCTCTCAGAGTAAAGTTTCCATATACATCATACAGGCAGGCAATCGAAAAGCTCTTCTGACTCTTAGGGGTCAAAATGCTTATGTTGAGGAGCCGACGCAGCGACTTCCCGCCACCAGTTCTTTGCCTCAGACAGTGTCCATTTCCGACCGTGCCCCGGAAATATAACCGTGTCGCCAGCCAAGAGATCCAAAAGTCGAGTCACCGAGGCGGCAAGAGTCTTCGCATCACTTCCTGGCAGATCAGTGCGGCCAATGCACTGATACAACAAAGTATCGCCGGTGAAAACAAAACCAC
>Ga0207117_1110_pt1 | contig 11074 bp, 10 predicted proteins | sample Alteio_BWMinHeat_45_FD_153502 | JGI IMG/M metagenome (GOLD analysis project Ga0207117, IMG submission 153502) | Enriched cells from forest soil in Barre Woods Harvard Forest LTER site, Petersham, Massachusetts, United States -... | ecosystem: Environmental > Terrestrial > Soil > Temperate forest >...
CAGGCGCTGCCGCTTTTGGAACGGTATGAGATTCCGGCAACTTTCTTCATCGCCTCCGGGTATCTGGACGCGCAGCGCGAGTTTTGGTGGGACGAACTGGAGCGCATCTTTTTTTCGTCAGAAACCCTGCCCAGTCATCTTGAATTGCGGATCGGCCTTCAAAAACGTGAGCACCGCATCTTGAAGCGATTCGGCTGGGCGATTGCCTGGGAAGGGCCAATTCGCTCCCCCATCGCAACCAACCACAAGGTCGGCCCGGCACGCCTCGGCGATGTGTTCGTTCAGGTCCCCGGAAAAGTCGAGGCCAAAGCCATTTACTTTCCAGTATCCCGCTTTTGCCATCTCATATTCAAAATTCTGCGCGTTTAGAAAAGCGTCGGAGGTGAAGAATACTCTCAGTTTCAGATTGTGCGGACCAGTCAAGGGGGTTGAGTTGCTGCGTCGCAAGCAGGCCTTGCGAGCGATCTCGATAACGCGCGCCGAGGCTGCAGAAAGAGTTTGGGTGCGCGGATCACTTCTGCCCTGGCCATACCATTCTGTGGGGTCACTCCATTGCGTGCGACCGGCGGCGCAGACGATCCCGGCGAGCACGACTCCGGCCAGCAAAACCTGGCCAGGACGACCTTCCAGCCATCCCCAGAGGATGGGGATGGCGCAGAACAAGAAAAAGTAAAACGTGGAACCGACCAGCGGGGTCTTATAGTAAGCAACCGTAAGACCCAGCCACGCGATGCCAGTGCTGGCAAGCCAGAACCCCGCTGTTCCACGCAGGCTTTGCCCCCGGCTCCCGCGAGCGGCCACGACCAGTGCAACGCAGGCCGGAATGCTGACTAAAATAGCGATCCCAAGTGAATCGTGGTAAATGCGCGGCTCGAAGTAATATGTAATCTCACCCGAAAGCGGACGCGGCGGTGAATAGAACGCGCGATGTATGTACGCATCCGTGAAATAGCCCCGAAACCACCGGTAAGCGATGCAGTAATAGGGCGCCAGGACGACCAGTCCAACCGCCGGCAAAAGCATTCTCTTGAGCGCAACCGATACTGGCGGCGGTTGACCGTTCACTCGCGATGCCAGCCAGTCCCGGGTCCACGCCATGAGCCAGCACACGGCGAACAACGGTCCCAGGTAGATTAGCCCGAGTGGCCGGCAGAGGACCGCAATGAAGAATGGCAGCAGGCGCAAACCAAGCTCCGAAAGTGGCATTGAAATCAGTGGGGAATCGAGGAGCAGGGCGGCGCCCAAAACGAACCAGACGCCACAGGCGACATCGGCCTTGACCATGTGAACCATCTGAAAGGCCATGGGAGTCGCCAGAAATAGCATCCAGGTCGCGGCGGTAGCAAACCGCTTCCACCGCGCGAGCATCCCCAACAGCAAAAGGGCCGGAGCAATTGAAACAAACGAGAAATAATACGGCGACGAGTCCCTGAACCCCAGCAAAAGGAAACCGGCCATGCACTGTAGGTCCACATAGATGGAGTGAGGCGGCCATGATCGCTCAAAGCCGAGAAACTTGAGGATTCCCCGTTCCTGCAAAGTCGCCGCGCTGAGCCACCCATGCGAAAGGTACATCGAATCGTCCCAATTGGCCAAGGTCGAAAGCCGCCCGTGGTCTTGTGACCAGCATGTGACCAACAAAGTAAAAATGATGCTTATGCCAAGTGCCCACAGAACGCGGGCCCAGGTTAGCTTTCCACAGAAACCACCCGTTTCCGTCCCCTCCTGTGGAGCTGCGGAGGTCATCGAGCGAACCGGGTTGGCACTGAGAAGAGTCATTGCAAGCTCCTCAAGTCACTTTCAATCATTTTGAACGATGTCGGCGCGAGCATCATCAAACTTCCTTTCACGAGACACGAACGACTTCGTCCGGGACCTTTTCCGGGAAACTCGTTGGCATTGGCTGGTCGCCGGCTGATTTCCTCAGCCACGGGGCCGTCGCGGTCAGGTGCGTGCCGGCGTGGAGCGAGGGTAACTCGGGCAGGACGAACCGCTCCAGGGCGCGCGAGGTTCGCGCCGTCAGCCAAACTAGCGCTCGCGAAAAAAGCACGGTGTAGAACTCAAAGCGCGACACCAGGTTCGCCCGGTATGCCATCCTCCAAACGCCAAATGCTTTTTGCCGGCGCAACCCCGAGCCGAACGCATGCCGAAAAAATTGGGCCGCCAGCAGCCGGCGATTTGTTACGGTCGCCGCGCCGCGCATTTCAAAAAAGGCGGCCAGCCTCGCGAGCACGCGCGCGCGGTTCACAACCTTGCTCGCGGAAAACGATGCATGGCTAACGGAACCTGGGCGCGCAGCGCGGAAAAAACAGTCGGGTTCAGGCATCTTGATGTATCTGAGTCCCACGACCAAAGCCCGAATGTGAAATTCCCAATCCTGCCAGCTTCGCGCGCGCTCGTCCCATAGCAGGCCGGCTCGCGCCAGGCTGGCTTTGCGCCAAATCGGGCCGTGCGTCGGCCAGGGCGCATCGATGCGCAGAAAACGGTGGAGATCGTCATCCTCGTTGAAACCATTCCAGAGCTTTTTGCTGTCCCCCGGTTCGTTGTGGAACATCCAACTGGCAAACGCTGCGAAATCAACCGCGGGATTTTGTTCCATGGTGTGGACACGCCTGGCCAGGCACCCGGGAAAAAGCGCGTCATCAGCATCAAGAAAAATGACATATTCGCCTGTACTCAGCGACATCCCGGCGTTCCGGCAAGACGCGGCGCCCCGCCTTGGATTAGGGTTGGCAACCACGCGCATTCTTTGGTCTCCGCTCGCTATCGCCGAGATCCGCTTCCGGTCTTCCTCACCGGAATGGTCATCCACGACGATCGCTTCCCAATCGCAAAAGGTTTGGTTGCGAATTGACTTCGCCGTCAGCTCAAACAACTCCGGCCGCCCCTTTATGGGAATAACAATTGAAACCTTGACGCTCGCGCTCAAGCTCCCGACGCAATCATCGGGCGTCGTCCGTCGGCACTCACCATTTCCTTATAAACCCCCACCAGGCGGTCATTCAATTTGTCCAGGTTGAACTCGCTCTCGACCAGCCGCCGGCCTGCTCTGCCCATTTCGCCCCATCGTTCCGGATGCTTCGATAGCCAGAGGCTCGCTTCCGCCAGCGCGTTGGGATCTCTGGGAGGCACGAGCAATCCAGTTTCACCCTCCCGAATACTTTCCGGAACTCCACCGATTCGCGTCGCGATCACCGGCAAACCCGTAGCCTGAGCTTCGGCCAGTACGACCGGCTGGTTCTCTTCTTCGCCAGCCTCCGTGGGAATGCTGGCCAGCACGAAAATGTGCGCCTGTTCATATAGAGCCAGTGCTTCTTCTCGCGATATCGCGCCCATAAACTCGGCCGCGTTCCCCAGGCCCAGCTCTTTCGCCAGCGCTTCCAACGTGCCTCTCAAAGGTCCGTCCCCCGCGATTTGGTATCGGAATTGCCCCCCCTTTTCCTTCAATTTCGCCAGCGCCTTCAAAACATATTCGATGCCTTTCACCTCCACCAACCGGGCCACGGTCAACATGCGGAACTCGCCCTCTATTTTGCGTCGTTCCGAAAATCGGTACTTCGAAACATTCACTCCCATGGGCAGCCTGACGATTTTATCGGCCGGCGCCCCCAGCGAAACGATCCGCTTACGCATGAATTCCGACCCGACGGTAAATAAGTCGCCCTCGCTAAACAATTTTTCGTACAGACGCGGCCCCTGCACGCGAGGCAACAGGTTTACGTCGTACCCGTGAAAGGTCGTGACTACGGGTCCTCGAAGAATCCCTGCCTCCCGCCACCAAACCGCTCGCACGCCATTCGGTCCATAGTGGCCATGAACGACGTCGTACCTGGAGGTCGGCTCCCGCATCGGAAAGACCTTGTGTAGCATGCTGAAATTGAGCGCCCTGCGGCCATGCCGAAAGACGTTCAGCCCCTTGAGCAACGGTCCGGGATACCGCCAACCCCAGCGCGCAGCCCGCAAAATCCCGCTCCGCACCCGTGCTGCCCTCCCGCTCGGCGCGCCCTCCCGATAACGCGTCCGCCTAATCATCTGCAGCCGCTCCACATCCCCGTGAATCCGCTCCGGCATTCGCTGCGGACGCTCCGCATAAATGTCCACTTCGTGCCCGCGCTCAATCAAACCGGCCATCTGGTCCAGAATGAAGGTTTCCGACACCGAGGGAAATTCGTTGATGATGAACGCAATCTTCACCGGGTAACCATCATCGCTCGCTCAATCAAAGGGCGGAGGCGGCTGCCATCACTCGGTATCCGTTGGTAGTAATCCGCAGCCGAAACGTTCACGCCTCCATCCGCGAGTACGACCGCCAGCTTCTGTTCGTGCGCAACGCGGATCGTTTCCTGCGTCCAATCACCTGCCCTGCCAAACGGAACCGCAAAAAATGGACGAAAAGCCCTAAACCCTGACAATTGGCGGACATTTTCCTCGAGATCGTTTCGTTGCCATTCGGCTGGCATCATGGAAAAACGCTCATGTTCGTGTCCGTGGGCGCCGATGCAGAATTGGTCCCCATCCAGGCTGTGCAACCATGCAGCGGAGACGACCCTCGTTGCCAGATCGGGAACCATTGGTGCAAGAGCTTCGACCCTGGTCCGCAGACTCTTGTAGACCATGGGATCGGTTGTGTTCCGCAGCTTGGCATTCCATTCATCGAAATCCGCCGGCTTCCCCACACCAGCCACCGCTGTTTTGGTCGAGCTCAAATGAGATAAAATTGGAAACCAGTAAGACTGCTTCCCCGCCAGATAGGCCGAGTTGACAAAAAAGGTCGCCGGCAAATTCCGTTTTCGCAGCGAAGGCAAAACAAATTCGGCCATCGAAACATCTCCATCATCGAACGTGAGCGAGGCGAAACTTCCGTCCAGCCTTCCCTGCTCCAATCGTTCAATCCCTTGCGGCAAGGGTAGCACATGAAATTCTGATTTAAGGTAATCCAGTTCCCTTTCAAAATCCTCGAGCCGTGTCCATGTATATCGTCCATGGCTGGAACGGTTGAAGGCCGGAGTAACCTGATGCCAGTTGAACACCAGCAGAAAGTTTCGTGGCGAACTCCCGTGTTTGAGGGTTCGCACCCGCTCAACCGCGCTGCGTATCAGCGTTTTGACCAAGGGGAAGCGCTCTAACTATGAGGCGTTGCCGGGGGCTCGGCGAGGCGACGCGCCAGTTCCTGGGCCACCACCTGCGAACCACTGGCGGTCAGGTGCGTGTCGTAAATCGAATTGAACAGGAGTTCCTTTGTGCTGGTAGTCTCTTTAACCAGCGCGGGCGTCAGGTCAACGAACCGGACTTTATGCGAGGCTGCCACGTCCCCAATCGTTTGCGGCAGGTCCGTCGGTTGCCATTGCCGGAATCGTTCGGGAGCATTTGTCGCAAAATCAATCATGCCATAAACGACTCGTTCCTTGCAGGGCATGAAGGCCAGCCAGGTTGCGATTCCATGCTCCCTTCCAAAGGTTTCGTATTGCGAAAAAAAATAATCCAACCGCGACATGCCATCGTCGGGAATCTGCCTTCGGTTGGGCGGCGTGTAATTGAGGGTTATCGGCACATTTCCATGGCTCGACTTAAAAAATGCCGTCACCACGGGCGCTCGCGCTTCCGCCTTCAGGCGACTGTCGCGAACCAACCGATAAATCGCCCGAAGCATCGAAGTCTGTTGGCTGAACTTGCGGTAAGGTCGCTGGCCGGTCCTTTCGAACTCCTTCAAAGCGGCATATTCTTCCTGAAGATCCAGCAAGTCGTTGCCCTCGAAAAACACGATGACCGTCTTGCGAATGCTCGGGGCCAGGCCGCAATCTTTCAAATAGCTAAGCTGGGTCAACGGTCCGGTGTAGCTCGTTCCGAAGTTTGCCACACGAGTATGAAGGGTCTGCCCCAGAATCGCCGTGAAGAGCTGGTCGTCGGTTAGATAGCCCAATTCGGTGAACGAGTCGCCGGCGACCGCGATTTCCCAATCGGCGAAACCCTCAGGATTCCTGAACCCCAGCCGATTGTATCTGACCAGGATCCTCGGTTCATCGTGATACGGGTTGGGCGCAATGTGGAGTTCGCGCAAGGTCGTATTCATCACTTGGCCGCTCCACTGCTCCGGACCCGGCCGCCTGAAGAAAACCGTCCCGGACGGCACTATCGGCTGCCGTTCGAACGGCGGCAGTCTCCGCCAGTTTGCCTCTTCCCGCGTAAAGTCAAACCCACTCAAGCGAAAAATGGCCTCTAGCGCGCCAATTGTGAAAACCAGGCTGAGAAAGCTGAGACAGAAAACTCTGGACGACCTGATTACCGCCCAATCTGCGGACCTGATCCACAGACTGGCCACTCCCAGACCGAAACCAAGGCCAAGGAGCCGGACCGGCGCCGGAAAAAGGGCGTTCTGGCGAACCCAACCCCACCAAACACAACCCGCCATGATCAAGCCACCGGTGACCACGTGTAACAGTCCGTCGATTTTCCGCTGGTTCGTCACGTCAAGGGTCAAGTTTCACGCAGATTCTACCGGTGTAATCGATCCGATTGAGGAGCACTCGCACCTTGTTTTCCGCCAGGTATTGATCCACCGCCCGGCGAGCGCCTTGCCAATGGCCGTAATCATCCAGCAGCAGGACTCCACCAACGGACAGTCGCGGAAACAAGTGAACTAACTCGTGGTACGTGGACTCATACCAGTCCGTGTCCAGCCGAAGCAGCGCAATTTGAGAGGGCGCCTGCGCCGGAATGGTGTCCTCCACCCTCCCCTCGACGTACACAACCTTTTGAGAATCGTAGCCGGTGACTTGCATCACGCCTTTGACGGATTCGAGCGGCGCAACCGCCCAAATGTTGGCGCTTGTTTTGTGGTCTTGCGCGGCCTCGAGCAAACTCTGCGCATTCGCCCCTCGCAGATCTTCATCCGCCGGGGTCGGCGCAGTCATGCCGTTGAAAGTGTCGAACAGGTACAGCCGCCGCACGTCCGATTTTTGCTCCAGCAAGGTTCGCGCGATCGCCACCATGCTGCCTCCCTTCCAAACGCCACACTCAACCACGTCCCCTGGAATGTTATTTCGCACGATGTACTCCACCGCCTGCCGCAAGGCTGCCACCCTCTCCAAACCGGACAAGGTGATTTCCTGAACGCTTTGGAAAAGCTTTTTAGTCGCTTCATCTATGTCGGGAAATGGATCCTTTCGCACCGAACGCAGCCAATCCTTCGGCACAATTTCATAGCCCAGCCGCCGGAAAGCTTTCCGCGCAACGCTTTTTAGAACTTGGCCGGGCATGAGCGCTAAACCTCGACTGGCTTTGGCTTAACCGCGGTCCCTGAAATGCCGGTAAGCATAATTTGATCGGCGAAAACCGAAGGCGCCTTGTCCCTCTGTTGAAAGTAACCGATGAGGGGGCTCGCCAGCCAGGAAACCACCTGGCGTTTCCAGGCCCTCATTGGCCGGCGGCGAACCCACAGCCCTATCATCTGCGCGAGACTGGCATCCCAACCCCCGAGCGCCTTCAGGTTGATTCCCTCGAAACCAGCGCGGCTCAGCAGCCGCTCCAACGCCGCGGGCGTGAACCGATATTGATCCAATGGTGGGTTATGCACCGGCCACAAAAACGGAACGGTGAAGAAAAATGTGCCGCCTGGCTTCAAGACACGAAGCGCTTCCCGCAACACCTGTTCCGGCTCGGGGCATTGTTCGAAGAATTCCGTCGCCATCGCGCAGTCCACGGAATGGTCGTCCAGGGGAATCGTATGTCCATCCCATTCCAGATCCGGGCGCCCGTCTCCCGCATACCGCCTGTCGAGCAGATCTTGCCGCAAATCCATTCCGACATATCGGCTGACCCGGCTCTGAGGGTTAAGCAGGATGCCTTTATACGGCATTCGTCCACATCCGATGTCCAGCAGCATGCCCTGAAAACTCGCCATCTGCTCGGTGATCGCGTTGAGGATGGCCCGGCGATGCCAAAAAATATCCAGGGTGCCCGGCGAACGTAGCGGGTTGAGGAAAGCATCCGCTTCAACCATGACTGTTTCCATTCGGGCCCGAGGGGGAACAGCTCCATTCCACGGAATTGCAATGCAAGGCGCCCCAGGGACGCTCCAGCCAATGCGTAACCTGGCCCTGGTTGGCCACGCAGAACAACGGAAAATCCTGGATGAAATCAAACGCCACCGATTCGGTGGATTGGCCGATGCCAATGTCCCCCAAGTACCTCCCCGGAGCCAGCGGCAAGTCACCTACGCGCGCCGTTACGGTGTGGTGGCCGGGCTCGAGCAGCAAGGTGTACTCGCGATCCCAGGAAACCAACAATGCCAATCGTTCGCCCTGGGCGGTTTTCAGGGCCACCGTGATGTGAGCGCCGTGTATCGCTCTGGCGACCTCGAGTTCAATCTCAATCGTAAATCCTTCTCCCAGCCCGAGCGTAGGCAGCGCGCTCGCATTGCCATTGCGCCCATTAACGCTGATTCCCGCGATTTTGGCCGGTGCGTCTCGATCGCGATCCCGCCGGTGCAGATCCAGTTTGCTGCCGGGCGTCCCTGGTGTTTCGAGCACCCTTTGCAGGTACATTTCAACTATCCCGCGGGTTGGACCGGAGGCCGCGATGCTCCCATCTTGCAGATAAACGCACCTTTGTGTCAGCGAGTTCACCACTCCCATATTGTGACTCACGAACAGCACCGTTCGCCCGTGCCTCGCCACGTCACTCATCTTCCCCAGGCACTTTTTTTGAAACGCGGCGTCCCCCACCGCCAACACTTCGTCCACCACCAATATCTCCGGTTCAAGGTGGGCTGCCACGGCGAACGCCAGCCGCACATACATCCCGCTGCTATACCGCTTCACGGGCGTGTCCAGAAATTCCTCGATCTCGGCGAAAGCGACGATTTCATCGAATTTCTTTCTAATCTCCGGCTTCGTCATCCCGAGTATCGCGCCGTTCAGAAAAACATTTTCCCGGCCGGTTAATTCAGGGTGAAAACCAGTGCCGACCTCGAGCAAACTGGCCACTCTGCCGCGCAGCCGGATTTCGCCGGAGGTAGGTTCCGTAACCCGGCTGAGGATTTTCAGCAAGGTGCTTTTGCCTGCGCCGTTGCGCCCAATGATCCCGATGACTTCGCCCGGTTGAACTTCGAAGGAAACATCTCTCAGCGCCCAGAACTCGGTGTTGCCGCCGCGGGTGCCATTCGAACGAACCATTGAGGGAGGCTGGCCTCGCAGGCGCCCCCATAACCGCTCGGCCTCCTCGCGAAGCGTCCGAGCGTTGAATTGCCCAAGCCGGTATCGCTTCGACAGATTTCGAACCTCAATGATAGGCACTTAGTCGCATCCTTTGTCGGCGCCTTTGCCGACGTATCGCTCCGACAGGCTCCGAACCTCAATGATGGATTTCACCGCCACGGAAATCACACTGTATCCACAAAAGTCTTCTCCACCTTGTTGAACGCCAACACGCCAGTGACCAGGACCAAAACGGTGAGCGCCCCCGACACCGCCGCGTAAGACGCAACGACACTTCCACGCCCAAGAAACATCAGCCGAAACGCCTCCACAATGGCGGCCATGGGATTCAAAACGGCGAGCCAATGCCACCGCTGCGGAATCTTCGAGAGCGGATAAATGATTGGGGTCGCATACATCCAAAGTTGGATTATGAACGGAGTGAGAAAAGTGAAATCACGGTACTTCGCGGTAAGCGCCGAAATCCAAAGTCCAACTCCAAGGCTCAACGCCCCAATCTGCACGAGCAGCAGCGGCAGCCACAGCACGGCGGGGGTCAACCCGAAGGTTGGGCCCGAATCCGTGAACAACTTGTAATAGCCAAAGAAAGCGCCAAACGTGGCCAGTTGGAGGCCGAAAGCCATCATGTTCGCAATTACAGCCGAGAGCGGGACGACCAATCGCGGAAAATAGACCTTTCCGAAAATACCCGCATTGGCCACGAGCGTCGCAGAGGTGGAAGTGAAGGTTTGCGCGAAATAATTCCACCCCAATAATCCGCACATGTAAAAGAGCACCGGCGGCAAGCCGTCCGTAGGTATTTTGGCGACCCCCGTAAAAATCAGGCTGAAAACCAGCGTCGTGAGCAAAGGTTGCACAATAAACCACGCCGGACCGAGGATCGTCTGTTTATACTTGGCAACAAAATCACGATGCACCAGCAGGCCGAGCAAATCGCGATACTGCCAGACCGCCTTCAGATCGACGCGAAAAAGGCCCGTCGTCGGTTTAATCACGACTTCGTAATTTCTGGGAGCCTCAAGCATTGTTCCCACAAACGTCAGTCTGGTGTGGAGTGCGGTGGCAAGCGAAGCGCGACACCCCTTTTGCGTCGAACCCAAAGCAGTGTCGCGCTTCGCTTGCCACCGCAGTCCATATTTTCTTTTCCGGCTGCCATCATCCCTCCCTGCTCACAACAAACTTTTCCATCACGAGCATATCCATCTTCGTCCGCAAAAAACAATCCAGAGCTTCCTCTGGCCGGCACACGACGGGTTCATTCTCGTTGAATGACGTATTCAGCACCATCGGTACGCCCGTCAACGCGTGGAACTCGGAAATCAGGTTCCAATACATCGGATTGGTGTCCCGATGGACAGTTTGCAGCCGGCCGGAGCCATCTACGTGAGTCGTTGCCGGCGCCAGCTTGCGCTTCTCCTCCCGCACTTGAAATACCTGCATCATGAAAGGCACATCGGCATCCTGCTCGAACCAATCATGCACATGCTCGCGCAGGATGGACGGCGCGAACGGCCGGAACGATTCCCGCCGCTTGATTTTGGCGTTCAGGATTTCCTTCATGTCGGCGCGGCGCGGGTCACACAAAATCGAACGGTTCCCCAGCGCCCGTGGTCCCCATTCCATCCGCCCCTGAAACCATCCCACGACTTTCCCCTCGCTGATGGCCCGCGCAGTCCTGCGGCAAAGCTCAGCGGAATCCGCAAATCGCGCCGCCCGGCAACCGTCGGCGGAGTCGGAGTCTCCTTCAACCGCCAAACCCCGGCTCCGAAACAGTCTTACGATCTCCTCGGAGCCAAACTGCGGCCCCGTGTAAGCGTGGCTCATCACAAAATGTCCGTTCGCCTCCACCCCCGCTGTCT
>Ga0207117_1111_pt1 | contig 10960 bp, 11 predicted proteins | sample Alteio_BWMinHeat_45_FD_153502 | JGI IMG/M metagenome (GOLD analysis project Ga0207117, IMG submission 153502) | Enriched cells from forest soil in Barre Woods Harvard Forest LTER site, Petersham, Massachusetts, United States -... | ecosystem: Environmental > Terrestrial > Soil > Temperate forest >...
GCGAAAGAGAAGGGCGCGAAACGCGCGATCATGCTGCCGGTGAGCGCGCCCTTCCATTGCGCTCTGATGCAACCTGCGCAGGATCGCCTCGCACAGGACCTACGCGCCGTTCAGTTTTCGACTCCCGCAATCCCTGTAGTCACCAACGTGGACGCCAAGCTGATTCAAGATCCGGAGCAGGCCCGGGAAGCCTTGATACGGCAGGTGACGGGAGCCGTGCAATGGGTGCGTTCGATACAGGCTCTCGTCGCTGCAGGAGCTCAGACGTTTGTGGAAGTGGGTCCGGGCAAGGTCTTGACCGGCTTGCTGCGCCAGACTGATCGAACTAAAACGGGACTTAACGTTGAGAATGAAGAATCATTGGAGAAGACCGCTGCCGCATTAAGAGCGATCAGCTCCTAGACTCTCGCGAATCACGCAGAGTCTCAATACGGATGTGGTTCGACCTTCCACTTCTCGAAAACCTTCGCGTCGAGGAACACCTGGAACAGTGAGCCGTCGAGTTCACCGTCTTTCACGGCGAAGCCGAGGATTTGCAGAGCGCGATCCAAGGCGACAGCGCGCTTGTACGGTCGGTCGGCGGCGGACAGTGCGTCGAAGATGTCGGAGATGGTCATCATTCGTGTCTGCACCGGGATCTCCGGCGCGGAAAGCTTGTAGGGATATCCGAGCCCGTTGAGCTTCTCGTGATGCCCGCGCGCGATCTCCGGGATGTTCCGAATCTCTGACGTCCATGGGATTTGCTGCAGGAATTTGACGGTGTGGACTACGTGGGACTCGATCTGCAAACGCTCGTTTTCATCGAGCGAACCCTTGCGGATCGAAAGCATGCGGACTTCTTCTGGAGTGAGCAGCGGCTTCTCTTGGTCATCAAAGGCCTTGTAATGCCGCGCTGCGATGTCGAGCAGCTTCTCAAAGCTTCCTTCGGGCAATACGCTCGGCTCATCGGACTTGAGGATGGTCTGGAGGAAGTCGTCGACTTCTTCAATCTGCCGGCGGAGTTCATCCTCGAACTGCCCGACTTTCGCCAGGTACTCATCGCGGCCCTTCGCAAGTACGTAGTCGAGGCGCTGCTGCAGCTTCTCGACATGCATGGAACGCTTCACGAACTCGAAGCGCTGTCTCAACAGATCAAGTTGCGCTGGATAGAGCTTCTTGGCTTTGACCAGCACTTCCTCGCGCACTCCAACCTTGCCGAAGTCGTGCAGGAGAGACGCATAACGAATTTCGCGCATCTCCTCGCGCGTGAAGCGCAGGTTGGCATAGGGACCGTTTTCGACGCGCTGCACCGCTTCGGCGAGCGCAACGGTGAGATTGGCAACGCGGAAGGAATGTCCAGAAGTGGTTGGATCGCGAGCTTCGATCGCGATGACCGAGGCCCGCACGAAACCTTCGAACAGCCTCTGAATCGATTCGTACAGCCGGCTGTTTTCGACGGCAACGGCAGCCTGACTGCCGAGCGAAGCGACGATGTCCTGCTGTCGCGGCGCAAAGGGAATCACCTGATCCTTTACCGCCGAAAGCGAGTCGAGCTTTACCTTGAAATCACGCTTGGCGTTGATCAACTGCAACACGCCGACGATGCGGTCCTTCTGGTCGCGCAGCGGCACGGCCAGGATCGATTTCGTGCGGTACCCGGAGTCTTCGTCGAACTTGCGGTTGATGCTGTAGGGAACTTTAGAATCGAGGTGGTATGCGTCCTCAATGTTGACGATCTCGCCGGTAGAGGCCACGTATCCTGCAATGGATTTGTGGCTGATCTCCATCGTCGATTCCCTAAATGGGAGGTCGATTGAGTCGTTTTGCGCAAGCTTAAAGCGCAGCTGCTTCTGGCGCGTCTCCTCCTCTTGTTCCTGCTTTACCAGCGCCGCCGCCGGCAAGCCGCTGGCGCCGTCGCTGCTCGCGGGCAGGCCCGCATGATGCACCGGCTCTTGCTTGCCGGTGCCCAGCTTGGCTTCTACGAGATACAGCGATCCTGCGTCCGCATTCGTGATATGCCGGCTCTTTGTAAGGATCAGCTCAAGCAAACTGTCGAGACGGTGCTCAGCGGATAACGCCGCGCCGATTTTGTTGAGCTCTTGGATCTCGCGCGTCACTCCACGCAGGCGCTCGTTGATCTGCTCGCGAACTTGGATCAGGTGAATATGGTCGAGCGCGTTGTCCATTGTGCGTTCGAGCAGAGAGACCGGAGTACTTGCAGGCAGATACGCGTACACAAGCGCGTCAACGCGCGGATCGCGAAAACGCTGATCGGCGAGCGCAATCACCCGGCACGTGGGCAAGCGAATATCGTCGTAGTATTTGACCAGCAGTTGTTCGTTGCCGCTGAGGAGAATACGCTCTACGTCCGTAGGCAGCTTTAACGAACTTTCGAAGGAGATGCGGCGATAGCGCGGGATATCCAGCAGACTCCGCCGCACCTCGCTCTCTTCATCGAAGGAAACCAGAAGCGGCAGGACGCGAAGCGTCGAGGCCTGCGCTGGCTTGGTTATGGAAGTAGTAGCCATAGCTCGATTTGGGCTGGCTGACATACGCCTGCCGAGCCCTGCCCGGGGTCGCGGCCGCTCGGGAGAATCAGGCGTCTAAGAGTGCGGTTAATATAGCACGCCGCAAAGCGCACGCGGCCTGCAGCTAGCTGTCGGGACTGGAATTGAGATTAGGTACCTTGCAGAAGCAGAAGCCTGCTTGGGCCATTTCAGGAAGCAGGGGACGGATGGCCCGAGCCGTGGCTCCTGGTTCATTCGAATGAGGAGCCTCCGCTACTTGAGCCCAATGCCGGTTGCCGCAATCAGTACTCCGAAAACCGAGATGACCATTCCTAAATACCAGAATGAACGGCGGCGGGTGAGCAGCGTGATGGAGGTGATGACCAGCCCGACTTCAAGCAGAACCTCGCCGAAGTCGAAGCGGTTGGCGCGGCGTTCCTCATGCCCGACTTCGGTCTCGAGTTCTTCCGCCTGAGTCCGCAACTCCTGTCGCCGCTTGTCGTATAAGGCCGCCTGCTGCCGGAAGCGGTCGCGGGCCTTTTGCGCTTGAGCTTCGTCTTTGGATGGCAGCGTCTCCATGAAGTCGCCAAAGACTTCGTAGCTGTGCCGGCGCGTGTTCACCGCCTGGTATTCCGACCAGGTATCGGTCGCTTTGATCTGAGCTACTACTTCCTCCGTGTGCGCCCTATGCCCCAGCAGCGTCACTACGGCAACTAGCACGGCGAGCACAGCCATGGTAAAGCTGACCGGCAGCGACGAGGGATTGCGCTGGGCATCCTCGGCACGCTCATGCATCTCCTGGACATCTTCCGCGCTGAGAGGATCGTCGTTCATGAGGGTGATTTCGATTGTACGGAATTTCTGCGGTTTTCGAACTCAGGCCAGCAAGACTTTTTGTGTCCTCAAGGTTTCCGCTTTTCGGCGTCTCGGCGCCGTGAGACCTTGTTCACACAACCTCTTCCTGGTTCGTGCGGCTGGCCCGCGACTTCCTGAACTTTAGGTGCGAGACGATCAGCGCGATCAGCACGACGAGTCCCCCAAAGACCCACGCCAAATGTCGCGCCATGACTGCCGTAACCAGGTTCACGATACCGGGTCCAAACTTCACTACCAGGAAGCCAAGCAGCAGAAAACGGATCACGCGGCCGGTGAAGATGGAGAGCATGAAAAGATGCACGCGCATTTCGAAAACACCGGCGCACAGTAAGAAAAGCTTGAAAGGAGTCGGCGGCGGAAGCATTGCCGGCACCATCATCGCGAAGAACTCCTGGTTCTCGAAGCGATCGCGTAACTGCTCGAACCGGCGCCGATCGATGCGCTGGAGTAATAACAACTCGCCTCCCGCCCGTCCAATTCCATAAGGAATCAAACTGCCCAGCGCCGATCCTGTTGCGGCCATGAAGATGTAGAGCCAGATCTTCAGGGGATGCGCGAATACATAGGTGGCGACAACCGGATCCAGTGGGATGCCAAAGGCGGCTGAGTCCATGAAGGCAACCACGAAGATGCCCCACGAGCCGAGCGGACCGAGGACCGACCAGATGAACTGGGAATAACGAGCGAGGATGTGCTTGATTGTCTTCAACGGAGCGGGAATGTTTGCATTCTAGCCTCTCGAATCTCTCACAGCATGGCGGAGTGCTCGGTCTTACCGGCGAGCAGATCGAGCGCGTGCGGAATCAGATGCAGCACCGATTTCAGCGACTGCTCCGCTCCTGCGGGATTGCCGGGCAAATTCAGAATGAGTGATGTTCCCAAAGTCCCGCACAAACCTCGAGAGAGCGCAGCGAACGGCGTGTGTTTCGCTCCTTCCGCGCGCATGAGCTCAGCGATTCCCTCGATGAGCCGATCACAAACGCTGCGGGTCGCTTCCGGGGTGACATCGCGCGCCGAGATTCCCGTTCCACCGCTGGTAACCACAAAGCGCGCTTGATTTGCGGCATCGCGCAAACTCGAGGCGATCAGGAGCTCATCGTCCGGCAGAACTTGCGTAAATGCAATTTCAAAGCCAGCATCAGAGAGACAGCGCTGCAATCTTGGCCCGGAAAGGTCTGCCCGCAAGCCCTGGTGGCTGGAGTCGCTGATGGTCAGTATGGCGGCCGTGAGCTTCACGCGTCGAGCACGTTCTCTTCGGCATCACGGTTGGCTTCATCGAGCATGCGCAGACCTTCCATGAGCAGGCCCTGCGTAGAGCGCGTGATGCTCTGCTCTGAGCTGCTGCCGCTAAAGTCGATTTCAAAGAGTCCTTCGGTCCAGGTAAGCACCTTGTACACAGCTTCGTCGCCACGCAGCGGGCCATAGAGAGCATGGTTGATCTGGCCGTCGTGGAAGTACATGTCGCAGCGCTCCCCCTTATTGCTGAGAGAGAGGCGGCATGCTTTGTGACCCAGCTCCAACGATTGGAAGAGGTCCATCGCGCTCATCTGCAACAGATTCCCGCGGACCACGGACTCGCCCGGCGCGGCCCGCGCCATCTTCTCCAGCGCAATTTTGTCGGCAACCCGTTTGATTCTGCCGGCGGCTTCCCTGGTGAAGAAGGGCTTCTCGATCACGTCTTCAAGTTGATCCTGGACGGAGCGAAGCTGCTCGTTGATTTCCGTGCGCGTAGCGATCAGGATCGCTGGCAGCTTGGCCGTGCTTACGCGCCCTCTGATCTTGTCGATCAACTGCTTGCCATTGAGCCCGGGCATACCGTAGTCGGAGATCAGCAGGTCGGGCGCCTCTTCCACCACTCGCAGCAGGGCCTCCGCGGCGTTTGAAAAAGTCTCGACCATAGCAAACGGTGAGATCGCCTGCCGCAACAGCGCGAGAATCATCGGATTGTCGTCTACCAGCAGGACGCGGATGTTTGCTGCCATGGTTATCGACGCTTGCTTGCGGTGCGGGACTTCTTGTTGCCCGGTTTTCTGACGTAGGGGCCGCTCTTGCCTCCAGATTTCTTCTCCAACTGGATGCGCTCCACCATGATGCCTTTGTCCAGCGCCTTGCACATGTCATACACGGTCAGCGCGGCGATGCTGGCCGCCACCAGCGCTTCCATTTCCACGCCAGTGTTTGCCGTCGTATGTACTCGGGAGGCAATAGCGACGCCATTCTCGCACACACGCGTGGTCACATCAACGAAGCTGAGCGGCAGCGGATGGCACATAGGTATCAGGTCAGACGTGCGCTTGGCAGCGCTGATCCCGGCAAACCGGGCGACCTCCAGCGGATCGCCCTTGGGATTGTCCGGCAGCGCCCGCAGCACTTCAGCCGGCATTCGCACGAATGCCGACGCTTGGGCCTCGCGCTTGGTAGCTTTCTTGTCCGAGACATCCACCATTTTTGCGCGTCCACTGCGGTCGTAATGGGACAGTCTGGAAGTCATTTTTCGGGTCTTTGTGGTTCCGGCCGCCTTCGGCCGGCTTTGTCAGGTGCCGAGTATCAGAGTCAGTGGCTGAGAGGCAGCACCGTCATCATTTCGCCGACATCAAAATGTTCGCGATCTGGTGGTATTACGAGCAGGCAATCTGCGCGTCCGAATGCGGCCACGTCTCCCGACCCCTGCCACTTGACTGTTTCTACCTCCGCATCGTTCCAAGGACCGCCCAAGCGGGCAGGAAGAAAACGCGTCAGCCCGAGCTTTACCGTTACGGTCCGGGCAAGGCGCGCTCTCGTTCCATGCAGGGGTTCTGGCCACGCTCCCGCCAAAGCTCGGACCATCGAGCGCCCAAACAGCTGGAACGTCACCATTGTAGAGATCGGATTGCCTGGCAGCCCGAAGAAGTAGATCCAGCGTTCGGGCGCGGAACGGGGAGCCCGAACCCGGCCAAAGACAAGCGGCTTCCCCGGCTGGATCTCGACTCCCGTGAACAGAAATTCGGCGGAGAAATCAGCCAGCACATCCTCGACAAGGTCATAGTCTCCGGCCGAGACGCCTCCACTCAGGAGGAGAAGATCGCTCTCGAGTCCCTGCTCAATTAATTCGCGCAGCCGCACTGGATTGTCCGTAGCGATGGCCAGCTGCACGGGCTGTCCACCTGCGGCAATCACCTGCGCAGCCAGAGAGAAGCTGTTTGAGTTTCGAATCTGATTGGCTTTGGGAGCGTCGGTGATCGCGACGATTTCGTCGCCCGTAGGAAGAACAGCGACTCTAGGCCGCCGATGAACGCTCAGCTGCGCTTTGCCCACAGCTGCCGCGAGGGCGATCTGAGCGGGCGAAATCACGGTTCCAGAGGGCGCGAGCACACTCCCGGCAGCCCCTTCGCTACCCTGCGGGACTATGTTCTCTCCGGTCGCCACCGACCTCAGCACGCGAACGCGACCCGGTTCTCGCTCTGTGTGCTCCACCATGACCACCGCATTGGCTCCCGCCGGGACCGGCGCGCCGGTCATGATGGTGATGGCTTGGCCTTGCTCAAGCCGGGTGAACCCGACAGGGAGGTCGCCGCCCGCGCGAACCTCTCCTACTAGCCTGAGCTCCGCGACAGTCTTTTGCACGTCCTCGGCCAGAAGGGCATAGCCATCGCGAGCCGCGCGTGGAAACGGCGGAAAGTCGCGATCAGCACGAATATTTTCCGCCAGTGTGCGCTGGAGAGAATCAAGCAACCCCACCTCCTCGGATTCGCGGGATAAGTTGCTGAGCGACTCAGCGTGGTCAAGCACAACGCTGCGCGCATCCTCAAAGCTGAGAATTCTCTCCAGCCGTTGCTGTCGATTCACTGCAGCCATGCATCAAAAAAGGCGGCCCATCGGCCGCCCTTTGATCTTCCTTTCGCCTCTCCTACTTCTTTTTGAATCCCGTGGTGATCTTGGCTCCTAGCGTATCCAACATCTGTTTTGCGGCATCAGCGTTGGGGCCGGTAGGGGCAAGTTCCAGATACTTATTGAAATCATCCGCAGTTCCTGGAGGTGCAATCATCTTCCCCGACTTGTCGACCGTCGCCTTCTGAAGAGAATTGATGGCGCGCTGGTAATATGCATCGGCCTTGTTGGGATCGGCCTGAATGGCCTTCGTGAACGCTGTGTTGGCGTCGTCGGTCTTGCCCTGGTTCGTCAACACCGCGCCTTCGTTGTAGTAGAACTGAGCGGCTCGCGTGGGATCCTGCTCGGCGGCCTTGTGGTAAGCATCGACCGCTTCTGTTGTCTTGCCCGTGCGCGCGTACGCCTGTCCTAAATTGTTGTAGTACGACGCCAGCATCTGTTTCGCATTCGGACGAGTTGAGGCGGAGCCGATTTGGATCGCCTTGTTATACGCCTCCGCTGCTTCAGGATATTTCTTGGCGCCCAGGTAGGCGTCCCCAAGGACTCCGAGAACCTGATCGTGCTGGTTGTTGTCCTGCTGGGCCGCTTGTTCCATGATGGGAACGGCGGCGGCGAAGTTGTTGGCCTGCATGTCGGCCTGAGCCTGCTTCAGCATGGTGTTCAGATTACCGATCTTGGCGTTTTCCTTTTCAACTTCGGCATTCTTTTTCTGGATCTCCTCGATCTGCTTCTTCTGCTCTTCCGTCAGCTTGGGTTGTTCCTGCTTCGGCGCCGCTGCCTGCGGAGGCGGAGCAGCTTGTGCCGGTCCTGACGGCGTGAGGTCGATATCCATCACGTTCGTGTCCTCGTTGAAGGTCGCGCGAAACTTGGTTGTATAAAGAAGCTTGCCGTCTTTGGTGACGGTCACTTCGAACGCAGCCGGAGCGATGCCGATGCTGAAGTACTGGCCTTTCTTGTCGGTCTTCAGCGTGTACTTACGACCTGTGTCGACGTCTTTCAGTTGGACTTGCGCGCCGACGACTGGCCCATTTTGGTCCTTCACCGAGCCTTTCACAGAAGTCGTTTGCGCCGCTGCATGAACGACGCTGAGCACTGCCAAGAACGCTGCGATAGCGCCTAGCCTGATCCTCATACGATTCCTCCCACCGATGATCCATGAACAAGCCACGTGTAACCGAAGCTGCTAGTCCCTGAAACCCTTGCGCGTCAGAGGCTCGCCCCTCGGCGAAAGCGGCAGCGTTTCGGCTACGTGGTCAAAAAACTAAGGTAAATCGAACAAAGCGCCTACTTCAAGGGCCTCAAACAGTCCAAGTACCCGCCCAAACAAACGGGTAATTGTATACGTTTCGCGTGGGTGTAGGTCGACCGTCCAACGGCTGGAGTCCTCAAACGCCTTTGGTCAACGGTTCCCAGATGAACTTGTGAATCTGCAATCCGAGCCGAACGTTCAAGCCGTCGGCCAGAATCCATTCCACCAGCTCTCGAGGATCCAGCAGGCAGTTTTGAGCGTCGCGCACCGGAGACGCATCCTGTCGAAAGGCCGGAGAGAACAGTATCTCGCCAACACGCATCTGGACCCGATGCTCCCGGACAAAGTCGCGAGCAAACTCGTAGTCGCTGCGGTTAGCGACAACAAACTTCACCTCGTCTCGCTCCGTGAGCGCAGCGAGATTCTCAGTACGGAAGCTTCCGCCTTCACCCGACCCGGGACATTTCACGTCTACGATTTTGTGGACCCGTTTGGGAATGCCGGCCAGAGGACGCTCGCCGCTGGTCTCGATCATCACTTCATAACCATCCGCGAGCAGCCGCTCCATGAGAGGGATAACCTCGCGCTCCTGAAGCATAGGCTCGCCTCCAGTGATTTCAACCAGCTTCACCGGAGCCAGCTTCTCCACTTCCATGATGACCTCGTCGACCGACATCTTGTGTCCGCCGGTAAAGGTGTACTCACTGTCGCACCATGAGCAGCGCAGATTACAACCAGCCAACCGCACAAAGATGCATGGCAGTCCGGCAAAGGACGATTCACCCTGGATGGATTTGTATGTCTCGATAAGAAACATAGGAAGCGTTTCACGAAAAGCGTTTCAAGAAAAAGCGTTCCCAAACAGATCCGATTCACTCGTAACAATCTCAAAAACGAGATGTGGAAGCGCTCTCTCCTGAAACGCCTTTCTTACTCCGAATATCGCGCGGTGGTCGTATCCGTCTCCCAGATGGTGACTTCCTTCACGGTCACGCGATCGGACGTGGAATTCTTTAGCCTCGCGTTAGTCTCGTCGTAGAAATACTTTGCGAGATTTTCAGCGGACGGATTCAACGTCGTGAACGGAGCGATATCGTTGATCATTTGGTGGTCGAGGCGCTCGATCACCGGCTTCATCACCAGTTTCAGCTCTTTGAAATCGAGCAGCAGGCCGGCGTGATCGAGATCGCGACCCTGGAGGGTGATGCGAACCTTATAGTTGTGGCCGTGCGGATTCTCGCACTTGCCTTTGTAATTGCGCAGGTAGTGTCCTGCCGCAAAGCTCTCTTCGACGGTAACTTCGTACATTTTTCCTGGTTGTGCCCGCGAGCGAAGGTGTCGAGGGCTTCTACAAGTATAGCGTCCACAGCCCCAACGTCGTCATTGCGGGCGTTGGTTCGCATCGGCAGCACGCAGGCTGAAGTAGATCCCGAGCACTCCGCAAACGGCGCACATTAGGAAGAGAAAGATACTGCGGCTCACCCAGATACTGCGCAGCAGCTCAGCATCGGCGTACGGACGCTGCCGCGGTGGAAGCATTGCAATGCTGATTCGCGCGCCCCAATGAATTCCCACGAGAGCGGAGAAGAAGAGCGCAATCGATGCCAGCCAAAAGACGCGCACTGCGGTGATGGGCCTCACCAGAGGATTGTAAATCTCAGGCGAGCTACTCGGGTTTGCTTCTCCCGAAAAAGGTTTCGATATCTCCAAGGCTGCGCGCAGTCCCATATTGGGGAAGGCTCTCGAGAAACACGCGGCCATAGCGCTGGCGATGAATGCGGTTATCAAGCAGGACGAGCACGCCGCGATCATGCAGCGACCGGATCAGCCGCCCAAAGCCCTGCTTCAGCGTGATGACCGCCCCAGGAACCTGGTATTCCATGAAAGCATTGCCGCCGTCAGCGGCAATCGCCGCCACGCGCGCCGCCACAACCGGATCGTTCGGAACTGCGAAAGGCAGCCGATCGATGATCACGCAACTTAATTGTTCACCCTGTACGTCGACGCCTTGCCAAAACGACGCTGTGGCAAACAAAACCGCATTCGGCGTTGTCCGAAACTCTTTCAGCAAGACATTGCGCGGAGCGGAACCTTGCATCAGCATCGGGTATTCGATCTCTCCGAGCAAGCGCTCGTAGATATCTTTCATCTGCGCGTAGCTGGTGAACAAGCAAAAGGCTCGTCCTTGGCTGATCTCCAGCACGCGTCTTATCACCTCGGTTGCGCGCGGGGCGAATTGATCACTGCGCGGATCGGGAAGATCAGCGGGTACGTACAACAGTGCCTGGCGTGAGTAGTCAAAGTGCGACGGCACAACCAGCGATCGCGCGTGATCGAGCCCAAGGCGCTTCTGGATGTACTCGAATCCGCCACTGACAGCGAGAGTCGCCGAGGTGAGCACCGCGCATTCGAGGCTCTCAAACAGCGTCTGGCGCAGCAGTCCCGAGACATCGATCGGAGTGGCCTGCGCCGAGACCATCGG
>Ga0207117_1112_pt1 | contig 10817 bp, 9 predicted proteins | sample Alteio_BWMinHeat_45_FD_153502 | JGI IMG/M metagenome (GOLD analysis project Ga0207117, IMG submission 153502) | Enriched cells from forest soil in Barre Woods Harvard Forest LTER site, Petersham, Massachusetts, United States -... | ecosystem: Environmental > Terrestrial > Soil > Temperate forest >...
GATTAAGAACTCGTGTTATCCCCGAGAAAAAGCTCGAAATAAGATGTGATTTAGGGTATGCTACATTGTGTGACCATACACAACATTGATACTGAGGAACATGCAAAAAAACGCCGAAAATGATACACATCTTCTCGACTGCCTAACAAAGCTGGCGCCCGACAGCTCGAAATCGACATTGCGTTCCTGGATCAAAGAAGGTCGCGTGACCATTGACGGCAAAACGGCCAAGCGAGCCGACGAACCAGTCGCCAAAGGTCAAAAGGTCGCCCTTGGGCAAAAGCCTATCTTCGCCGAGGAAAAACTGCGCATCGTCTACGAAGACCGTCATCTGGTCGCCATCGAAAAGCCCGAAGGGATGCTCAGCGTCCCGACGGCCTTTGAGAAAAATGAAACGGCATACGCTCTCCTTAAAAAACACTACCACCCGCGTCGCGTGCATGTGGTCCACCGCATCGATCAAGACACCTCCGGCGTCATGGTCTTCGCCCTCTCCGAAGAGGGGCTAAAAGGTCTCAAGGAACTGTTCGAAAAGCACGACATCCACCGCGCCTACTACGCCGTCGTCGAAGGATCCGTCATCCCGGCAAAGGGCACCTGGCAATCGTATCTCTACGAAGACGCCCGCTACATGGTGCACGCTACCGACGACCCCACCCTCGGCACCATCGCCATCACCCACTACGAGGTCGAAAAAACGTCGCCGCGCTACACACTGCTAAAATTGACTCTCGAAACGGGGCGCAAGAATCAAATCCGCGTCCACTGCCTCCAGTGCGGCTGCCCCATCGCCGGCGACCAAAAATACGGCGCTGCGACAGACCCCGTCAAACGCCTCTGCCTGCACGCCGCCACCCTCGAGTTCGTCCATCCGGTCACCGGCAAGATGCTGCGCTTTGCGTCGCCACTGCCCGAAAGCTTCCACGCCGTCCTCAATCGCCACACACCAAAAGGGGGCTCTAAATAATGTATAAAAATAGATTCTGGCTTCTATTTCTTGCATTCATCGCCCTCTCAACCTTGTGGTACACCGGCATCGCTGCTTACCGCTATTACAACTACTCCCGCCTCGAAACAAAGGCTGTCCCCTCCTCCATCTCATGGCGCGTCGCAGAACACGGCTCCGACTCCTACACCCTCGTCGCCGACTACCAATTCCCCGCTAACGGCAAATCCTTCACCGGCACCACCGACTTCTCAAGCGACGTCTACCTCAATGCGGCCACGGCACAAAAATACATCCCCGAAAACGCGGCCCTTCCCTGGAAAGTGTGGTACGATAAAAATAATCCCGAGTATTCCACCCTGGAAAAAAACTATCCCTTCAAAGAATACATCTATGCGATTATATTGTGGGGCATACTGCTATATTTCATATGGCTGGGTTTTTACATCGCCAAACGACAGCAATAGAGGGATCATGGATCCAATCGTTCTCACAGCTACTTCAGAACAGGGTGTCAACCTGCAAGCAACTTTCCTGCCAGATAAAGGCATGAATATGATCAGCTTCAAAAAAGGCGACATCGAAGTGATCGATCAATCGACAAAATCCCTCTTCGACGAACGCTTCGCAGGTCTCGGCGCACTGATCGGCCCACACTTCCACCGCCGCCAACCCGGCATCCTGCCAAAAATCGCCGACGAGTCCCTCTTCCCGCACATCGCACGCGTCAAAGCAAATGGCGTGGCAGACCCCTTCTCACACGGCATCGCCCGCTACGCCCCTTGGCAAGCGACAGCCACGTCGAACTCGTTCAAAGCCACACTGACTGGAAAAGATACGTGGAACGGCGTCCCTCTCAGTGCCCTCGAGGGTCAGAACTTCACCATGCACTTCAACGCCACACTCACACCCAAAGGCCTCAGCCTCGATCTCGATGTGGTCAGCGACTCCGACTCCCTCGTGGGCATCCACTACTACTATAACCTCCCACAAGGTACTGGAAAGGTCGTCAGCGCAGTCCAACCCGAATACATCGCCAACGGAAAAAAGACGGCATTACCATCCACGTGGAACGTCGACGCCAACCACGTCCTCACCTTCGACCTCAATCAAGAGGCCGACTTCACCTTCTTCCCGTTTCCTGGACAACGCTCAGGCAAAATCCTCCTCGACACCGGCCCCTACAAAATCGAAACCACCTACATCTGCCCCTCATCAGAAAACTCGTGGCAGCTGTATCACCCCAAAGGCGCTTCCTTCGCCTGCATCGAACCGATCAGCTCCCAAGACCCCCGCCACCCCAACCTATCCGTCAGCAGCCTGCACATTAATATAGAGATACTATAACACTATAGTATAAATATTATTTTAATTGATTTTTATTCAAAATTAGTTTAAGGTTGTATCCACTTTAACTGGGTGGAGGAAGTATGACAGCAGTCAAAGAATTTTATTTAATCAGCCCACAGGAAATTACTGTCGCCATCAATAAGTCAAATCCAGCACCCATTAAAGGCCATGTTGAAGGAATCGATTTTTTGGTTTTCCCGCATGTCAGCCCATCCCATCAGTTCAGAAGTACGGGGATTCTGCTCAAAAGCATAAAGCAGCTTGTCGAAGGAAAAAGGGTTTGCGATATGGGTTGTGGTGCGGGGATTGTCGGACTTTATGCATTGCAACACGGCGCAAAAACTGTTGTTCAAATCGATATCAACATCCATGCAGTCGCCAATGCGAGAGAGAATAATCTCCTTTCTGAATACACCACTAATCAAGTAACAACACATCACAGCAACTGTTTCGACGATATTCCAAAACAAACCTTTGACGTGATCGTGTTTAATATCCCCTATCACAGCGATATGGTCAAAATTGAAGATCCATTGAAATATGCTTTTTATGATCCTGGTTTTCGCTCGACCATTAAGTTTCTTAACCAGGCGAAAAATTTTTCCCATTCCGGCACTGAGATCATCATCTCCTTCTCAAATAAGGGAGATGTGACAACATTGGAAGATATATTCACCAAGACCAAATATAAGTGGGAATTATGGCATATTGCTAATACCGATCAACAATATGACAACCGTATATACCGCCTAACTCACTGAGGCGAATTCCGAAATAAGCTGTTTATGTTTGTGAACATGGAGAAAGAAGTAATTAAATTTCTCTATGTTCTCCGTGTCGATAGATTCCACTCTCCTCAATTTACCCTGCTGCACAAGGTAACATTGATACCCCATGTTTTTGAGATATTCTATGATTTCATTGCCGGAATAACCAAAACGGCGGCACCACATTTCTATAAGTTCTAACACAAGAATAGGATTGAATTTCTGAAGAGCTGCATGAGCGCCTTTCAGCACAAAAAGATCGTTACCGACGGTATCGCATTTAATCAGTGTAATCTTATCAATGTTTTGCGCAGTGACAAAATCGTCAAGCCTCATCATGTTGCATTGCATTCTTTTGTAGGAATTGAAATTCAGGATGTTTTCTTGAGAAGATAGAGGCGATCCCATTTCGGAATAGTAAAAAAACGCCTCCCCTTTAGAGTCCGATAATCCGAGACGAACAGGAACTACATTGACCGGGCCGTTATTTTTAATGTTGTTTGTAAGGACATTGTAAGTTGGTTCTACCGGTTCAAAAGCAAAGATCTTGGTTTTTGGATATTTCTTGACGAGAGAAAGAGCATACCAGCCCAAATGGGCTCCGACATCAAAAATGACCTCATCATCCCTAATAAAATTAGAGACCATGGCAAATTCCTCAGTTTCGTAACCTCCAAAATTCAGGCATTCCAAAGCCGCCGACCTTGCAGACTTATCTATTTGAAGTTGAATTTGATGCGGATCAAGTTTAAAACTCACCGAATCTTTTTTGATCGTTATATTGGTTACAGGGGTCGTTTTTATAAAATCAGCCAGATCGAAGAGGGTTTTTTCTTTTTCATACATCTCATAGACATAGTCCCACTTATTGATTTTACCCAACTTGAACTTCATTTGCAGCTCTTGCAATCGATTTCTTTCTTTCTTTTCGTACAAAGTGCCGGAACTATCCAATGCTTTTTCCAGAGAACTCTTCTTTTTAACTTTTGTAAATTCCTGCAACATGAAAATTCCACATCCCAAGGCAATCAGTACAGAGCTGATCACATCTCCGGAAGTGACCATTTCTTTATGTAAAACGCTGTGAAAGAAAGCGACAAAAAATACCAGGGAATAGCCTGTGATCGCATGAATAAAAGGCTCTGCATATAAAAAGGATCTGAAGAAAAAAAAGATCGCTCCCATATAGCCGATGCCACTGATAATCGCATTGCCTAAATCAACATAGGAAAATCCGCCAAGTGAAATGTCCTTTTTGGAGAAAACAAAAATAATTAAAGTTAATATGACACCGCATACACATTGATGAAAAGCCACACGCACAGGATGATCGTGTTGAATAATAATGCTCGTCATCAGAATAAGGATCATCAACAGGGCGGCGGAGGCTATGCCAAAGGCATATCCCCAAAGCGCCACCACTTGGTTACTGTTCTGCGCGTTGAAATAAAGCAAAGAGGAGACGCCAACCACTGCGATAATTACACCTAGCCACTCGCGAAAGTCAAAATGCTGCCTCAAAAGAAAAAAAGCGAGCAGTGTAACTTGAATGGCAGACGTATCAATTATGCCCATCCCCTCTTTCGCAAATTCATAGGACATATAGGCCACGGCTGCAATAAATCCCCTGACATAAATAAGGATAAAGCGCTGATTTTCATTCAAAAGGCCCCTCCCAATTATAGCACGGGTTCCTTGGACCTTGAGAAATTGATATCCTTTAATCCCCTTCCCTTTAAACAAACCGTATACAATAACTCCAAAGAGAATAAAAAGTACTCCGCTACTGAACTGCACCAAAAAGTTCAAAGAAGTAGGAATTGCTCCCGAAGGCACTTTAAAAAATGCAGTCACAACCGCAAGCAACGCCCACCCAATAAGGTTATCCCTCACACCTTTGTAGCGCTTATTGGGATCAATTGGGATCCGATAGTTTTTGACTAAGTTGATGAAGTCAAAAGTGGAACGTATTCTCATATATTACTTCCCGTTAACTTCTCAATAAGAGATTGATGCTTCTTTCTATGCAGGAAAAAATGGGGCCTTTTTTCCCGATTCGTCGAGTCCACAGATAAAGCCCTTTTTAATCGGCGCTTCTTGATGGAAAAACAATCATATCCATAATCATTTAGGAAATCGAAGATATCGGTGGGAAAATACCCAAATTTATCATTCCAAAATAGGTTGATTTCTATAATGGGATGGAATTTCACTAAGGATTCCTGCGCCCCATAAAGAACATGGAGGTCATTCCCTTCCGTATCACATTTTATGTAATCGATCCGTTCGATATTCTCTAAAGAGACAATGTCGTCCAGTTTTTGTAATTTGCCCGGGATCGTTTGACACCGATCGAGACTAAGAACATTGATACGGGATCCCATAGGGGATGCGAGTTCGAAATAATAAAAATCGGAGGGAATATTGCGGTCGGATAGTCCGAACGAATATGGGATCACATTAGAAATGAAATTTCTTTTAATATTCCTTTCTAAGATGTCAAAATTAGGCTTTAACGGCTCAAAGGCGTGGATCGTTGACTTGGGAAATTTTTTTGCCATTGTAAGGGAATACCAGCCAAGGTGCGCTCCCACATCCAAGATTACGTCTCCATCTTGAATGAGTTGGAAGGCTAAAACGTTCTTTTCTTCATCATAATTTCCAAAATGTAAGATTTCAAATGGCGCTGCTTGAATAGCTCTATCGATTTCCAATTCAATGGAATGAGGTTCAAACTTAAAGATCACAGACCCATTTTCAATGGATATTTGCTCGATAGGGCGCTGTTTGATCAATGATGACAGCTCAAAAAGTATTTTTTGATTTTCATGCATCTCAGAAATATATTCGTATTTATTAATTTCTCCCAGTCCATATTTCGTCTTCAAATGCTGAAATTTATTTCTCGCCAGAAATAGGAAACGCGACAAATCCAACAGCTTTTCCCTCTCAGGTGCTTTAGTTTCTTTCTTGTACTGATAATAGATGAGTATGCCACACCCAAGGGCAATCAATAGCGAACTTATCATCCCCTGAAGATTCACCACTTCCTGGTGAACGATACTTTCAAAAATTGAAGTGAAAACCACTAAAGAAAAACCGGAGATTGCAATGACGAAAGGCTCGATGAAAAGATATGACCTGAAAAAACAAAACAGCGCACACGTATATAATACTCCCCCCAAAAAGGCGTCATACAAATTTGCCATTGAAAGGTCTGAGAGCGAAATCCCTCCTGAAAATGTGATCATAACAAGGGCCAAAACCAGTCCGCAAAGACATTGATGAAAACATATGCAGATAGGATGATTGTGCTGTACAACAACACTGGTTAAAATGATGAGGAGGGCTAAACAGATTGCAGATATCGCCCCCAGCAGATAACCCCATATCGTCATGAGGTGGATGCTCATATCAGCATCAAAATAAAGAACGGAAGAGATTCCCAGAATGGCAAGCGTAATGCCGATCCATTCACGTAAATTAAATTGCTGCTTAAGCAGAAAAAACGCCAAAGTGACTTGGATGACTGAGTTTTCGACAATACCGACCCTATCCTTTGCCACCTCGAAAATCATGTATCCAGCGATAGCCAAAAATCCACGAAAATAAATAAGCAATAAGCGTTGTTGCAAAGAAAGTGTACTTTTCCCGATAAAGACTTCACCTTCGCGGATCAGAATATAGTCAAACCACTTCCCTGTGAATAATCCATAGATGAGAGAACCAAGCAAAATAATTAAGACACCTGTGCCAAATTGAATGGCAAAATTAATTTCCATTGGAATAATTGTCGCAGGAACCTTAAAAAAAACTGAAGCCGCTGCAATGAGGGCCCAACCAGTCATAACATCTCTCAGACCTATCCACCGAGTTTTCGGTTCGATAGGAATTTTGTGATGCGAGATGTAGTTGATTATTCCGCCTATGGAGAAAAAACGCATAATTGTGTCTTTTTGTTGTTACAATTACAAATGCTAGGTCTAAGTTTAATTTTTCTCGTTATCTGAATCAAGATTTATTTATCTTTATTTGACTCCTAAATTGGATTTTTACTCGGGCATTGCTTGCAGTAGGCTAATAATAGAGATACTATAACACAACCCCCAGCGGACCCATCAATTGCTCGACCGTATAACTTTCTTCTGGGTTTGCCCTTAACATCTCTCGTGTCAGGTCAATGTCAATATCTGCTGCCTCAGCACCATATTCCAACTTAATATCCTTAAACAGTTCATCCAGATGTTTATCAACCACTGCATAATATTCCTTGGCGGTCGAGTAAGCTTTCAATCTTTCTAATGGATTTTTCAAATCCTTTTCCCTCTCCCCAAGAAAATTTACAATTTTGCCCATCAGGAATTGATTCATAGACCCCAACATCACTAAATAACTTAACCCGGCTGACCAAACATCCTTCGTAAAGGGTGATATCTTTTCTCGCGATGCAGTACATAGCGTATAAATTCTATCCGGAGACTCAAATGCAAATGTTGCCACAAGGAAATTACGTGCCTGCTCATCCTCATTAGGTTTAAACGCAAAATCGAAGTCGACAAGTTTCAAAGGGAATTTTCCTTTATCGCGTCCGATTAAATAATTATCGGGTTTGATGTCCATATTACAGACGTTCGCCTGTTTCAGATAACCAAGCCCATAGACAATATCCCTTAAGTACTCAATACGATTCTCTCGATCTAGAGGCATGTTAATCTTACGCCGGAGTTCATACTCAGCATAATTCCACAAATTTCCTTCAGGATAAAGCGGCATATAATATGCAAGTTTCAAAACACCAGATTTAGATTTATATTCGTGATATCCCATAGAAGAGTCTGGAAATCCACGTTTTCCTGCAAACTGGTTGGCAATTTTGAATGTCTTCCTTAATTGACGCAGTTCATTTTCATCACTAGGACGCATGACCACACCTGCCTCTAACCTCTGCTTCTTCCAGTTTAGGGCATTTGTCACTGCTTTATAGGCCCCTTTCCCAACGAACCGATCCGTATATTTTCGAAGGAAAGGTACCACCTCGCCTGGAAATTGCGCACACACATAAGATTTGCATTTGATCATAATATTCAACTCGCCATCATCGGCCTTGAAAACCTCAATCGTCCGTGGGATTCTATGCGCTTGCTTGGTGAACCTCAACACAGGACCTACTTCCATTTTTTCCCAATCAGAAATTCTGCTCTCAATAAAAATATCCAGTGCTTTTATTTCTGCAGAGCTAAGTCCCGTATCAATTTTATGCAGCTGCTGAATCATAGCAAGCTGCCGCTGAGTCACTGTCGTAGAACGTTGAACGTATTGAGTCTGTTGTCCTAATATCATGCCAGCCGTAGTTCTCTGAACCTTGACCGGCAACCCGGAATACACGGGTGCCCTTTGTACAGGACGCCCAAAATATGTTGCTGGTTTGAAAAATTGAAGTGTAGCAGGTCGGAAAGGTAACTGTGGAAGGATTCGAGTCGACAAATAATTCAGCGCGTTCATTTTTAATCCCCTCTATGAAATTGGTTTTCTAAAAACTTAATGAATAGCAGTGTTTTTGTACAGCACCTCTCATTCATTTTCATTTTTTTACAATCTTAATTTTCGCTTCACATCGTCTTAACATACGAATGTCATAGTGATCTTGTTTGCATTAACCATTAACAATAGGAGATAACTATTATGACACCATGCACAACAAGCCCCACAGCACATCCATTCACAGGATTTGCTGATCCACACTCAATTGCCGCACAACAAGCTTGTGCCGCGCAACTTCAACCACAAAACATCAACTTTACAGAGGCGCAAACGCTCCTGTATCAAGTCCAACAACTGGAAGGCGTCCACAAAAAAGCCTGCGAAGAGTTCGCTCGCATAAACCACACGCTGCAAAACAAAGGGGGCAATCCCATCACATTTGAAGCGCTAAGGTTTCCTGCTTACCAAGTAAACGGCGATGTTTCGTACAACCAAGTCATCAGCGACTTACGGGCCCGCTATGAACAACTCAAAGGTAGAATCCACGAAATCGCCGAAAAAACCGTCGAAGTGGAGACCCTCATCACTAATATTGATAAAGTGCGCGCACGTGTTGAGCAAATGGCGCGTCAACAACATCATTATAGACAAGAACCTGTCTACCAAAGAAACGTCTACCGCATTCCGGATGTCAGAGGTTTTGACCTCGAATTGCCCTCCGCAAAAGATGTCCAGAAAATTGCCTTCTGGGGCGTTTTCACCCTCGGACTCGTAACGAACAACAATTTAGTTACAAGCCTGGTCGCTGCTACACTAGCAAGTGTCGTTGCTCCAGTTCTAAGGTAATCGTTAGGTCCTTTTATGCATGTTCACGGAACAATCCATGAACATGCATTTTTTGTTTTCCATTCTTCGAAAATAAATTTATCTTAACACGCAAATCGTGATATGTTATGGAATCAATTAAAGAACAAGAGCATAGGAGGATCCCCTAAAGAGATGAAAATATTAAAGTTACTGAGACTTTTCAGAAAAAGAGCATCCAAAATAACGATTCCGCGCCCCTCTTTCCGCTTTACCTTCCGGCGGCCATAAGATGACAACATGATTGATAAAAATAAAAAAGATAAAATATCGACCTCACAAAGACGCCAAAACATGCCACCATCCAAACAGTATGACCTTTTGGCATATTATGACTGCCTGTCAGGATTGGCCTACGCCCTTATCTTACATAACAATGGTCGGCTGCCTGATCCCGATTACTCCTTACTGCATCAAAGCTACAAAGAAATCATTCTGCTGGCAAGCAAAGGGGAATTCCTCAAAGGACAAAAAGACGTGTGCCACGTCATTGATGTTTATATGACTGAAAGGCTGCCAAAACTGGGCGCCACATTTTCCTATAGCCGAAATAGGGAACAAAGATTAGTCCTCGATATGGTCCTTCTCATGCGCGAACAATGCTTGCATACCATTGACGTAGTCATCAAAATAGCCAACGCGCTGTGTTCCATCAAAACGCCCCAAACACTCCAGATCTGGGACAATGCCCTCGCCACAGCATGCTTAAATGCCATCGATGAACTCAAAAATACATATCTGCTGTTCGACCACTTCCCGACAAAAATCTCTTTCCCACACTTCTCCGAACGCGAAAACAAACAAATCACTTCCCTGCTATATTTGCACCACGCACCAAAGGAAATGCCGGCTGAAATCTATACTGGTGGAAAAACTCAGTTCTACTTCCTCCACCACCTGACACAAACCATGCTTACACTAAGCAAATTGTCGTCTGAATTGCCCCTCCTCGCCATTCCTGAGCTGCGAGAAAAACCGGTTAAAGGCCTCTCTGATGCCGACTCAATCATCGATACCCATGTCGAAATCATCACCGATTGCCTCATCATCGTCCTCGCCGCCTGCGAAAATGCACCGGGATCAATCGAGTTTTCCGTCATCCCCGCACTCGATGCCATGCACGCCGCAAATCAAACTTTGACCTACGCCCTTAACCTCGTCCTCCAATTGCCACGCAAAAAGAGAGGCGATAGAGACGTCCCAGATCAAACCCGCAAAAAAATAGCCGAAGATACCCGCTGGCTCACCTACCGCCAACGCAACATCGAACAAGCCAAACAAAAGTTGCTTTAATTAAATTCAACAGGTTATTTTCTCAGCATCAACCTCTAGAGGACCGATTGTATTCAGGCCCGAAGGGTCGGCATGTCACAGCCCGGGCCGTCAGGCCCGGGTAAGCTAAAATAAAT
>Ga0207117_1113_pt1 | contig 10473 bp, 6 predicted proteins | sample Alteio_BWMinHeat_45_FD_153502 | JGI IMG/M metagenome (GOLD analysis project Ga0207117, IMG submission 153502) | Enriched cells from forest soil in Barre Woods Harvard Forest LTER site, Petersham, Massachusetts, United States -... | ecosystem: Environmental > Terrestrial > Soil > Temperate forest >...
CCTGATCGGGAAGGTACATATCGCCGCGGGCCAGGTAGAACATCTGTGTGGAAGGATCCATGAGTTTTTGGGCTAGGTCGTAAATTTCGAGGGTGGGGTTGATGAACTTTTTAATAAGAGCCACAGTGGAGGCGGAGACAGTTTGATCTTTTGTGGCTAGCAGTTGGTTGATGCTGTTTTGCAATAGGGTTTGAGCGGACAGTTGTTGGGTGCCAAAAAGGGTGGCTATCAACTGTTCTGCGATGGCGTTGTTGTTGGCGGCAGTACCCCCTGTTAGGCTGGAAATAAGGCTTTCAAGTTCTGTGGCCAAATTTGCGGTGTTTGTGGGTGGGACAGCAGGATTCAAGCTTGACACAAGCAATGTAGCATTAAGAAGGGCCTCGGCCTGTGTTTGGCCTGCGGCGACGAAGGCGGCGGCGGTTTGGGTGATGAGCTGGGCACCTGTGACTGTGCCACCGTTTGCGGCGATCGTGGCTTCAATACCTTGGCTTGCCAAACCAGTGTTGGCAACGGTGCTGGAGGTGATGTTTTCGTTGACAACGTTTTGGGCTTGGTAGTTCGCTTGATTCAGTTCATCAGCATAGCTTGAAGCCAATTGTGAGGCGTTTACGGCATCACTTTGATCTATGCCCTGTTGCACGAGGGCGGCAGTTAAATTCGCCTGAAGTTCCTGATCGTTAGTGGAGTTTTGTACAGCCTGGCTGTTGACAGCTGCCGTGGCTACTTGCGCCGAGATGCCTTCAGATTCCAGTTGAGATGCAAGGGCAGCATTCGTTTGTGTGCCGAAGAAGTTGTCAAAGGTTGTGGGTTGGCCCGGGTTGAGGAGACCCAAGGTTCCCGCACTGGAAATTGTTGCCAGCAGTTGGGCAAGGAGTTGAGGGGAATTCAATGCCTGCGCGAGGCTGGTGATGACGGTGAGGAGAAGGGTAAGTTCAAGGGCAGGAGCAATCTGGGAGACGAGACTTTGCAGCTGTGCCGGAGTCAGATTGGGTAGCAGACTGGCAAGAAGGGCGGAGATGCCTTGATTCAGGGCCCCAGACGAAATACCAGAAAGGACCTCTTGGGCAAATGCGATGCCGAGAGCAGCTGCGACGAGGGAAGATGCGGGGTTTGCCGAACCTATGCCAAAGCGGGCGGCCGTATCCGCTGATAAAAGGTTTGCTTGTGAGAGGAATGTTCCACCGAAAAGAGCAAGCAAGTTGGAAGCATTCTGAATAGTCGGTTGAGATGCTTGTTGCTGGTTGCTAGCAAGGATGGATGAAAAAATAGCATAGCTGATAATCGCATTCAGCAGCGGGTTAGTCAACGATGAAGCGTTTGCTGCGAGTGCTACGGATGATCCTGCGCCTTGCGAAGAAGTAGCACCCTGAAGGCTTACATTTGAAGAAGGTGTTGAATATGAAGCTGGTAGGTTGGCAACAGGAACGTTTGCAAGGAAGGAAAGCAACTGGTAGAAAACAAAATTCGATTGACCTTTTAGTTTTTTTTGGGCTACGGCCACTTGTGGGAGAAAGAGGAAAAAAAACGGTCCTACAACCGAATTGATATATGCCGATGCTGATGTAACAGGAGGGGTGATTGTGTTGGATACAGTTGTTGTATTGCTTTTGGTTGGCGGGGTGATCTGGAAGCCTGACGCCGGGGGGGGAGGTGCGAGAGCCAACGGTTGAAGGGCTGTGATGCCGCCTGTGGGGTAGGTGGACTGTTTAGTAAATCCGCTTTCACCTAGCGCGTTCAAGTCGATGTTATACTGAATGATTTGGTCATTTGTGTGGGCTGCCTGTGTATTGAACGTTGTCAAGGCGGTGCTGGCATTAGAAGCGCGCATATCCTGACCCGTGACATAGGCGTTATAGTTACTTACAGCAGCATTGTATGTGTCGGAAGTTATAAGTCCTAGATTGTAATTGCTGATTGCAAGATTCATTGAAGCAACGACGTTTCCGTCCGTGGAGATGCTTGAGTTATAATTGCTAAGGTTCGTTTTGAGGGTCGTTACATTCGCACTATCGGAAGCATATGTGGTGGCAATTTGAGGTGCAATTTTGTCCAAAGCACTTACCAAGCCCGCCAAATTCAACAGTGTGTTTGCAAGTTCTTGATAGAATGGGATTCGGGAAATTGCCGTTTGAGTTGTCGCTAGCTTCAATGCCGTGTTATTGACACCGCTGGCGGCGAGTAAGTGTGACATGTATTCATTCAAATTGACTCGTTCGGCCTGTCCAATGCCATCTACGATAGCAATTAATGGTACATTGACAATCTGGCCGCCTCCGCTGACGACAAGGGGCTCACCCCCGCTACCTGAGACTGGTGGAACGCTCATAAATATTCTCCTTTCCAAGAAAGTTGATCGGGAGAAATTACGGCTTTTTGAGTTTTGTAATTACAGAGTAACTAAGTTGCTTGCGTGGTATAAAGCCATAACTAACTTCTCCCACAAAATCCATTATAGCATAAATTCTTTTAATAGTATTTAAAAATCACATATCATGCCAGGCTTGCATTAAATGGATCACTTTCACCGTCTCCCCCTCGAGGCGTTTCTTGACGAATTGCCTCCAGTTGGCGTCGGTCAGGATATCTGGGACCTCGAATTGAGCCCATTTGAAGGGGGGGCGTTTGAGAACCAGTTGGATAGAGTTGGCCAGGAGTTTTATGGTCAGTTCCCGGTCTCTTAGGGCCGGGTCAATATAAAAAGAGGAGAAGCGGACAGTGTCGGGGCTGATGCGGTGGCAGATGATCCAGCCGACCACCTTGCCATTCCCTTTGATGCCCAGGCTGTTGGTCATTTCGATGGAGTCTTCATTGATAAATGGGGAAACTGCGCTGGGGAATTCGTTGTTGGATTCACGTTTTTGGAGGATGGCCTTATCTTTAGTAGTAAGGCTTCTCCAGAAGAATTCATGAAAGCCTTTAGGATATCTGGTATCGTAGTGAAGCCAAGGGGTGTCGAAAGATTCCAGGTCAAAAAAGCAGCGTTTCATGAAAGGGCGGGGGCCTTTCCAGCCGGATGCGGTGAGTATTTTTTCTAGGGTGGGTGTGGCAGGGTGTTCTTTGACATAAACTAAAGTGGTGACGCGGGTTTTTTCCCGCTTGAGTTCTGCGATGAGTTTCGTCATGAGGGTGACGCCGATTTCTTCCTGCGGGTGGTTTTCGGCAATGAAGAGAGTGCGGATATGGGCTAGTGTAGAACTTTTATTAAGTGCGGCAATCGCCACGCCTACGGGTGTTTGGTTAAGATGGGCCCCGACAGCGATGATCAGATCAGTCGGATCAAGTGCACTATTGGTATCTTGAGTATGCTTTTTTGATTCTTCAGTTAAGATGGCTTGGTAGAATGCCAGAGAAGTCTCCGGCTGGAGGGCAGCTTTGGTCAAGTTGCTATCCAGCCGGATATATTCGTACATGATGTTTTACGCTATTTCTTTTTGCACGCGTTTGATCTGCGGTGGGACGCCGTCGGTGATGCATTCCTTGTCGACAGTTATCTCTGAGATGGTATCGTCGGATGGGACATCGAACATCAGATCGCGCATTGTGTTCTCTAGGATCATCCTCAGGGCTCTTGCACCGGTGCCGGCGTCTTTTGCCTTCTTGGCAATAGCTTTGAGAGCGTCTTCGGTGAAGTGGAGCTTTACCCCTTCCATATCAAACATGGCGTGGTATTGTTTGATGATGGCGTTTTTGGGCTCTGTCAGGATGGTCATCAGATCTTCCACAGCCAATTCGTTACAGTTTGCGATGTTGTTGAAACGACCGACGAATTCGGGAATCATGCCAAACTGGATGAAATCTTCAGGTTCTGCCTTGGCCAGCAGCTGGCTCTTTTGGTGTGGATCGACCGATTCTTTTTCACCCACGTTGAAACCGATGGTGCTTTTTCCGAGGCGTTTGGCAACGATTTTTTCCATATTGACGAAAGCGCCGCCCACGATGAACAGGATGTTTTCGGTGTTGACTTTGATATATTCCTGGTTAGGGTGCTTCCGGCCACCTTTTGGGGGCACATTGGCGACGGTGCCTTCAACGATTTTTAGAAGAGCCTGCTGAACCCCTTCGCCGGAAACGTCGCGGGTGATGGAAACGTTGGAGGTGGTACGGCCGATTTTGTCTATTTCGTCGATGTAGATGATACCCATCTCGGTTCTAGCGACATCGTAGTCGGCAGATTGTAGGAGGCGCAGGATGATGTTTTCGACGTCTTCACCGACATACCCAGCTTCAGTCAGCGTTGTGGCATCGGCAATGGTGAACGGGACATCAAGGATGGTAGCCAATGTTTTTGCGATGAGCGTCTTGCCGGATCCTGTTGGACCAAATAGCAGGACGTTTGACTTGCTGAGTTCGACAGGGGCCCCTTTGCCGGCAGTACGGATGCGTTTGTAGTGATTGTACACGGCCACGGAGATAGCTCTTTTGGCCTTTTCTTGACCGATGATGTAGTCGTCGAGGCGCGCTTTAATTTCTTGTGGTTTTAGGATTTTAAATTCAAAATTTGCAGGCTTTTTCTTTTCCAGGATTCCTGAGCATAGGCGGATGCATTTATCGCAGATGTAGACGTTGGGGCCGGAAATGAGTTTTTCAACAGCCTCTTCCGTCCGTCCGCAGAAAGAACAGGCGACAGCAAGAGCGTCTTTGGTTGTCGGGGGTTTTTTATTCATACTGGTTTTGTGCCGGTGTGCTAAATGTTAGAAAATAAGGTCTGGATGCTGTCCATTAGTATCCATAATGAGCCATTTGTTGTCCAGCAAAGATGGACCTTTCGTGAACGAGCCCGAGCCCGAATTGCCTTTCGTGAACGTGAACGAGCCCGAGCCCGAGCCCGAATTTGTGTTTCGTGAACGTGAACGAGCCCGAGCCCGAATTCCCCGGTCAAGTTGTGAACATTACCGTGGTTTTCGGGCTCGGGCTCGGGCTCGTTCACGTTCACGAAAGGCAATTCGGGCTCGGGCTCGGGCTCGTTCACGTTCACGAAAGGCAATTCGGGCTCGGGCTCGTTCACGTTCACGAAAGGCATGCACATAGTAACCTTTTTTCTTGTCATTTGTTCATGTCTGGACTAACGTGTTAATAAGCTATTTTTGAGGGGGTAATCATGTTTTGGAGACTATGTTTAGGACTGATGTGTGGAGCGGCATCCTTGTGTGCAGAGCCATGGAATACGCAGCAGAGGAACGTATTTGTTTATGGTGAAGGTGACATACAGGTTAGCATACAGATCAATTCATTTGAAAATATTGCCCCGAATATGCCCTTTCAAGCATCTGTGATGGTGCAACACCCTTCCACAAGTACGGTAGACACCTCCAGTTTTACAACCGGTGGTAAACCGTTAAAGGTGCAATTTGTGCGGGATGTGACCATATCGCCGTACGGCAACATTGTGCTATCTATCTATAACTATCAAATACCGGGAATGCCTACCGGCTCACAGGTTATTCCACCTGTAAAAGTGAAGGTTGCAGGGGAATACTACGAATCGCTCTCGCTGTCCATTGACATTGGATCACCCTCATAATAAGGGTTATTTTTTAGTAGAGTCTGTAGTCTTTTCGGGAGTTTTCTTGGGGATAACGACTTCATCGATGAGGCCGTAGGCTTTGGCTTCTTCAGCGCTCATGTAGAAGTCGCGTTCGGAGTCTGCGGCGATTTTCTCGATGGATTGGCCTGTGTGTTCAGCCATGATTTGGTGGAGGCGTCTTTTGAGGTTCAGGATTTCTTTAGCCTGGAGGGCGATATCGGCAGATGTGCCGCCAACGCCGCCGTAGGGCTGGTGGATCATAATGCGGCTGTTAGGCAGGGCGTAGCGTTTGCCTTTGGTTCCAGCTGTCAACAGCAGGGCGCCCATGGATGAAGCTTGGCCGATGCAGTAGGTGTTAACCGTGCAGCCCATCCACTGAAGGGTATCGTAGATTGCCAGGCCTGCAGTGATATAACCGCCGAGGGAGTTGATGTAGACATGGACGTCTTTCTTGGGGTCTTCCATGCGCAGGAACAAAAGCTGTGCCACAACAACGTTGGAAACGTGGTCAGTGATCTCGGTCCCGATGAAAATGATGCGGTCTTTAAGCAGCCGCGAATAGATATCCATCGAACGCTCGCCGCGTCCAGTATCTTCAATTACATACGGTGTTAGAGAGTTCTGTGGTCTTTGTTCTCTTTGTTCCATAGTCCGGCCTTATCTTTTGATGTATCAATTAGGGTGTTATCGTTCTCATGAGACGTATAATTGCGCAAAGCCCCCTGGGTCAAGCTTTTTTTAGTGCGCAGCCGCTTTTTCTGTTAGGAAGTCGAGTGCTTTTGCTGCCATCAGTCTCATATGTAGCTGGCCTTGAACGTCTTTCGGGTCCATCGACAGATCGATAGTGCTTTGACCTGACTGGCTCATCCATACTTGGCGCATGAATTCATCCATCACTTCGTTTTGGTCGACGCGGAGGTTGTTCTCTTTGGCGATCATTTGTGTGATGAAGTAGAGGTGGATGTCCCTGTCATATTTTTTGGCAACCATGGCTTCGAATTCTTTAGCTTCTTTAGAAACCTTGTCGGCAGGTTGACCGTCTTTTTTCAAGCTGCTAATGTAGGCCTCTTTTGCAGCTTTGACTTCAGCCTGGACGAGAGATGCCGGAATTTCGAATGGGAATTTTTCAAGCAGTTCTTTTTCCATCAATTGACGTTGGGCGTCTTTTTGTTCGTCGAGGGCGCGTTTTTCCAGACTTGCTTTGACGCGTTCTTTGAGGGTTTCTGCGTTTTCTGCTCCGTATTTTTTTGCGAGGGCGTCGTCAAGTGGGTGTAGATGGACATTTCGGATGGTATGCAGCATGATGCGGCATTTTGTTGGAACGAAATGGTCGCCGTGGGTGTGAGTACCATCGTGGCATTCTTTGCAGTCTTCGTCGTGCCCTTTCTTTGTGTGTTCATCCTGTTCAGTGACCCCTTCGACCATATCTCCGAGCTTCATGCCGGTGATGAGACGTTTCATCCATGGGGCCATTTTGCCTTCTGCGACCTCAAAAAGAGTTTCTCTGCAGATGTTGTGGCCAGATTCGCCGATGTCGTCGATATCGATGACGACGAAGTCGCCTTCTTTTACAGGGCGGTCGGTGACGTCTTTCCATTCACCGCTTTGTTGACGCAGGTCATGGAGGGTTTTTTCGACATCTTTTTCGGTCACTGTTTTAAGAGGAATGTTTTTGATGGACAGTTGGGATGCGTCTACTTTTGGCACTGTTGGGCCCGATTCGTATTCATAAGATAGAACTGCGCCTTTTTCCGGGGAAACGCTTTTGATAGATGCTGATTTAACGCTGTTCTTATTGAATGGGTAGACGTTTGACAGACGGAGCGCCTCTTCCAGCGTTGTGTTTAGTAGGATGTCTTTCCACTCAGATTCGATATGTTTATCATAGTTTTGTGTGATCATTGCCTCCGGGGCTTTGCCTTTGCGGAATCCGGGGATGGAGACCTCTTTGCGCACGTTCTCCATGGCTTTATGGCGGCTTGCCTGGGTGGCTTTAGGCGTCACGGTGACTTCCATGCGGATTTTGCAGCCTGGCTGTCTGTCAAGGGTGACATTGATATTATCGTTATGGAAGGTAGATTGATTGGTCAAGATGGCCTCTTTTGTTGGTTAGCGGGCGATGAGGTTCGAACTCACGACCCTCACGTTGGCAACGTGATGCTCTACCACTGAGCTACGCCCGCAAAACAGAATCTAGGTTATAACAAACTAATTAGCGGGCGATGAGGTTCGAACTCACGACCCTCACGTTGGCAACGTGATGCTCTACCACTGAGCTACGCCCGCATAAAAAACAATTAGCTTAGAACCTTTGCTGATTTTTAATCCAGCGTTATTTTCACTTTCTTTATGTGGTAGCGGGCGATGAGGTTCGAACTCACGACATTCACCTTGGGAAGGTGACGCTCTACCAACTGAGCTACGCCCGCATTTGGGAAAAAGGGGAGTATAGGAACTAACACATTTTTCCTGCAAGTTCTTAATCGTGATCGTAATCGTGATCGTGATCGTGATCGTAATCGTGATCGTAATCGTAATCGTAATCGTGATCGTAATCGTGATCGTGATCGTGATCGTGATCGTGATCGTGATCTTTTACCCTTTGGTATTAAGAAGATAACGATTATGAATGGGGTTCGATTACGATCACGATTACGATTACGATTACGAATTGGGGGTTCGATTACGATCACGATTACGATTACGATTACGAATGGGGTTCGATTACGATTACGAATTGGGGGATCGATTACGATTGAGAATAGGTTTTTTTAAAGTAAAAGTTTTTTTTGGTTGCCATGGATTAAGAAAATCGATAAAAGATGGTGACATCTTGTAGTGTCCATTATATACTGCCCCGAAAACTGTCCGGTAGAAGAAATTGTAAGAGAGAAACGATGCTAAATTTTCGTAGACTCAAGCAAGACTTTGCCCCTGCCATGCTAAAAGATGGCAAGGCGCTGTGCGATAGGCATGCAGTCACATCTGCAAAAATCCTTAAGATGAGCGCTCAGGCTGTGCGTCTGAGCTGCCGCGTCGCGGGAAACTATGATAATACTTATCAATGCGAGATAGAGATAGATCGGAGGGAATCGACGGCGATCGACTCTGACTGTGACTGTCCGCACAAGTATGATTGCCACCATTTGGCCGCGTTTCTATTCTATTTGGAAGATCATTTTGAAGAGATTGTAGTGGCGTATTCCAAAGAAGCAAACATTGAAAAGAACGACCATGTGGACGCGAAAGAGAAAGCTACTTTGCTGGAGACTTTCAAGGAAGCCGAGACGAAGGAAGTTGTCAGAAGGGGCCGCAAGAACCAGAAAGAGCTTCTACAAGAATACGTAGGGGCATCTCATGTGCTGGGCTGTTCACCTTTTTTCCTGCCTGAAGAGGAGATGACCCCTGACAAGGCCGAGTTGGCGTTTATTTTTGCCGTTCCGACGACACAAGGGAACGAGACTCAGCAAAATCCAGAGGTGCAGGTGGCATTGAGGCTGCCGTACCGATCCAAGCCATTGAATATTCCAAACATTAAAGAGTTCTTTGATGCTGTCCGCTATGGCGAGGGCTTATATATTGGAAACAAACGCTACTTTTTCAACTACGATTCCTTTGACGCCATCGGCGGAGAAGTATTGCGCATGATCATGGGGTACGCCCGTTATCTTGAGGGCAAAGAGGAGCGCAGTCAACGTTATGCCGTTGTCGATTTGGAGGCATTTGGATCTATTTTGGCCCGAGTCTATGATATTGTAAATGCCCATCCAAAGCCCCGAGGACAATGTGACGAAGGGGATGTTGAGCAGTCGACGATGCCCTGTTTTTATGTGGGGACGCTTGAGGAGCCGCTGCGGTGTTCAGCATCGCATGCTGTGTTGAGGTTTGAGTTGGAGTATTTGGAAGCGCCAGCGCCGAAGATATTGTTTAAGCCGGAGATCCTATTGGACGATAAGCCTGCAAAGCCGCAGGAAGTATGTTTCTTTGAATGTGCGGCTCCCGGCATGATGTACAAGAATGCCTATTATCGTTTTCAACCGCATCTGAAGAGAAAGCATCTGCGCAATATATCTGTATTGCGTGATGTGACCGTTCCGGAGCCATTATTCGGTACTTTTGTCGAAAACTCCCTGCCTGAACTCATGCGTTTTGCAGTTGTTTCCAATCGAGAGATCATCGACCGGTTTGTGACATTGCCCTTTGTTGGTAAACTAGGGGCGGAGTGCGACATCAACTTCCTGGATGGCGAGCTTGAGGCGAGCCTGAACTTTGTTTACGACAAAGTGAAGGTGCCTGCATCGACGTCCAAGCTGACGATCGATCATGTGCTGCCGTTTGTGACCAAGGACGGCGTCCTGGCGCGTAATTTAACAGACGAACAGGAGATTATTGGCGATCTCTTCCAGGATTTCCTCTACGACGCTGCCCAGGGCGTATATAAGGTAAAGAACGATAAAAAGATCGTTGAGTTCATGACGGAGGTGATTCCGCGCAACCAGCACCGCGTCAAGTTCAATTGCCCAGAGAACCTTCTGGACCACTTCATTTATGACAACACTAGTTTCAAGCTCAGTTTGAAAGAGACCGCTCGCATTGACGTATACAGCGTCGATATGAAAGTTGATGGACACCTTTCAGGTACCACCATCGATCAGCTTTGGGAGTGTCTCTCATCACGCCGCTCCTTTATTGAAATTACCACTGGTAAACAGGTTAAGAAAAAGGCCAACGACAGCACTGGGCTTAGGTCGCAAAAGATATTGGTCCTCGACTTGGAGAAATTGGCCCCTGTTGTGCAGATCTTTGACGAGATCGGTATTAATTCACTCAGTGACCACCAGGAAGATCGTCCGTTGTGGAGTCTTGCCAGCATTGATGCTGAACAATTTAAGACTTTACCCATCACTTTTACTATGACGCCCAGATTGAAGGAAATCCAGCAGCAGATG
>Ga0207117_1115_pt1 | contig 10402 bp, 12 predicted proteins | sample Alteio_BWMinHeat_45_FD_153502 | JGI IMG/M metagenome (GOLD analysis project Ga0207117, IMG submission 153502) | Enriched cells from forest soil in Barre Woods Harvard Forest LTER site, Petersham, Massachusetts, United States -... | ecosystem: Environmental > Terrestrial > Soil > Temperate forest >...
CCTGTACAAAGACGATGGCACTCTTGAGGGTAGCTTGGTGAACGTCGCATGGCAATCGCCCTTGTTGCATGCATTTATGCTGTATGAGCTGTTAACGGCACCTGCGCTAGCATTTGGTATCGACTACAATTCCGCTGAGCAAAAAGTGTTCGTAAGTATTCGTAAATTGGGAGTCGAACGAGATTTGGGCTTTTGGATCGACTGCACGCGAAACCAAATACAGACTTTTGATCTGCAGACATCTCTGGGCGGAAAAGGATACCTTGGCGTCGGAATACCCTTATTAAGCCGAATCCACGAGCAATTTACAGCCGATAGAGTGGGAAACCGACGTAGAGAGTATTCGGATGATTTCTTTGATAAGCAAATCGTCAATGACTGGTTAATATTTCATTTGAAGGGAGAAAAGGTCCACCGCCAATCATTTACTCTTCAAGGTAAGTCCACGTTGGCCCCGGCAAAAGGACTGCAACTGGGAAGGAATCTTTCGACGGCGCAATGGATGTCGGCCTCGAGTCCTGGTAGTTCGCACCTTAGATAATGGGAGTAAGGAGCACGATGGCGACGGTCCGCAACGGGTCGTTTTCGAGCGAAGATGCGCGTAGCGAATGTCGGGTCGAATCTGAGCTAGTATAAATAAGCATCAGTAAGGCTGTTGCGGATGCGGCTCCATCCGTTAGTTCAAGGGGATATTTTCCACATAATTGCTGGCTCTGCGATCAGCTCGTATCATTTTTGTATCAGCCACTCTCCGATTAGCCAAAAATCAGCGGTATGATAAGTGCATTGATGCTTCTCTGTTGCTTATAAAGGCGCGTGAATTTGTTCCTGTTGCGGCCGACAAAAACGATGTGGCCACGCAACTGCGTATTCCGGTAGAAGTTGAACTTCCGCGTCGGCAGTCATTGGCCGGCTCGACTCGTTTCGCTGGCATTGATCATGCCTACTAAGGGCTTGTGGCGACCGGCAGCAACGGCCCAAGAGCTACCAGGCACGAATTTACTCAAGAGCGGTCAGTCAAGTGAGAAGTACGGCTTCGAGTGCACGCTTCTGCAGCAATGCTTGAACTGATGCATTTCACGAAAATTGAATGCTATTGAATATACAATGCATGAGCTGTAAACCTAGACGGCAAGCCGCACTTGAGAAAATTTATGTCTCGGCGTTCGGGGACAACCAGTGCCGATATACAGCAAAACTGTCGCCCGATATTAAAGTTGGGCGTTATCGATGTGCGGTCAAGGAAGCCCTTAGCAATGAACGCCCTTTTTCTACATGTCGACGCGTGTATTTACTGTGGAGACTCCAGACCGCCGCTCACGCGGGAACATGTTCTACCGAGAGGGCTCGGCGGCAATGAGGCGCCGGACGGTCTTTCGAATGCACTAGTGCTTCAGAACGCTTCCTGCCAGTCCTGTCAGAAGATAACTCAACGAATTGAAGAGGCGTGCCTTGTTGCAATGATGGGGCCTGGTCGAGCAAGACTTGGGTTACGGAGAAAAGATCGGTCCCGGAATACAACAGTTGCCCACATGGATCGTCATGATGGAACTAGCGAAGATCGGGAAGTTGCGTGGGACGACGTACCTGGCGCTATCGTAATTCCTTCGTTTTATGAAGCACCAATCCTGACTGGCGCCCCTGTTCCCGAGTTTCCGCCCTGTGACTATCAAATCCACGTGGTCGCCCCTAGCCGCACAGTGCCGGAGGATGCACGTCGTATCGGCGTTCCCCTCGCGGCTGATTCAAGAATGTTCGCAAGGATGCTTGGAAAGATTGGCTTAGGCTTCGCTGTTGCAGGACTCGGCAGGCAAGGTTATGAGCCGCTTGTTCGAGATCTCATATTGAATGGCTCGTTTCAGCATGGGCTCGTAGGGGGTTTTGCTGGTACAAGCCGTGTGGAACCTCAGACCACTTCGCTTCATGCCTTGAGGCTCGTTACCAACGACCGCTTGCCCGGGCGCTTTATCATTGCGGAAATACGTCTATTCGCCGAGTTCGATGGCCCGACAAACTATGTAGTAGTCGGACGCTGGCAATGAATGTCTTGAATGGAGGGTGAGTGACGCCTAGCCACCCGTTGCAGCGGATGCGCCGCAACTGGCACGCCGCTGAACGGAATCCTTGATAGTCCGCCTTCACCCACCCATGCAACATAATGCGTTGCTTCAACGATTTTTTTTCATAAGCTGATGAGGCAGGTCGCTGTTTGCCTTTCACGTGTAGTCAATCGTCGGAAAATGGCTCAACGTTTTCACGGACAATTAATCCAATTGTTTTATTGAGCAGATCTGCTTCATATATACGTTAGGTGATATTTATGGATGCCACAGGAAATCAGGTCTACATAGACGCTTATTACAAAAGCAATCATGCTCACGTTAAGTGGAGCTTCTGGGCAAGTCTAATTGCACTAGTGATTGGTTTGATGGTTTTGATCATTGGCGTCGGGCTTGCTCTTGCCGGTAGCGGTACCGCTGCATCCGTAACAACTACAGCAGCAGGTATTTTTACGCAGTTCATCAGTGCCGGGTTCTTTTTCATGTACAGCAAAAACCTAAAGCAGCTCAATGTTTTCTATGACAAGCTAATACGCAACCAAGACACTATGTTTGCATGTGGGCTCGTTGATCACATACCGGAGGCTGAACGGCCGAGTGTTGTTCAGGGGATAATCGGCGCTCTACTTTCTCGTAGCGGCCCATCTACTGAGATCACACCCGAGTTAGTAAAAGCGCTTGCCGATGCTAAGCAATCCGGTACCGCGCTCAGATGAACGTCATATTGCTGCGCCCCTCGTAGCGCCGCCAGTGCCACTTTGGCTTTGAGGCTCCCTGTGTGGTTCCGCCTCGTTCTCTTGGTCATGCCTTGCTCCGATAATCGACCTTGCGATCGAGATTGTGAAGCAAAGCCACAACTTAACTGACTGCCCGAATTTCCTGAGCCACCTCTGTCAAAATGTGAGCATGGACATTGGGAAGCGGAAGTGCAAACAACGATCTCGCTCTTCTTGCATCCATTCCCCGGTTGACGTGTCTCTAAAATGCTGCACTACTCCTGGTCGCCGAAATGTGCTGAGATCAAGAGGGTAGGCAGCTAGGGGATTGTGAAATATCTGCAGCCCGTCTTCCAATGTTTCATTATGGCGCGCTCTGCTTACATGTTGATGACGAGGCTTTCCGCCGGGGCCACCCCATGAGGAAGAAATTACGCATGGTCTCGGCGAATCTTTAGTTAGCGCCTCAACTTTCCCCCATGTAGCGACGCAGGAAAAAATAACTGCGCTGATTGCTCGGTACTCGTCGGTACAGAAAAGACCAAGCGGAACGCTAGTCCCATTGTCCTTGGTAATTGTTCCCAATTTAATCCCTGGTGGACCGTCCGGGTATTGTGTCGGGTTTTCATGGTACGCATCTTCATCGACATAGTAGTCGTATAAGAGGGCCATGATTGCACGATCATATTGGTATTGGAAGTCAGGCTGTTCAAATGGTGCAATAGCAAGCACGAACGGCTTTTGATTTGCGTGGGGGAGTTTAGAATAGGAATCGTTGAATTTCCTAAATTTTCCACTAAAGGCGTTGGAGAGACGAATCATCGCTTCACGGTTGATTTTGCCAAATTGTTTATTTTGAACATTTTGGCTAACGAGTTCTGGTTTCATCCACTCTTCTATGTTGCCGCTGGCAGAGTTTGCAGTGACGGCCTCAACGACGAAATCTCTCCCGTTTCCGTTTACATGGAAATCGGGCATTGCATGCGACCAATCCATCTCAAATCCATATTCGCTAAAAACTGCGTAAAGATAGATTTCCCAGAAGGATGAGTTGAAGGTCGTTTGAAATTCTATGGCGAATTTGTTATCCCGATCCGGGAACCCCGATGCCCATCGGGTGAACTCGGTCCGTTCGGGCAGCAGAAGAGGGTGCAGTATTGATCGGAAATTGGGATGCTGTTTTTCTATTGCAACGAGCGGACTGAACAAATCCATGATTATTTCTTTTGGTTGTAAGCAGCATTTAAATTAGATAAAGGGAACTTGCACCTTTACATATGAATGTCCTAAGGGAAATAGTCGTCAACCGCCTAATTGTATTTACTCAAAACGGCGCATCTTTTTGATCGATCTTTGGCGGGCTGAGGGTTAATTCGAGGGACGATGTATCGCTTATCCATGCATTGAGCCCCACGTTGAGATCGAGCTTATTGATGGTAACTTTGTAAGCGCAGCCAGTTAGAGAGCCAAGCGCAGCAGAAAACGCATCTTCTAATTGCAGAACACTTACGGTTTTAATTGGTCGCTGAAATTCATAAATATCGTGAGCTTTTGGCGCTGCATCTTCATGAGACATAGGAGCTTTCGAAATGTTGTGAATTCTGATTTTACTTGCATTTATGGGGTATGAATGAGCCATCTTTATGTTGCTACTTGGCTATTTATTGTTTGAACTTGATAGGACGACCTAAAATAAAGTACCCCTCGGGAAAACCATAACCTTTATAACTTGTTGCGGGAAATGGCTGGAAACCCTTGCTGCATAAGGTTTTTCAAGATTCGGCAAACTATAATTTCGGCATAACCTTGGCATAACTAGGTTATAAAATTAAAATTAACTTCTTTAAAAATAATTAACTATATAAATCAATGACTTAGAATTTTGTTATGTTTTAGGTTGTCAAAAGTTATAGTTCAACTATAACCACTTAAGTCTATATAAATCAATGACTTGCCGTGCATAAAATCGCTAGGTTATAAAGGTTATACTTTCCCCGAGGTCAAACCTGAAATCGGTTTTTCCTCGCTCACACCACCACCCCATTTTTACCCCTCTGCGTGCGTCATTTTGCGTCATTTTTTTGCAACGTATTTTCGCCCTTCGACGCTAGGTTTCTCCTATGTGCGTCACTTCAAAAAATTTGAGTCGAAACCGCCCAATTTAGCGGGCAGGCGTGGCGGGGGGGATGACTGCGCGCCAAGGGCTAAAACTACTAATTTTGTTTTTGATAGTGGCAGTGGGAACGCGCAGCAGCAGACAAATATTTGTATACCGGAATCTGTCAGAACGACCGAAGTTGGGGCCGATTGCGAAATTAAATTTTGTCTTGTGCGCTGTAGATTGGATCCAATTCGGCGGCGGTGATGCGCCACTTCTTTATCAGGAGCTGCGTATCAGCGTTGGATGCAAGGACTACGCTGGCCGCGTTCACACTGCTTGCATAGTTTGTGACGAAATGAGCCATGATGATAAGACCAATACCGGTGCAACTTTGAGCTAGCATGTTCTGATCTTCAAGTGTTTGAGCTTGGCCTACCTGAAGAGCACTGATATAACTAGAGTGCGAGTAGCCGCACAGATAGCTATATACGTTCTCAAAATATGTCGTGTGAAAACCCGCTTGGGTACCAAGCATTATCCAACTGGTGCCGACGCGCCAATTTCCATCAAGTAGCTGAATCTGTTGTTTATGGGTATATCCGCTGATCTGAGGGGAGGCCTGAATTTCCAGTCGAAGATTGTTGATTTCCAATTTTTCACTGGATAACTTATGACGACTTTCATCTGTGGAGGCGTGATGTCGTTGGCGGTCGCTCAGGCCTGCTAAGTGCCATGTTTTGTGTCGAAATTTTGACATTTCTAGATCGCCGCTGCCATAGAGATAAAAGTAGACCAGATAGCTTTCAAGTGCTGCCCTGGTCACAACCTTGACTGACGAATGATCTATAAAAAATGAGGGTGGAAAATTATCTTGTTTGATTGTTCCAACACAGGCGAGAATTTTCATCGACATCAGATGACGAAATAATTTCACCGCTAATGTCTGAGCGTCATTTAGCCACTCATCTCCTGGTTCAATATTTGTTCCTGCTCGAGAGTCGATAAGTCTTATGAATAATTCGAGCAACTGGTCATAGTCGCCTACGTGATGCTGCTCAAGTGCTGGCAGATTAGCGTTCATTATTCGAATTCCTGGGGAATATCCAGAACTCCGTCTGAGCGCACTTTGTCGCGAATCTGCTTATGGGTTTCAAACAGAGCAGCGTCATACATCACATAAACGTACTCACCATGATGTCGGCAAAATGCTGTTGAGTTGACGATCATTACATTTTCTTCATCAGGAAAATGTAATTGAAAAATGCCCTCAAATTCTTCTTGTTTTACGCTTGCGAATATTCGGCGCGATAAGCCAAAATTTTCATCGGTGACGTAGCCGTTCGCCATCAAGCGTGCTATCAGTTCTTTAAATCGAACTGGCTCGGAAGAAAAATAATCTATGAAATTTGCGGAAATCACGGGTTGTTCCTCTCTTGATCTAGTGGAGAGTGATTCAGTGAAGACGGTGAAAAGCATCGTAGATCATTGAGAACGCGCAGGCAATCGCATTTGATTTGCCAAAATCCACCGAGTCATCATTTAGCGGGTAGTTGAGAACCCCCGAATGTTTAATCAAATTGATATATGCCGGCTTCAGGTCGTCGGCTCGATTCAATTCATCCAGGACTTCGCCTTCAATTGAATGGATCAATCGCCAGGTCAGTGGTTGCCCCTCCGTGCGGCGGCGGGTGACTATCGTGGCGATAATTGGCTCCGCCCGGGCAATTACTGCATCAAATTCGCTCATATCGGTAAGGCGCATGTTGTTCTCCAAGGTTTAAAATATACTGTATGTATGTACAGTATATTCGTTTACCGGCTTAATGCAAAAGCCGGAATTGGAGAGGGCACTATGGAAGCCGAACACGCCGTTTCTATGTATTTTGTCCGATACTTTGATCCGATTAGAAAGAAGCGTTTCAGGATCGCTTGGAGGATGACCACCCTCGTGAAGCTCAAATAAAAAGATCTATTAAGTCACTTAAAAGTTATGGAGCTTCTTCTTATGCATCGCTAGCTGATGCCGCTGGCAATTATGTACAAATGGCCGGTGGAGGTATTACGTGCTTGTTGGAGTGGTATGACGCAAAAAAACTGAAACATTTTCGCGCATTTCATGATAGGCCTAATGCGAATTTTCCCGATGGCATGATACTTTCATTTCGTGCAGGTAAAATTCCGATGCAATCTGATGAATGGTTCATGTCAGAGCAAATTATTGCTGTGTTTCTTGCTTTTCTGAACGGAGAAAATTTTCCGGAGTACGTGCGTTGGCGTGATGCGCCAGGATTTAGCCAGGATTTAATTTGTGAAACAACATGTAACCAGTGACGCCTTCAGCGGCGTGCGCAGCTTGATACGGCGTGTCGGAAGCAGACTTTTTATTTTATGAGGCCGTTCGCCCAAAGAGCCGTGATTACGTCCATTTGACTGTTCGGTTTAATGGCCGCATTACCTATTTTTTCCCAAAGAAGGGTCTGATCATTGGCGAACTGAGGGTTGCGTCGAAGTAACGCGATGGCTTTCATGCCATATTGCTTGTTCGACGTCAGCATGGTGTTGTATTCGCCGGCCGGCACGCCAACTACGATGCCGCTTTCACATACGCCAAGGAAGGTTGTTCGCGGACACGACTTTCGCTGCGTGGACTCTGTACTTAAAGTTTCGCGCGCCACGATCTCCCATGCATCCACAATTGAGGACGCTTTACCGTTGGTATAGAGCCTGACTGCTTGCACTGCAATTTTCCCGTATTTCGCCATTTCCCCTCCCTGATAGGGGTGATCATACTTGCAATAGGACACACCGGGCTGGCTGCAAGGAAAACGGTATCATCGCCGATGACTTCCTTGCCGGTAGTAAGTGGCTGTTTCTTTTGGCATCGCTTAGGCCAGACACGGATTGTCGCGTTGATAAATAGCGTTTATAGTTCGACATCCCTGAAAAAAACAGGGATCTGGTTTAGCGACCTGAATTTTGCACAAAGTGCATAGACCGCGCCAAGCGGTTTATGCGTCACCTTTGCTCGTCCCTATGGGCGACAGTGGTGGGGAGCCTTCGGGCTGCCGGTTTTCTTTGTGCACCGGTTCGCTAACCCTGCTATCTGTCGCCCTCCTCGTTTAGCGACGAGAAGCGATTTAACCGCACAGAGGAAATACGCTATGACCACCATCAGCACTCCTACCGCAGGCCGTCCAATCCCAGCAGAGCATCAGCCGTTCTCATGGCTGATTGAAGAATTACGCATCGATGCAAGCATGCAATTCCTGGCGCATACGCTGGATATGACGCAGGGAATTCAAACTTGTTTAGGATTGATCCACGCCAGCAATCAGGCGCGAGAAGAAGGCGATCCGGCATGCCCGCCGACGCTGAATGTTCCTGACACCGAACGCCTGACTCGGCTGGCCATGGCGGCTGCAGGCATGTTGTCTGAACAGGCTGAGCAGCGTATCGACATACTCAATCAGCGGTATGTGAATAGCGCAGAGTAGGCCTGCTGCGCCGCCGACACTGACGCCGTTTCCCGTAGTCGGCATCGTGCACCCAACATCGGCAGTACCATCGCCGCACTGGGCGTGCGCGGCCAGATCGTAGCTTGCCGCAATTTAATTACTTAATCCATAAGATCAGGGCTCGGGGATAGCTGCAGGGATCGTGGGTGTGGTTTCAGGGCCTCCGAGGACAATCTCCATTATGACGGATTGCCCTTCATTGCCCTCAAAATACCCTTGTTAAAGGTTTGTAGCCTATCCGGGAAGGTACGATGCAAGCGAGGATTTTGCGGAAAAAATGCCGAATTGCGGAAATAATGAAAAAAGGCTCTCATCGCTGAGAGCCTTATATTCATTGGTGCCCGAGGCCGGACTTGAACCGGCACACCCTTACGAGCGAGAGATTTTAAGTCTCTTGTGTCTACCGATTTCACCACTCGGGCAATTTTGCTGTTTCGAAGAAATAGAAACGTGCAAAACATGTATCGACAGCGACTGCCTGCGATACGGGACAGGGCCGCATTCTAACAGGTTCTCATTGCCAAGGCCATCCTCTCATACGCGCGCTCGAAGCAGGGATGGTATGGCCAATCAAATTAATTTGAGAAATGCAATTCAGCGGTGGTAAGCGCTTTGATCTCCGGACCAAAACTGCCGATGTCGGGCAAGGTCGCATTTTCGTGCGTGCGTATCTGCAGTCCGGTTGCATGCGGTTTGTCATGGGTGGTGTGGGCGTCGGACACCAGCATCACCGGATAGCCGAGGGCGGCTGCGCGGCGGGTAGTGGTGTCAACGCAGAATTCCGAGGCGTAACCGCAGATCACGACTTGTTCGGTATGCCATGAGGCAAGCAATGCTTCGAGTTCGGTGCGGAGGAAGGAATCAGGCGTCGTCTTGCGTAGTTTGACGTCGCTTTCCTTTACCTGCAGTCCGGGCTGGAGTTGCCAGCCAGCAGAGTTGTATTCGATATCACTGGCTTCGTGCTGGACGAATACCACGGGAACGCCCGCAGCGCGGGCTCTGGCGGTCAGGCTGTTGATGCGTTCAACTACCGCATCGGCTTCGAACGGGCGGGGCGTTTCATCAAAAAGACCACGTTGAACATCGATGACAAGAAGGGCGGATTTCATGGATTCCTGTGGATATGTGAGCCGGGAATTTCGAGGAAATTCCCGTTGTTGCTGAACTGCTTCGACGCTCGGAGGAGGCGGCTTGTTATATGAATCTGTGTGAATTTCAGGTTTCCGGAAGGCTTGGATCAACCGCTGCTGCGCCGAAATTATTCGGTTCCTTCGGGTCCTGAACCAGAAAATATATGATGGCGATCCAACCCAGGACAGGGATCAGCCCGATCAATTGCAACCAGCCGCTGCGATTCGTGTCATGCAGCCGCCGCGCTGCGACCGCAATGGATGGCAACAGTGTGGCAAGCATAAGCACCATGCGGAATGATTGGCTGATTGCCCCGGCGAGCAAGGAGATCAGTACGATAAAAAGTGCGAACCACCAATACTCGGAGCGTGAGGCCCTGCCGTTAAAGTCGGCGTATTTGGAAAAGCAGACTTTGATCGATTCCGTAAACGTCATGGTTATCTCCTGAAGTTTTGCTGACACGGGTGCGCATACGCCCGTGGGTTTAACTAAGTATGGTTGCCGGCGGGTAATAATAACAAAAGCCGAAGCAATTCCGAAAGAATGTTGCTCCGTCGTACATTCATTCGGATCCTCAGCATGGCGTCGAAACAGCCAGGCGCTTGTTCCTGCGGACAAAATTCCCGTCATTATTTCCCCTCTCAATGCCTCCCTCGTGTCGAAATATTGCCTCTGCATTATTACCTTATCAATAGTGTATCTATATAGAAACAGTTTCTCTTGATAAATAAAAATTGGGAAATGACATCTCAAACGAGAGCATAATTAATTGCCATATAGAAATATGTTGAGATTAATACTATTGATGCGCGACTAAGTATGTGAATGCAGTAGGCCGATATGCCGATCATTGATCGGGTTGAAGTTGATGCACATATG